>Ga0256831_1000230_pt1 | contig 29894 bp, 30 predicted proteins | sample 132544metaG_FD_189087 | JGI IMG/M metagenome (GOLD analysis project Ga0256831, IMG submission 189087) | Hydrothermal vent microbial communities from Lau Basin, Pacific Ocean - 132-544 | ecosystem: Environmental > Aquatic > Marine > Hydrothermal vents | place: Pacific Ocean: Lau Basin | collected... | reverse complement strand
TCTCCAGCTTCGGCTCGCTGTGGCTGAACGTGGCGCTGACGCTCGTCTGGGTGGTCGGCATCACCAACGCCTTCAACCTGCTGGACAATATGGACGGCCTTTCGGGCGGCATCGCGGCGATCGCGGCGGCCTACTTCGCGCTGATGTGCAGCTTCACCGGGCAATACCTCGTCGGCGCGCTCTCCGTGGCGGTGATGGCGGCCTGCATCGGTTTCCTCATCTACAACTGGAACCCGGCCACGATCTTCATGGGCGATTCGGGGAGTCTCTTCCTCGGCTTCGTGATGGCGGCACTGGGCATCAAGCTGCGCTTCCCGCAGAACGTCCCCTTCGTAACCTGGATGATCCCCCCGCTGGTGCTCGGCGTTCCCATCTTCGACACGACATTGGTGACGATCTCCCGTCTGCGGCGTGGGCTGAATCCGCTCACGACGCCGGGCAAGGACCACACCTCGCACCGGCTGACCTACGCCGGGTTCAGCCGTCGGGAGGCGGTGCTCATCCTCTACATCGTCGGTTTCGTCTTCGGGATGCTGGCCCTCTTCATCACGCAGGCCACGGTGGCGGAAGGGTACATCATCGGGAGCGCGGTCTTCGCCGCCGCGCTCTATGCGCTCTGGCGGATGGAGCGCCCGCCCTTCTGGACGGGGGGACGATGAGCCTTTTCCGCTACGAGCTTCTGGCCCAGGAGGGGGAGGCACGGGCAGGGCGCTTCCACACGGCGCACGGCGTCATCCCCACGCCGATCTTCGCGCCGGTGGGGACGCGGGCGACGGTGAAGGCGGTTACGCCGCGTCAACTGGAGGAGATCGGCGCGGTCCTCGTGCTCGCCAACACCTATCACCTCTACCTGCGCCCCGGCGATGAGCGCATCGCACGTCTGGGCGGGTTGCACCGCTTTATGGGCTGGTCGGGGCCGATCCTCACCGACTCCGGCGGCTTCCAGGTCTTCAGCCTCGCGGGCGGCAAGCGGGGCGAATCGCTGCGCTCCATCGACGACGACGGGGTAACCTTCCGTTCGCACATCGACGGCTCCGTCCACCGCTTCACCCCGGAGCGGGTGATGGAGATCGAGATGAACCTGGGGGCCGACATCGCGATGGTGCTGGATGAGTGTGCCCCGCCTGACGATTACGCCTACAATGTGGAGGCGCTGGCGCGGACGCATCGCTGGGCCGAGCGGTGCAAGGCCGCCCATCACCGCGAGGATCAGGCGCTCTTCGGCATCGTGCAGGGCGGCATCTTCCCCGACCTGCGGGCGCGGAGCGTGGAGTTCCTCACCGCGCTCGATTTCCCCGGCTACGCCATCGGCGGCCTCTCCGTCGGCGAGACGAAGGAGGCGATGTTGCGCACGCTTGCCTTCACCGCGCCTAAGCTGCCGCGCCACAAGCCCCGCTATCTGATGGGCGTGGGGACGCCGGAAGACCTCATCGAGGGGATTGCGCGCGGCGTGGATATCTTCGACTGCGTGCTGCCGACGCGCGTCGCCCGCAACGGGCAGGCATTGCTGCGCACGGGGAAGCTCAACCTGCGCAACGCCCGCTTCGCCGAAGACCCTGCGCCGCTGGACGAACGGTGCGATTGCTACACCTGCCGTCATTTCAGCCGGGCTTATCTTCGCCATCTGGTGGTGGCGAAGGAGATTTTAGGGGCGACGCTGCTTTCGCTCCACAACCTGCACACGCTGTTGACCGTCGTGCGGGAGAGTCGGGAGGCCATCCTGCAGGGGCGCTTCGCGGATTACCGGGCCGCTTTCTGGGCTGCGCGAGGTCAGGCCCCACCGATGGCGGGCTTGTGAGCGCCGCCCGATGGGCTTTGTCATACGTGCGACGCCTCGTCCGAGGCGAGAAACCCTTCGAAGACCGGTTGACTTGTCAGACATCTTGCCTATAATGAACAATGGAGGTGGTTGGTGACGACGAACCGAGCCGCCCTGCGGATGAAGCCCCGCCGACAGCAGGCGGAGGAGGCCTTGGCCAAAATCATCGCTTCGATGAAGACAGGAGAGCAGCTCCCGCCGGAGCCATCACTGGCGCGACAATTGGGCGTTTCACGGGCCACCCTGCGTGAAGTGATGCGCACCTTCGTTGAGCGCGGGATGCTCGTGCGCCGTCACGGCGTGGGAACCTTCGTCTCATCCCGCATCCCTGCGCTCGAGGCCGGCCTCGAAGTGCTGGAAAGCATCGATACCATCGCCCGCCGGATGGGATTGAAAACCGAGGTTGCCCACTTGGAGATCGTCGAGCGTCCTGCCACGCCGACGGAGGCCAGGGGTCTGGATCGCCCCGAAGGTTGTGATGTCCTCGTGGTAACGCGCGTCATCTCCGTGGAAGGGGAACCGGTGGCCGACCTGCGCGATGTCGTTCCCTTGGCCTACCTGCGGGCCAGGGAGTTGGGCGACGGCTTTCGCGGGTCGGTGCTGGACATTCTGCTGAACAAACCGGCATTGTTGCTGGTAACGTCGAAGACGCAGATTTCGGTGGCAAAGGCAACGGAGAAGTTCGCTCGGCGGTTGGGCGTGCCCAGAGGCTCGGCGTTGCTGAAGATGACGGCCCAGCTCTACAGCTATGATGACAAGGTCGTTGCCTTCTCCACCAGCTACTTCGTGCCCGGTCATTTCCAGTTTCACGTGATGAGGAAGGTGAGCCGGAGGTAAAGCCTCCCCCTCACCTCTTTTTTTGTCCTGAAATCCAAACCACAGTAAGGAGGTCGTTTCAATGCGTAGCTTTATGGGTCGTGACATTCTCTCGTTGAAGGACTTCGAGCGCGGTGAGTACTTCCGCATCTTCGAGGTGGCGAAGGAGCTGGAGCCGATCGCCCGCAACCGCCGGAACGTCGATCTGCTCAAGGACAAGACGCTCGTCGTCGCCTTCTACCAGCCCTCCACGCGCACCCGGCTGGCGCACGAGGCGGCGATGCACCGCCTGGGCGGCCACGTTACCGGCTTCGCCGACGCCAAGATGACCCGCGCGGGCGACTGGTACCAGGAGTCCATCAAGGACACGGTCAAGATGCTGGAGTACTACGGTGATGTCATCGTCATGCGCCACTTCATGCAGGGTGCGCCCGCCGAGGCGGCCAAGTGGGCCACCATCCCCGTCATCAACGGCGGCGACGGCTGGGGCGAGCACCCCACGCAGATCCTCACCGACCTCTACACCGTTATGCGCGAGAAGGGGCACATCGACGGGTTGAAGTGGCTGGCCGTCGGCGATATGCGCATGCGCACGATGCACTCCCTCGCCTACGCGCTGACCAAGTTCGACAGCGAGGTAACCTTCGTCTCCCCGCCGAACATGTCGCTCACCGACGAGTTCAAGGCCGAGATCACCGAGATGGGCCTCAACTTCAAGGAGGCCGAGCACGTCGAGCAGGCGATCGCCGATGCCGACGTCATCCTCGTCGAGCCGGTCGTCCAGCCCGACTACACCAAGGCCCGCGACGAGCGCAAGGGCGACGTGGGCGGCACACCCGCCAACTACAAGATCACCAAGGAACTGCTCCAGACCAAGGCCAAGCACGACGCCATCCTCCTCCACTCCTTCCCGCGCATGGACGAAATCCCCACCGACGTGGACAGCACCCACTGGGCGCGCTACTGGGAGGAGGCCTTCAACGGCGTTGTGATGCGCATGGCGCTCCTGGCCCTCGTCCTGGGCGCGATGGAGTAAACTGAGGAGGCAAGCGATGATTACCAACCTTCGTGGCCGTGATCTGATCTGCGACCTCGACTTCTCCAAGGAAGAGGTCGAAACCGTCCTCGACGTGGCCTGGGACCTGAAGCGCAAGCGGGCGCTGGGCGAACCTCATCCCCTGCTGCGCGACAAGACCCTGGCGATGCTCTTCTTCTTCAGCAGCACGCGCACCCGCTCCTCTTTCGAGGCGGGAATGGCGCAACTCGGCGGGCACGCCGCCTTCATCGACTCCCGCACCACCCAGGTCGCCCACGGCGACACCGCCAAGGAGATCGGCGAGATTCTGGGCCGTTACTTCGACGGCATCGCCATCCGCCAGGTGGACTGGGGCTACGGCAACAAGTACCTCAACTGGGTGGCCGAAGCCTCCCGCGTCCCCGTGCTGAACATGCAGTGCGATCTCTACCACCCGCACCAGATCCTCGCCGACCTGATGACGATGATGGAGAAGAAGGGGCGCGACCTGCGCCGCAAGAAGCTGGTCGTCTCCTGGGCCTACGCCTCCTCCTACCTGAAGCCGATGTCCGTGCCGCACTCGCTCATCCTGCAGATGCCCCGTTTCGGGCTGGATATCACCCTCGCCTACCCGCCGGAGTTCAAGCTGCGCGACGATATCCTCGAGGAGGCCAAGGCGCAGGCCCGCAAGTACGGCGCGGGCTTCGAGATCGTCCACGATATGGACGAGGCTTTCAAGGATGCCGATATCGTTTACGCCAAGTCCTGGGGGCCGCTGATGACCACCACCGACCCGGAGGAGGGCAAGAAGCTGCAGGACAAGTACAAGGACTGGATCACCGACGAGCGCCGCATGGCGCTGGCCAAGCCCGACGCCATCTACATGCACCCGCTGCCCGCCGACCGCGATGTCGAGGTTACCAGCGCGGTGATGGATGGTCCGCACTCCGTCGTCTTCGACGAGGCCGAGAATCGTCTCCACGCGCAGAAGGCCGTCATGGCCCTGACGATGTGGTAGAAACCCTTTGGCGGGGCGGGCGGGGGAACCGTCCGCCCCGCACATCCAGAAGCAGGAGAGAGCAGAATGGGAAAGAAAGCCGTAATCGCCATCGGGGGTAACTCCCTCATCAAGGACAAGAAGCACACCACCGTTCAGGATCAGTACAAGGCAGCGCAGGAGACCTGCAAGCACATCGCCGACATGATCGCCAAGGGGTGGGATGTCGCCATCGGCCACGGCAACGGGCCGCAGGTCGGCTTCATCCTCCGCCGCTCGGAGATCGCCGCCAAGGTTGCGGGGATGCACGAAGTCCCCCTCGATGTCTGCGGGGCCGACAGCCAGGGCGCGATCGGCTACGCGCTGCAGCAGAACCTCTACAACGAGTTCAAGAAGCGAGGGATGCAGAAGGCCGCCGCCACCGTCGTCACCCAGGTGCTGGTGGACAAGAACGATCCCGCCTTCCAGAATCCGACCAAGCCGATCGGCACCTTCATGGAGAAGGAAGAGGCCATGCGCCGCGCCGAGGAGGATGGCTGGACGGTCGTCGAGGATTCGGGCCGTGGTTGGCGGCGTGTCGTCGCTTCCCCCATCCCCAAGCGGATCGTCGAGTTGGACGCGGTGAAGGAACTGCTCGATGCCGGGATCATCACCATCACCGTCGGCGGTGGCGGCATCCCCGTCATCGAGGAGGAGGACGGGACGCTCAAGGGCGTCGCTGCCGTTATCGACAAGGACTTCGCCTCCTCGCTGCTGGCGCAGTCCATCGACGCCGACCTCTTCCTCATCTCCACCGCCGTCGAGAAGGTCTACCTCAACTTCAACAAGCCCAATCAGAAGGCCATCGACCGGATGACCGTCTCCGAGGCGAAGAAGTACCTGGAGGAGGGACACTTCGCCAAGGGGAGCATGGAGCCGAAGATTCGCGCCATCATCTGGTACCTGGAGTCCGGCGGCAAGGAGGCGATCATCACCGACCCGGAGCACATCACCGCCGCCCTGGAAGGCAAGACCGGAACGCACATCATTCCGGACTGAGCAATTCCTCCACCCTCATCCGCTTCTTGGGGAGGTAGAGGCCGCACCTCTGCCTCCCCAACGAATGCCGGAACCCCACGCGGAGAGAGCTATGGATCACGTTATCGGTTTGAAATGTACCATCTGCGGGCAGATGTACGGCGTGGACGAAGTGCAGTACGTCTGCCCCAAGCACGGCGACGATGGCATCCTCGATGTCGTCTATGACTACGAGCGCATCGCCGCCCGCTTCACTAAGGAGTACCTGGCGGCCAGCCGCGATTTCACCATCTGGCGCTACAAGCCGCTGCTGCCCGTCGAGCCGGATTCCCCCGTCCCGCCGCTGCGGGTCGGCTGGACGCCGCTCTACCCCGCGCCGCGCCTGGCCGAGCAACTCGGCCTCAAGCACCTCTGGGTGAAGGACGATACCGGCGAGCCGACCGCCTCCTTCAAGGATCGCGCCTCGGCGCTGGCCGTCGTCAAGGCGCAGGAGGTCGGGGCGGAGATCATCACCACGGCGAGCACGGGGAACGCGGCGGCGGCGCTGGCCGGTCTGGCGGCGAGCGTTGGCCTGCCGGCGGTCATCTTCGTCCCCAAGAGCGCCCCGCCCGCCAAGATCGCCCAGCATCTCATCTACGGGGCGCGGGTGATGCTGGTGGACGGCACCTACGACGATGCCTTCGAACTGACGCTCAAGGTCGCCCGCGAGTTCGGCTGGTACAACCGCAACACTGCCTACAACCCCTACATGACCGAGGGGAAGAAGACGGCGGCGCTGGAGATCTGCGAGCAACTGGGCTGGGAAGCGCCCGACCGCATCTTCGTCCCCGTGGGCGATGGCTGCATCATCGGCGGCATTCACAAGGGGCTGAAGGACCTGATGGCGCTCGGCTGGATCGACCATATGCCCAAGATCATGGGCGTGCAGGCCGCCGGTTCCGACCCGCTGGTGCGGGCCTGGGAGGAGGGCCTCCAGGGCTGGGAGATGAAGCCGGTCGAGGCGCACTCGGTGGCCGACAGCATCGTTGCCGGCCTGCCGCGCGATCGCAACAAGGCGCTGGCCGCCGTGCGCGAGACGGGCGGGGCCTACCTGCGCGTCAGCGACGAGGAGATTCTGGCCGCCATCCCCAAGGTCGCCCGCAACACAGGCGTCTTCGTCGAGCCTGCGGCGGCGGCGGCCTACGCGGGCCTGGAAAAGGCCGTCGCCGAAGGCATGGTCGATCCCGATGAGCGGGTCGTCGTCCTCCTGACCGGCTCCGGCCTCAAGGACATTGCCAGCGCGATGAAGACCGTTCCCGAACCTCCCGTCGTCGCCCCCACGCTGGAAGCGGTCAAGGCGGTGATGGGCCGGTAGGGCGATGCGGGACCGTGTGGTGAGGTGCGGCGGATGGCTCGTGGCCACGATGACGGCCTCCTGGCTCCTCTGGATGACGCTGCGCCCCAATCCACAGGTCGCCGCCCGGCTGCACCCCATCGCCTCGGCGGCAGAGACGCACGGCCTTTCCGCCGCTTTCGTCATCGGCACCGTCGGGAATGTGGCCGTCTTCGTCCCTCTGGGGATGGGATTGGCCGTGGCACTGAAGGGACGGGCAGGCGCGGCAACGTTGATCGGGGCCGGTCTCAGCCTCGTCATCGAGGGACTGCAGTTCTTGCTGCCGAGCCGCGTCTCGTCGCTTGTGGACTTCGTTTTGAACTCGATGGGCGTCGCCTTGGGCGCGTTCATCGTTCACCTTACACTCAGAAAGATTTGGAGGCACCATGATTGATCTGACGATTCACGAGGAGCAGTTGAAGCGTACCGTGCAGCGAGCACGCGAGCGCAACATCATCATCCCCACCTTCGAGCAGATGAAGAACCCCGACTTGATCCCCGATTGGATCAAGGAGGAGTTGAAGCACATCGGCCTGTGGGATGTCCACCCGCGCAACCTCTTCCGCATCACCTGGAAGAACGAGCCGGTGCCCTACGGCGGCGGCTTCGACGGCGTCAACTACCTGGAGATTCCCCAGCAGTTGACCGGCGTCCCCACGCGCATCATCCAGCTCATCGGCAAGTGGTTCCCCACCGGCGCGCACAAGGTCGGCGCGACCTTCGGCTGTCTCGTCCCCCGTCTGGTAACCGGCCAGTTCGACCCCACCTACCACAAGGCGGTCTGGCCTTCCACCGGCAACTACTGCCGCGGCGGGGCCTACGATTCGGCGCTGCTGGCCTGCGAATCGATCGCCATCCTGCCGGAAGGGATGAGCCGCGAGCGCTTCGAGTGGCTGGCGAATATCGCCGGTGAGGTCATCGCCACCCCCGGGACCGAGTCCAACGTCAAGGAGATCTTCGACAAGTGCTGGGAGCTGAAGCGCGAGCGCGGCGACGAGGTCTTCATCTTCAACCAGTTCGAGGAGTTCGGCAACTACCTCTGGCACTACGATGTAACCGGCCACGCGATGGTCGAGGTCCTGGAGAAGGAGATGCGCCCCGGCGACGAGTTCCGCGGCGTGGCGCTCACGACCGGCTCCGCTGGCACCATCGGCTGCGGCGACTACCTCAAGCAGGTCTTCCCCACCTCCAAGGTGGCCGCCGGTGAGGCCTGGCAGTGCCCGACGCTCCTCATCAACGGCTTCGGTGCGCACCGCATCGAGGGTATCGGCGACAAGCACGTCCCCTGGATTCACAACGTCAAGAACACCGACCTCATCATCGACCTCGACGACGAGGCGACGATGCACCTCATCCGCCTCTTCAACGAGCCGGTAGGCCGCGCCTACCTGGTCAAGCAGGGCGTGCCGGAGGATTTCGTCAACAAGCTGGACCTGCTGGGTATCTCCGGCGTCGCCAACCTGCTGATGACGATCAAGATGGCGAAGTGGTACGAGCTGGGCGACCAGGACGTGCTCATCACCGTCGCTACCGACTCGATGGAACTCTACCAGAGCCGCATCCAGGAGATGCGCGAGGAGTACGGCGAGTACACCGAGAACGACGCTGCCGCCGACTACCACCAGTACCTCCTCGGCCAGACGACCGACCATATGCTGGAGACGACCTACTGGGATCGCAAGCGCATCCACAACCTGAAGTACTACACCTGGGTCGAGCAGCAGGGCAAGACCTACGAGGAGATTCAGCAGCAGTGGTACGACCGCGACTACTGGACCTCCTTCCAGAAGCAGATTCCGGAGATCGACGAGCTGATCAAGCAGTTCAACGAGATGACCGGCCTGCTGAAGGGACACTAAACGCGCAACGGGCAACGAAGAAGGCCCCCTTCCTCGCCGCGAGGAAGGGGGCCTTTGCGTGGGAGACGTCAAGGCGTCCCCAACGTCATCAGCGCGTGCGTGCTCCCCGACTCCAGGGCGATGTGGTAAGGGGTTGGATAACCGCTCTCGACGCTCATCAAGACGCCGCGCTCCATCGGCTGGATGAGGAGCGTTACCCCGGCCTCGTGCGCATCCGGCCAGCCGATGCTGTTGTAGAGTTGCTGGTCGCACCAGACCTTGCCGAAACCGCGGATGGGCATCTGGTAGCCGTCGGGGACGGTAAGGCTGCTGCAGGCAGGCGGTATCTCCGGCATCGACTCATCCCAGGTGTCGGAATAGACGGCGTAAGTATCGGGTCCCGTTTCCACCAAGGTAACGACGTAGATGTACTTCTTGTCGGAGCGCCAGAGCATCACGCTGCGATAGTGCATATGGGGATTGGGATCGCTGACATTGGCCCAGAAGGTCTGCACCGCACCGTAGATTTCCGACGCGCTTTGAGCAGGGCATCCCAGGTCCATCCCGTCGGCAGCGGCAGCCGAGGCGAGCGGGGCCAGTGCCCCATCCACGGCGATCGAGCATCCGCTCGGCGTGGGAACCTGCGTGGGCGCTGCCGTTGGTGGCGGCGGTGAGGCTTCCGAAGTCGGCGCAGGCACGACGATCTGGAGGTAGAAGATCGGCCCGAAGCGCGTGCCGTCCGCCTTGGCCAATTGCCAGTTGCTGCGATAGGTGCCCGGCGCGGTCGGCGCGACGAAATCGACGCTGACTTCGACCTCCGTGCCCGCCGCAGCCGCGGGCGCGATGACGGAGGCGGGGGCCCCCATCGCCTCGCCGGAGACGAAGACGAACAGTGTGCCGGGTTCCCAATCGCAGGTTCCGCTGTTGCGCAGCCGCCAGGTCTTGCGGAAGGCAGTACCGGGCTGGACGAGGGTGTTATCGGGGATCGTGACGTCGGCGACGAATGCCGCATCGAGGGTACATCCCCCGCTGCCATGCACCGTCGGCTCGGTCGGGGTGGCGGCGGGCGGCTCCGTCGTCTGCGAGGGCGGGGATGTCGCCGCCGTCGTCGGCGATGGAGGCGACTCCGTTGTCGTTCCGCCCAACGAGCAGGCCATCGTCAGGGAGACAAGCACCAGGATCAAGGCTATGATCTTTCGCATCGCAGACCTCCTTTCGGTGAGTTCACCTGCCTTCAGTATAAGACCTAACGTTGGCCTTGTCCATCCTGCACCCCTTCGCTCCGCTCTTCGGCGATGAGAAGACCTTGCTCGCCGCAAGAGGCGCAGGAGCGCAGGGGAGGCCGTAACTTCTCGGTGCCCTCCGCGCCTCGACGGTGCCCCTTGCGGCAAGCGACGGCCCCTGCTATGGCCTCCTTTCCCGGAAACCGCGGCTCCCATCTCGGGATCGGGGCTATCACCAAGGCGAGCGACCAATATATTGACAACGGGATGCCCACAAGATAGAATTGAAGCAGGGTACTCCCCCCGTCGGGAGGTGCTTTCATCGCGGCGTCCCGGCCCACCTCCCCTCGACATTTCTCCAAGGATATCTCTTCGACAGATGCAGCACCCCCGACCGTTGGCCGAGAAGCTCGGCCTATGGAGCCGAGATGGGGGCGTCCCACGACTCCATCGTCTGCGACCGCGATCGCCGCCGGAGGGCTGCATCGTTGGGCGCGGGACGGAAAGGGCGTTGTAACGGGACACTCAACAGTCAGAAAGGAGGCAACGAGATGTCGAGGATACGCAAGATGCTCATCGGGATGCTGGTGGCTGCTCTGCTCCCGATCCTGGTGGTGGGGCTGAGCCAGGCCCAGGGAGCAGGACCCGAAAGGCCGCAGGGTGGCGGTGAACCTGACCCCTACACTACGTTCACCTACCAGGGCCTGCTGAAGCGAGACGGCGTTCCCGTGAACGACCAATGCGATTTCCTGTTGGACCTGTACGATGTCTCGACCGGTGGCACCTCGATCGGTACGTTCAACAGGAGCGTGTGGGTCGATAAGGGGGTCTTCACCATCGACGTCTACGGCTTAGCCGATAATCTCAACGGTGAGGCGCGCTGGCTGGAGGTCTCCGTGAAATGCTCCGGGGATGACGATTACGTGACGCTGGAGCCGCGCCAGCCCCTGCGCCCCGCCCCTTACGCGATGGCCCTGCCGGGGCTGCGTACCTCCCACAACGACACCAGCCCCAACGTCATCGGCGGCTACAGCGGCAACACTGTCAGCGACGGCGTGGTGGGGAGCACGATCGGCGGCGGCGGGGCATCAGGGGGAGGTAATCAGAATAAGGCGACCGATAATTATACTACAATCGGAGGAGGCGTTGGCAATATCGCAGGCGATGGGGACAGTGACCCCTTGAGTGCTGCCGGTGCTACTGTGGCTGGGGGAGGGAATAACGAGGCTACGGAAGATTACTCCACGGTCGGTGGTGGGCTATTGAATGAGGCAACCAATGGCTATGTCACCATCGGGGGCGGTTACTCGAACAGCGCCAGCGGCATCTACGCTACCGTGGGCGGAGGTGCTTACAACACTGCCAGCGGCTACGCCGCCACGGTGCCCGGAGGTCGCGACAACAGCGCCAGTGGCGACTACAGTTTCGCCGCCGGGCGTCACGCTAATGCCAATAGGGATGGCTGCTTCGTCTGGGCGGACTCCACCAACACCTCGGATTTCACCTGCTCCTGGGCAAACCAGATGCGCGTGTTGGCCACTGGTGGGGCCACCTTCCTCGTCCAGGTCGAGCCTGATTGGGAATGGGTCCGCATCATGGTCAACGGCGATCACCTTATCGACACGTCCACCGGTGCCTATCTGACGACCGGCGGTGTCTGGACCAACGCCTCCGACCGCAACGCCAAGGAGCATTTCGAGGCGGCGGACCCGCAGGCGGTGCTGGAGGGGGTGGCGCAACTGCCCATCACCACCTGGAACTACAAGACGGAGGACGACGCCGTCCGCCATATGGGGCCGATGGCGCAGGACTTCTACGCCGCCTTCGGTCTGGGCGCGGACGATGAGCACATCGCCACCGTAGATGCCGACGGGGTGGCCCTGGCCGCCATCCAGGGGCTTTACCGGCAGAATCAGGCTTTGCAGGCGGAGAACGCCCAACTGCGCACCCGTGTGGAAGCGCTGGAGCAGGAGAACGCCAGCCAGCAAGCCCAACTGGAGGCGTTGGAGGCGCGCGTGGCGGCGCTGGAGCAGGGCAGCGCGGCGAGTGTGCAGCATAGCGGGATGCTCTCCGGTGCCGGAGTGGTTCTCCTGGGGGTGGGAGCGGCCCTGGTGAGACGCCGGAAAGGAGAGGAGCGATGAAGGGCTTGCGCCTTTCACCGGTCCTCGTGCTCCTGCTGCTCCCTCCGCTCCTTTTCGGGACGGTGGTCCTCGCCCAATCGGGCGGCGGCTACGATCTGAGCTGGTACACGGTGGACGGCGGGGGGTACACCTGGAGCACGGGCGGCAACTACAGCCTGGGTGGCACCATCGGCCAGGCCGACGCGGGAACGCTCTTCGGCGGGGGGTACAGCTTGGGCGGCGGCTTCTGGGGAGGCACGGCCATCGAGTACCCCATCTACCTGCCGCTGGTGCTGCGGAACCGTTGACTTCACCCCTCCCCCTCTCCACCGCAGGAGAGGGGGAGGGGGAAAGGCGAAGATTTGCCCTCCACGCCACCCGCCGCCGACCTGCAACGTCCCACCCTTGTTGATCTCGGCGTACTGGTCTATATAGGCAAGGAATGGGGAACGAGGATGCCTAACCTTGCGTGTGGCGCGCAGCGGTGTAATATCGCTGGCGATGATGGTGATAGGAAACCACATCATGCCGCCGATACTATGAGCCTCTTCGTCGTCACTCAACGCTGAAAGTCCGATGGATGGTTACGAGATGCCAACAATGACGGAACGAGGAATTAACGCCCTAAGACAAGGAAGACGAGCTGAAGCTCGGGCATTGCTGCGACAATCTATTGCGCAAAATCCAGACGATGTACGGGCGTGGTTGTGGCTATCCGGTGCCGTGGATAGCGTGGAGGAAAGGCTGAGATGCCTGTTAAAGGTGCTGGAGATCGACCCTGATAACACGCTGGCTGCAAAGGGCCTGGCAAAGCTGGTATTGTCTGGACAAGTGTACATACAGCCCTTGAGGCCTACCGAACAGGCGAAGAGAAGACTGCAGGAAAGGCCGGGGGCGGAGGCAGAAAGAGAGTTGTTTCACATCAGACCGTCGATCATTTCGTTTATTGTTGCTGTGATAGTCGTTAGTGCCTGGGCATCGCTATCGCTTTGGGTGAGCGTAAAATTATTCGACAATGAGGTTATGAAATCCCTGTTTGGATTTTTCATTTTACTGGCGGCAGTGGCGCTGTATTGGAGAATAGGCATAGCGCTTTTGAGAGCGTTGTTCGCCAGATATACCTTGACAACGAAGTATCTGAAAGTGAAAACGGGAATCCTTTCCCATCGTCAGAAGACGATCCCCATACACAAAATTCAGGATGTGAGTGTTCAGCAACCGTTCATGTTGCGTCCCTTTGGAATAGGCCATGTGATCGTTGAATCGGCCGGTGGGCAAGGAGAGATAAAGCTGCGTGCGCTGAGCGATTGTCAAAAACGCTCGCAACAGATTCTGTGGGCAGTGGAGAAGTTTGGGTGAAGGCTCCTCTCCGGGGACGATCAACTGCCCTCGGTGGAGGGCGTTGATGCGATTTTTACCCAGCTTTTCACGGTAAGTCGGTACTGATTGGAATCACAGAGAGCTTTGGAGAAAGCCTCCCTTCCTTAGGCGAGAAAGTGCAATTATGGAAGATGTTCAGCAAGGAGGCGATCAATGTGAAGACCGCATGGGCAAGCAACTCAACCGGCTTGCGAGGATCATAGAGGTTACTTTCGCGCTATCCAGCGATGTGAAGCTGGACTCTCTGCTTCAGAAAATCGTGGATTCCGCAAGAAAGGAGATGCTCGACACAAGAACCTTCATTGAGTCGGCCGACCCGTGTCTTTATTCACCATGCTGGTATGCTGCGCCTTGATGCCGAAGATAGGGAGGAACACTATGAAGGACCGAGCTTCATTGATGAAACAGTACAATAAATGGCTGTGGCGTAGATTCGTATCGAGATGGTTGTTCCTTTTTACGTTAACCGCTACCATAATAACACTCATAGCATTCGCGTCTGTTTTAGTTGTAGATATGGTGAATGATTTTCCTGTGACAATAGATCAATTCTTTCGTTCATGGGGGAGTGCTCTTGGTACCCTTTTTTGCCTAATAAGTATCTACCCTTCCTACAGGGTGTCATCTTATGCCAAAGCGAAGTTGGAGAAATACAAGTCTGAGTTGTTAGAAGACTGAACGATTGATTGCGACAGTGCCGACCTTCCCCCTTTTGGGGACATAGTGTGTCGGACCGGGCATCTTCCTCTACGGCCAGTATGGGCAGAAAGATGTTCACAGTAACAGCGCGAAGAATTGCATTCGTGGCCTTCGGGCTCGTTGCTATTGCTGCTTTGTCCTCCTGTGTTCCGGAACAACCGACACCGCAAAGATCATTCACGACGATGAGCTTGCTGATCGGCTTGTCGGATATGCCAAGGGGATGGAAGGTTGGATACGGCCCTGGTAGAGGAAGATCTTACATCAGTCCCAAAGAAGACGGTTCAGAGATTGGTTTTTATGTTAGTGATGCTCGCATTCTACCAGGTCGGGATACGGCTTACCAAGGTGCCTATCGTTATCGTAGTGCGAAGGCAGCGAAGGGTGTTTATGAGGATATGGTTTTACCCGGGCAGGTTGGAGAAACGCCTGCGGGGTGGAGCTATCAGAGTCCCATAGCGGACCAATCATATTTCGCTTGTTATGACTATGAGGGACGAGAACCCTATCCAATCTGCAAGTGGTCGGCCCGTTATGAGGAGTACGTGGTAGTTTTCTCCTCCTGGTTGATACCGGGCTATATGTCTCTGGAGGATATGGAGCGGGTGGTCCGGGCGATTGACGCGCGGATGGCGGAGTACCTGGGCAAGCCGCCGCCGACGCCGGAGCCGTGATCGCAAGCGCCGGGGCACGGGCCTACAAGAAATGGAGGCTTAGGAACAATGGATCTCGGCGACAAGATAGCACGGATATTCATAGAAGCAGTGAACGAGGAGTTTTCTCAGGTATTAAAACTATGCCACCTGCGTGGGCCGACGATCATTAAGCAAAGTCCCTTGTATGTAGAAGCTGGATATATTGATGGGCCTCTCTCCATTATTCTTACTTTGGACATCAGGGACGAAGTGGTGGACTGTCAGGTGCGTCAAACTATTAATGGTGTTCCCGCTGCTTATGGACAAGGACGGCAGGAATATCTTTGTACGCTTCTTCTGCGACAAGGTGTCCCGAAAGAAGAGATAGAAGTGAAGATACGAAAAAACGCATCATCTGTAGAAAGAGTGAGAAGGATGGTAAAGCATTGTGCCCATCTCTTACATAGATATGGCAGTAAAATCCTAACGAGTGATTTGTGAGTCATTAGAGTTGAGGGCAAATGAAGAAATTGCACTTGTGCCGACGACTTGGCGCTGGGCCGCTTCATCCAGGCGGATACGGTGGTGCCGGGGGCGGGCAACCCGCAGGCGCTGAATCGGTATGCGTATGCGGTCGGAAATCCGGTCAGGTACAATGATCCGAGTGGGCATTTCATTAACATAGCTTTTGCAGCCGTAGGAGCTGTGAGTGGTGCCGTCATCGGTGCGATAGTCTCTGCTGGCCCTCAAATGGTACAGAATGTCCGTGACGGTCAACCACTGATGGCAAACATCGATCCAGAACAAGTTGCTATTGATGCAGTGATTGGTGCGGCTGCAGGAGCAGTTGGGGGCTTGACATTTGGGATAGGCCTAGCTGCTGGCGGCGCGGTCGCTGGGGCTATAGGGGTTTCCAGTGCCAGCGGCGCTGCGGCTACGGCAATTGGAGTAGGGACGATCGCTATCTCGGGAGCAGTAGCAGGGCAGGCATCACGCGCGACTGAAAACGTGTTACGCAACAACGAGATTACGGATGGTCTTTTCCAACCGGAAGATATGGCACTCGATGCTGGTCTCAGCCTACTTCTTTTCAAAGGTCTCGGCGGCAACTTTAATCAAATTGTGCCTAGTGACATCACGCGGGCCGGTGCATATGCACGTGAATCTATCCCGTCATCGGGGCCTCGCGTGACAAGAGCAGAATCAACTCAGATCCAAGTACTTGGTGATAGATATGGGTGTCATACTTGTGGTGTCAAGCAACCCGGTGGAAGATGGGGAACCTGGGTGGGTGATCATCAGTTACCAACCAGCAGGCTGGTCATTCACCTCAAGTGTTGTACCCACAATGTGCATCTCACTCTGCATCGCAGGGCGGATACCTGGCGCATGGCAGTACGCGTATGATATTCCACATATGGGATGGGGCTTGGCGTTCCTATTATTCCTGGGTGCCAGTTTGGCAATTTTGGGACAATCAAGCGATGCGGGACAATCCAAATGACTAATCAACGATCACAAAGGCATCAGAAAAGGCATCTGATAAACAGAATAATCAGATGGGGCACCAAACTTGCCCCTCAGAAACCGGAAAGGTGGGAATCCCGGATACTCAAGCAATGGGAACAGGCTATTCCGGGGCAATTCCCTTATATGACAACAGATGAGCACCAAGCATTCGCAAAGGCACGCTTGACAGCCTTCCGTTCGAACGCAGAGTGGCTGGTCGCTTTTGAAACTCTCTCCTATGTTGGAGAAGCAGACGCGTTCATCGACTCTGTTTACGTCTACGGCAATAAAGCAAAGAGGCGTGTGGAATGGGTTGAATCTCTGCACCCGCCCCCAAGTGAAAATGAATGGCTACCTAATCCATTCGACTTTGAGGTCATAATCCACGGCCACTTGCGGCATTTCACGCCTACGCAGGCCGACTATGATCGAGCAGGTATAGACCTCAATGTATCTATCAGCGGTGATATAATGGTGGATAGGCGCGTGTATGTACTTCGCCTCCTATCGTTTATCCTGCCTCGGCACAGCTTGTTCTTGTCACAGCCTCAATTACTACAAGTTGCAGGGCGGACAAAGGTGCTTCCTGTTTTTCTTCAGTTGTATGAATGGCATCATCCTGAACCAGGTGAAAAACTGGGTCCCTGTTTACGGAGCTTGGCTCGTGCAATAGCCTACAACCGCCCGGACTTATACGAATGCCCACAGAATCTGGTGAATACTCACTGGTCCAAGTGGACAAATTATTTTCTTGGGCATTGACTATCCTCGGCTTTTTAGGAATTGAATAGTGAGAGGAATGCTCGACATAGATAGCATTTGGAATCCCGGGAATTGGAAATTAGCGGAATGGAACCTATGCTAAGAGGGGTGAAGGACTGGGCGCTGTTGTTTCTGCAGGGTACTCGCCGGTGAATGAGAAGGAGGGAAGAGAAAAAGTGCTAAAACATCGACATCCCCTTCTGCCCCTGCTTGTTTTGGTAACCCTCATCATTGTGGCTGCGGGTGTATCTTGGGTGCGCTTGGGGGGTGGAACAGAGGGAATGGTCAAGGGCATTCTGGATGGCAGGCCGTGTGCGCCTCCTTGTTGGCAGGGCATTACCCCCGGCATGAGTATGGATGGCGAGGCTCTTGTCCGCCGACTGCGAAGAATGCCGGGGGTGAAAACCGTCTGGGAAAACGGCCCCTGCGTGATGTGGCTTTGGTATGGGCGGGAGGGCTACAATTCCATCTGTATGGATCGAAACGATGTGGTGGAGAGCATCTTGCTGAGCGTCGATTTTGATCTGACGATGGGGGAGATCATCGACAAGTATGGAACGCCTGAAGCTGTCAATGCCGTGCATGGGGGGACACCTGAGCATCCATACATAGCACTGAATCTCCTTTATCCCGCCTATGGGATGTGGGTCAGAGCCAAGGTGCTCCCGGATTACGAACCTGTTCTCGAACCAACAACACAGGTCTATGAAGTTCTATATCTTATTCCATCCGATTCCTTGGAGGCATGGCTTGGGCCAGAGATGTCTGAATTGCATCTCCAACCCTGGCCCGGTTATGGCCCCTTGGACGAGGAGATTTACGATTTGCCGTGATAATTGGGAAACCGGAACGGTCTGCGAGAAGGTGGATGAAGGGCCTTTTGGGAGTTCTGCACCGCACCCCCGTCGAACCCCGCTATGATCGATGCGACTACTATCACCACATAGGGGAGGAAGTAGAACAGCCCCGCGGTCAGACGGTATCGTTTTATGGTGTATCTTGAACGACTGGCTACGTACTACAATCCGGGGAAAGGGAATCTATAATATGGGCGAAGTGGGGGCCGCAGCTCGATTTGCTCCCGATCCAACACTTGGAATATGGTCAATGGATACACCAGGGATGCGTGTTCCCTGGTACTATCCCAGACCGTGGGCGGAGTGATAAATGGGTAATTTAGAAAGTCATATGCCTTCGAGATCAATCTCACACCTACTCGGGGTGCTCGCAGTTGTTGTGCTGCTGGGAGGCGTGGGATGCGCATATTTGTATATCACGATTTTTGCTGTCGATGCTGCCTCTTTTGAGCAAGGGCGAGATCGCGCCAGCGAACTCTTGATTGCTTTGAAGCAATACGAACAGGATAACGGGAAATTTCCCGGAGTTGTTGAGGATCTTGTTCCAAGATACTTACCAGCCATACCACGACCAGCTCGACGTTACGAGTACATCTATGAGGCTTGCTCAGATGGATCGGGATACATTTTATACTTTCGATTGGCCGGGTCCAACGATGAATGGTGTGGCTATAGTAGCAGCGTAGAGGAATGGAAGTGTACGGATTCGATCCCGCCTTACTACTATGACCGTCCAGGCGGCAACTGACTAATGGGTTATTAAGTTTCTATTTGTGGGTAGGGGCGTTTCATCCAACCCGACACCATCATGCCCGAGCCGGGAGCCCCTGGGCGCTGAACCAGTATGCGTATGTACTTGGGAACTCTCTCCGGTATGTGGATCCCACAGGATACTTTTCCGAAGATCAGATTATTTGCAAAATGAATACGGTGAGAAGTGGGAAAGATACTTTAATGTTTGGGAGTCTGAGAGGTATTCCGAGAAATGTTGCTCTTGGCGGATTATGCTTTCCAATTAGTCGGCAAGCGTGCCTTCTGGTGCCCTTCCGACGGATGCGGGACAATCCCCGATGAGTCTTGGAGCTGATGGAAGTAAAGGAAGAAACGATGAGGAGACAGAGGAACAAAGATGAGAGCATCCAGCATGGGCCTCGTCAGAAGGAAGTGCAATATTTTATAAGGCTATTACTGAAGTCTTTGGCTGTGAATTTTCTGTTTTGGGTATCCATTCTACAGGGGCCGTTGCTCCTCCTGCTTGCACTGGCTGGTTTTGTAGCCGCTCGTGAGTTCGGCTTCGGCTTCCACACAAGACATTTGTGGAGTGCGATCCTCGCGACAGTGCTCGTGGTACCGTTGTACTATCTACGCAAGAATATAGAGCGTCGCCTCGATGAGGCCAGGTATCAACTTGAGCAAATCGGCCCGCCGGAACCTTCAGAAGAGACAGGTACGTCGCATACCACGTGAGGAGTTACTTCCCTCACGCGCGCGAGTCTTTGGGGCAGGGAATATGCGGAGGGGATACCAAGCGCGGCATCGCCGTATGGAGGATCTGCGCCGGGAGAGGGGATAATCCTGTTTGGCTTACCTTCTCAGAAGAGATCTAACACAACCGTTGAGGAGACAATGCTGATGAAAATGCTCAAGTACATACTACTACTGAGCTTGTTAGTGGTATTAGTTGTTGACGGCTGTAGCAAGCCTGATGCCGAAGTTAAAGCACTGGCGGAAGAAATAGGCGTTGATCCACGGACTCTGGATTCTTATGGGCCTGGCCCCTTTCCGTTGAACTACTTCCTGAAACAATTGTGTCCATCATCGTGTAAGGAAGAATCACCGACCCGAGATGAGGTGCAAGCGGTGATTTCGGGATTTGAAATCGAGCGAGAGTGTCAATATACGGGCTACAATTCCCAAGGAGATTATAGCGTCATTTACTTGTATGACTCATCGGATTTCGACTCAGCGCTAAAGATTGTCGCGATATATCGATCTCCGGAAAACACATCATCCTCCCGCGGCCCCGACATCCTGGTGGAATTATTCTATCTCGATTCTCCGACACAGGCAGAGATATCAGAATGGCGGCACTGTGTGGCATCACATCCATAGAGTCAACCTGATCACTTAGAGGCGGTGTTCATCTGCGTAGATGACCATGCCCCTGCTGCTCATAGCAACCGTGATTCGAACGATTGAATGACGGGAGGATCTTCCGATGATGCGAGTATTGAACGGCATTCTGCTTGTCACATTCCTGCTCTTCACACTCACCGGATGTCGTGGTTTGGGAGCGCAGCAAGACGCCGTAGATCGGGTTGCGAACCGATTTCACGTGCCGCGCGAGCGTGTGATCGAGGTAGCGAATGAATTGGGCGTAGACCCGGATGCCATCGAGACATTTGGCGACTCTTACTATTTTCCCTACAATTATTATGAGCGCCGGTTCGAGATGTTCGAGCAGGAACATGGGAGACCCCCCGTGCGCTCGGAAGTCGCACAACTCGTGAAGGGCTACGTCGCCAAGTGCGAGCGCGGTTTGTACACAATCCAGTACGTCTACTATTCCGAGCGCGCCCATCCAGAGTGGACGAACCACGAGGTTGCGATGGTCTTTGAGGTGATCTTCCGGCTACCGCCGCCCAATGAGCCGCCGCCCAGAGAGCCGATCTACTCCCATATGCAGATTGTCAACCTGCAAGATGAGTCTGTAAACCCGCCAGACAACACATACTGGGATGAGTGCATCCAGGAGTACTTGCGCCAACACTGACTTGGCAGTAAACAGTGTAACAATTGAGTCGCGGAGGTGTACACTCTGCTTAAGCATATGAAGCGGGTCCCGGTGCGGCTCTTCAAGCGGAATACGAACGGGGTTGTGCTATCGGGACGCCGGACACCTCGTTTCTCCAGCTTGGTGACGGATGCGAGGGTAACGTAGTGGCGCGGCAAGGGTACGATCCGCACGGCAGCGTGCGTGTGTCGAGCAGGGTGCTCCCCATCGATCGACGGTTCACGGCTCAGCAGAGGGAGGATAGGTGGGACTGTACGGCTACTCTTGGGCCGGTGATAGTGTGCTGGTTAGTATCGCGCCGGAGTATTCACGAAGAGTAGAGATACTCGACACAAGAACCTTTATTGAGCCGGCCGACCTGTGTCTTTATTCACCATGCTGGTATGCTGCGCCTTGACGCCGAAGATAGGGAGGAACACTATGAAGGACCGAGAATCATTGATGAAACAGTACAATAAATGGCTGCGGATCAGATTCGTATCGGGATGGTTATTCCATTTTACGTTAACTGCTGATATAGCAATACTTATAGCATTCGCGTATGTTCTGGTTTTAGATATGGTAGATCATTTTCCTGTGACGATAGATCAGTTCTTTTATTCCTGGCAGAGTACTCTTTTTATTCTCTTCTGCCTGATAAGTATCTATCCTTCCTACAGGGTGTCATCTTATGCCAAAGCGAAGTTGGAGAAATACAGGTCTGAGTTATTGGAAGACTGAACGATTGATTGCGACATTGCCGGCTTTACTCCCCCTTGCTCTCAATCTCGTGATGCTTTACAGTTGCGGATTGATCTTGCTGTTTCTCGGGAGGGCTTAATCGGTGTGGGGAGAGCTATAAGCCCTGCATAGATGATCAAATGAGCCCGTGGAGCAAAAGAGAGGATGAACAGGCAGGCGCTGCCCCCAATATACGAAATCCGAACACCACAGGATTTGGCTTATGTAATCCGCGCCGTTAAAAAGTCCCTGAAGGAAGGCGTTTTGAGCGAATCCTCGTATTGGCCCAAGGGCCGCGTGCGATTCCATCTTCCTTCTTTCAAGGATATCCCGGCGAACGGACCATGGCCAGATTACATAGAGTATTATTTCGAGGAATCTTCTACTGGACGCCGTTTTCGACTTGTCTGTGAAATATACCATGGAGATGGCGGAAGGTGGGAGATTTACGATGGCGAACTCCTTGGGAAATTCGGTAGCGGTGTCCCCGATTTGGACTCTTGAATGGGGTTCTGAGATGATCGCCAATATTCTAACTTGTGATGAGTTCAGAAAACTCGTTGAAAGACACTTCGCTTTTCTGCCGACGTATGGTTTCAAGCGAGCGCCCGAATATGAAGAGTCACTGCCGTTATTATGTGCTGTAGTGTACATTGGGAAGCATATTGCTTTCGAGATATACTTGGATGTGCGCGATCATTACGTTGGCCTTGATGTGGTAAAAGTAATGCATAACATGCCTAAAACACTTTCTCGAGGAGGCTTTTCTGTAGACCTTGGTGTTTATTTACGCAAGAGGGGCTTGTATAAGAAGACACCTTCTCCTCCGGTGGTGTCTTCCATTGAACAGTCGCTCATTGCTTGGGCGGAACTTCTGCGTGAAGGGGGGCAATTACTTTTGAGGGATTCACCAGGAGCCTTGAGGAGGGACAAGACCTAATGGGATGCACGCCCGCGTGGGAGCATGCCAGCCTAACGAGACCTATTTCACGACAAATCGCTTTAGGTGGAAGCTGCGTCTCGCTCATTTGCCGGTGACCCCTCAATATCGTGTGGATTTTCTCTCCCTCAGATATCCGGCTCGTGGCGAGGGCATCTTGGGGTTGGCCTCTGAGACGAAGATTTCGTGCTGGTTTTGGAGGAGAATCTTGGGCGACAGTTCTGGTTGGGGCCTATCTATTGGAAATCAAGAGATTAGAGTAAGAGGTGCGGAATGTCCACCCGGACAAAAGTAGTAGTGCTCGAACCATTTGAGGCATACGAGGTGATGGAAGGAGAGGTAACCTGGATTCCTTTTTTGCTCCAGGTGGATGATGGCCGCGTCTTCTCTCTCTTCCCGCGCCACGGGTTGTTCGATCTGATCAACTGGTTTAGAAGAGGCCATCTTGTTGTTGAGATGAGAGATAAACGAACCGGGAAACTTCTGCGCGGCTCTATGGATCGATTGGAATGAACACGTTGGGTATAGCGCTTCGACAGGGTGGTTTTGGTGTGCTGAGCAGGGATCTCTCGGTGGTACGTGCTTGTGGCGCATCCATGGCCCAGGCGGTGCTACTGGTTGGGGGGTAGGCATACCATTCAGGGTGATGGGAGTGGAGGGGCGCGGGTTCAATGTTCCCGAGGAATGGATTTCCACTTACCGGTGGAGGTAACGGATGGACGAGAAAGCTCATCTAATACTACGAATTACGAAAACATTGAATGCCTTATTGCAGGTCCTGGACGAACTTCAGGTACCTGAAACACGGCTCGTGGAACGTTGGCTTGATATTCTGCAAAGGAATGACAACGAGGAACAAATCAACGAAGCCTGGCATCAGATAGAAGGGGCCGGGGCACATATGGGATTCATGGATTATGCAGACCCGCGGTATGATGCTCTTATATGGCGTCTCCAACAGCAAATGTTGGCCCTCGTGAAGCTGATGCGCCGCAGCGATTCCTAATTGGGCTGAGTCCGTGGCCATGTTTGTCTGTCCACACACAGCACAGGCATTCATACAGAACTTTTATCCAGACAGTATAGCAACTACTGTATATTACCCAGGGCCAATTTTGTAGCCCGGCAAGTGGATATGGATGCGCGGTAGTTGCTATTTTTGCAAGGGAGTCGGGAGTGATGATGACAAAACGCTCGGGATTACGGTTGATCTTTGCTGCATTGGTTATTGCCGCCATCGTGGGGATAGCACTGCGGATGTGTTTGCCGATGCCCCGGGAAGGAACTGTTATGGGAATTTTAACCGATGAGCCTTGTGCGCCTCCCTGTTGGCAAGGTATTACTCCCGGTACTGTGGTGAATCATCAGACGATTTTGCGTCAATTGAGGAGAATGCCCGGTACTACATCTGTTCGAAGGGACGGAAACGCAGTGAAATGGCTTTGGGCAGATCGGCCTGGTGTTAATGCAATTTATATTGGAGTGGATGATGTCGTGCAAAGCATCTCTCTTCAAGTCGATTTTGAATTAACGGTAGGGGACATCATTCGTAAATATGGGCCGCCGGATGCGGTAAACGCAGCTCCATTTGGATATGGGGAGGATACCTACGTACTTCTGAATCTCTTTTATCCTCGGCATGGTCTAACATGTAGGGTGCGGGTGGTGCCTCACAGTCATCCGGTTTTAAAGCCTCATAGTGTCGTTTATGAAGTTACCTATAGCACAACAGCAGAATCCGTTGAAGCTTGGTTTGGCGACAAGGTCGAGGACATGTGTCTGTACCCTTGGCCGGGGTATGGCGAGTTGGAGATTCCGTGCCCGCAACAGTGAAGGACGGTTGCAGAGTTACGAGCTTCGCATTGAAGGATGTGACGGTCACTTATGTGGTAGGGTGAGCGGGACTACGATCTGCATGGCATAGCGCGTGCGTCGAACAAGGCGTTCCCCGTCGATCGGTTGCACACGGATCAGCGGTGAGAAGAAACGACGGGACTGTATGACTACCGGGCGTGGTTCTGCGATCCGGCGCTGGGCACCTTGTCGGCCGGCAGTCCCCCTGACGGAGTCTGCACAAATGTGGCAGTCTCCCGAGGTTCGTGCAGTGAGTGAATGCGGAGGAGGCATCCTGTGAGCCGTCGTCCTTTCAAAATAGGTCTCTGCATACTATCCATATTGTTATGGGCCGTTACCGGCTGTGCTACGCAGCCGTCTCCTTCCCTGCCGCCTGATCTGGTGGAGGCACTGAGGCCCTATAGCCCTTCTGACCTGTCTCGGGCATTATCCCCCAACGGGCGATGCTTGCCGAGATGGCCCACGAGCGATCTGCCTACATTGCCATTTCCGACGTAACATCAGGAGAGGTGCTGTTGCAAGCCTCCTTGCCTGAAGGGGATGTCTACGCTTACGTGGAGGGCTGGTCGCCGGATAGTTCAGCCGTTGTCTTTGCTTCAATGAGAGAGGGATGTCAACGCTGTCCTTTCAGCCACCTGCTCATCGTAGATGTTATTCCTCCCGATTACCCAGTACAGACCCATCTCTACACCTTTCCTGAAGAGCAAAGCAATCTTGTATTCCGATGGTCTCCGCAAGGGAAGTGGCTGACCGTATGGAGGGATTGGCGCTCTGTGTTGATCTTGGATAGAGATGCCAGCCCCGTAGCTGAATTCCGTCCGGCTCGATGTGGCTTGGAGGAACACTTGGTGAGTGATGTGCAGGTGGCGGATGACGGAACGCTTTATCTGATTACCATTCCGTCCATCTCCGGGCCGGGAGATGAGCAGAGCCATTGGGTAGAAGAAGTTCTGGTCGTGCAGGGAGAAGAGTTGGACCGGTGTCGCACTCTCTATCGCAGTTCCGATTCCATAGCGCTCGTGGCCGTAGGCCCTGACGGGCGATTCGTTTTGCTGGATGAAGGGGATTTCGGTGCATTGTCTCCCACTTCTCTTCATCTCGTTGATGTAGGGCGTGGTGAAGTGGTTGAAACGTTCGACATACCGGGCCCTGTCGCGACCGTCAGTTCGCATGGGCAATGGACGGCGCTGTGTGTGGATCGCCCATTCCCGGAGGAAGGGAAACTTCTGGTTTTCGACTGGCAGCGACACAAGATGGAGGATTATGGGGTAGTCTGGGGGCTTGTGGGCTGGCGAGACAATGTCGATGGCTTCCTGATTGCGAAGAAGTCTGAAGAGGGGGCAGGGGTCCACTTCGAAGTGATGAGGCCTTGATGTGCAAGCACTGGCTCGAGGAATGTCCTGGTCGTTTCCCTTATCGTCGATACCCAGGTCGGCGATTTTAGCCCCCTGTGGCAATATCCCGAGGTTCGTGCGCCCTTTTCAGTTGATGAAGCAGAGGAGGTGACACGATGGGCCGTGGCGCTCACGCCATAATGGTCGGCCTTGGCGCAATGCTGTTGGGGCTATTGATGGGGTGCGTTGCCAGGCCAACACCGCTGTCCCCCAAGGCGTTGCTGCCACCAGCGGAGTGGGAGGACGTGATTTCGACTTCGCGTCTGAGTGCGGCTTTCTCTCCCGATGGAAGGTGGATAGCCAGCACTTGGGTGATAGAGGAAACAAGTCCCATACGCATTTACAGTGCCCTGGATAGGAGCACGGTTTTCACTGCCTCCCTGCCACTGGGAGATGTTGCTGCTGTGCTGGAGAGTTGGGCACCAGACGGTTCTGCGGTGGCCTTCGCGACCCTGGAGCAGATATGCCAGGGTTGTCCCTACAGTCACATCCTCATCCTGGAGCCTGCGGAGCCTCGACGACCAATGTCAATGTACCTATACGAGATTCCACCGGGGAATTACAACTATCACATCGACGTCCAATGGTCTCCTCTAAGTGATCGGCTCGCCGTTCTCATCGACTGGCAGCGTCTGATCATCCTGGATAGACAGGCAGTCTTCCGGGCCGAGACGAACGCAGCGCGATGCGGAGCGGACAACATTCTCGACATAGAGATGACGGAGAAGGGCGTGCTCTATCTGATCACAGGGCCGCTGGTACCCTCACGGGTCGAGGCCTCGGAGTTGCACTATGATCTCGTCGCGGTAACAGGGGAACGGCTGGATCGTTGTCGCCGCCTGTACCGCAGCCCGGAGCGGCTTGAGATTCTGGCCTATGCGCCGCAGGAGCACCTGCTGCTGTTGGCCTTGCCCGGGGAAGAGGAGGACACGACCCGGCTGCAGGTTTTTGACCCGACGCACGGGCAGGTGAGGGAGAGTATAGCGTTGGGGGCGAAGGTGAATGATGTGAGTTCCTTTGGGCCGTGGACGGCGATGGAGGTTTATGGCGAGCAGGAAGGAATCCATCTAATGGTATTCGACTGGCGGGATTTCCATTTCGCCGACCAGGGTGAGATCGTAGGGCTAGTAGGATGGCGGGGCAACGTGGACGGGTTTCTGGTGATCAAAGGGAACCCGCTTGAGGAAAGCACCTGGTACTTCGACGTGATGCGGCCGTAGTGTACGCATCGGTTTCTCCTTCCGGCGGCAAAGGGGGAATTGAGATGAAACGCTTGCTGTGGATTATGCTCGCTTTGGTGGGTATCTGTGTGTTGGCAGCCGGGACGTGGGTAGCTTATCGCGATTGGAGACTGAACCAGGTGCGAGGTGATCTCGAAACTATCGTTGCCCGGTTACCTGACCAAGGAGACTTTCACACAGTAACGGTTCTCTTCGGCGCATCCCCAAGCGCAGATTACGGAAGGACATGCTACTACGCACAAGCCTATGTGGTTGTCGGAAGTGAGTTGCCGGAAGGGTATGCCCTCGACACATACGTTAGCGAGTTACGACAGCAAGGATGGCAGGTAGAACGGGACGATCTTGGATGGGCGCGGACACTCGTTCGCGGAGACAATGAGGTTATCGACATCAGTACCCACGGGCCTGGTTGGATCGCAGAACGAGAGGAAAGCTACCAGCGGGCGAGAGAGAGCTATCCCACCATACTCTTTGTTGCGGTAACCGTTATGCACCCTGGGAAAAATCAGTGCTGGTAACTGGCGTATTGGCGGCGGTGTTCGAGGCAGGAGAGCCGGATGGTGAGCTTCCGGTCTCGCTATCGCCGGGCGATGCGGACGGCGGCGGACTGGCTGCACGGGGATCATCTAGGGAGCGCAAGTTGGCGACGGATAGGAGCAGTAACCGCCCTCACCGAGCGCACCTTCACCGGCCAGGCGCTGGACAGCCGCACAGGGTTGGGCTTGCTGAAGACATTAACATCAGATTTATGGAGCAACAAGCGGAGCAAGGGAAAACCTTTTTGGTCACACTAGCCTATAATAGAGTGGAAGGGACGCTTGCGTGGGGGTCTGGGCACGGAGAGAGAACTATCATGGCTGGCAGCACGGTCGGATTATGTGAATACGGGCGGAGGATACTTGTGGCAATATAAAGGGGGTATCATCCAATGAGCAGTCCTTTAGACCGAGTGGTAGACTCACTTTTGGCACGGATATTTCCTCCTTACACACCTATGGACATGCTGCACGATGTACAAAAATACTTCGATTTCTTGTTTGGAACATATGGCTATTTTATATATACTTGCTATTTTGATAGGTTTGACTACTGGGATGTGTTACTCGTCTCTCACGCTGAGAGATTAGGAATCTGGGTATCTAGTGAGCGCTACATCACACTGTATTTATGCTTGCCTGCAAAGGGTCGGGGTGGCTTTGCGACGAAAGCGATCTCTGTTCAAGAAGCCATAGCAACAGCAGTAAACAGTCCCGCTTTACGTGAATCTTGCGGATATAAAAGTGGCGGCAGAGGGATAAAGAGATGCGCGCAATTTCTGAAAAAGTATTATCCTATACTTAGGAGTTTTGCTGAAGAGAAGGGGTGGTTGCTGGAGAAGAGTTCTCTGGAAGAGATCAAAAAAGAGGCTCCTTTGGTAGGACACTGGAAGTACGAGAAACCTTGCTGGGTACGGGAAGATGAATGAGGTAAATTTGGAGTGATGGGTATTGATGAGGCATTTAGCTTAAGTGCGATGATGATAGTGAGCAGTGTGTCGTGTGGACCGCAGCCTACCAGATCGCCGGCGATAGGATGACGGAGCATACGACTATTGCCATAGGATAATATATACCCGACAACTTGGGATGGATTGCCTCCATTATCTATGACATTCACGATATTGCGACCCACGGGCTCAATTGGGGAAACGGTCTCTCCTTAGCGGCGGATGTCGTCTCGTTGGCGCTGCCGGTGGTCACCGGTGGCGGGGCGATGGTGCACGCAGCGATGCACGCCGACGACGCGGTGCACGTTGCGACGCACCTCGACGATGCCGTCCGAGTGGCGGAGCATATCGACGAAGCCACGGAAGCACTGGCGCACGCGGACGATGCAGCGGAGGTGCTTCTCCACGGCAGTGACGAATTGGCCGAAGCTGCGAAGGCCGCAGAAACCTTGGCCGCTTCATCGGAGCGTCCCATCGTGATCGGAGAAAATATGGAGCGGGTGCAAAGGTATGCTGATGAAATTGGTGGCCAAACGATCTCTGATTTCGTGGAAAACTGGAGCATAGAAGAAAATGAAAGGTGGATCAGGCAAATGCGTGCAGAGGGCAGGGAAATCATTGATATTGGTCCTGACTTTGTGCGGCGAAGACGGAGGATAGCACAGGGTATTCGTCCTGATGCTTCAGCCTACAACTTGGAGCGCAGGATATTACAAGGATATGAAGGATATTTCAAAGCCTTTCAGCGTAGCGGAAAATACTGGGGTGGTGTACCTGGTTTCGACTGGCTAATCAGGAGTGCACAATGAAATCAGATCTTCAGCGCCTTTTTGTAGAAGAAATTCTGGACAAATTTGGCTTTTTGAAACCAAAATTCGAAGGCCCATTCCTGCGATTTGATGTTAACACAGATATTCTTTGTGTTTATTTCATGGGCACTAACTTGGCCATAGAGTTTCTTTTGGATGAACGTGATGAAGACATTGCTTGTAAGATTTCCCGAGTGATTAATGGAAAGTTGTCTCCTTACTATGCAGTAGACCCTCAAGGCAAACTAGTCCGAGCAGAACTATGGGAACTGCTGCGAGCACGTGGCATCCGGGAAAAGATGTTAACCAGCGTGGAAGGTTTGTCTTTAGAGGAACAAATTCCCATTACGCTTAACGACTACGCGCGTATGTTGCAAAAATATGGACAAATGGTTTTGGAGGATAAGCCGGAGTTTCTGGATGTAAACACGGGGGCATTGGAATAGCACCAATGCCCCCGCCAGCGCTGGGATGAAGCCTTGGGCCTCTACGACTACAAAGCCCGCTACTACGACCCGAGGCTGGGGCGTTTCATCCAGGCGGATACGGTGGTGCCGGAGCCGGGCAACCCGCAGGCGCTGAACCGGTATGCGTATG
>Ga0256831_1000229_pt1 | contig 29931 bp, 28 predicted proteins | sample 132544metaG_FD_189087 | JGI IMG/M metagenome (GOLD analysis project Ga0256831, IMG submission 189087) | Hydrothermal vent microbial communities from Lau Basin, Pacific Ocean - 132-544 | ecosystem: Environmental > Aquatic > Marine > Hydrothermal vents | place: Pacific Ocean: Lau Basin | collected... | reverse complement strand
CGGCGAGAGGAACTTCATCAAGATATTCCAGAACCTGATGGCCGCGAAGGAGAAGGCCAGACTGGTTGAAAAGCGTAAGCGGCCCATAAACATCTTCCTCCTCAACAGGGACAGGATATCGAGCGAGGTTATCTCGTGGATAGCCCTCTACAGTCAGTACGTAATCGAGTTCTTCTCGTCCCCGGATTCAACCGTTGAGAAAATGATAGTCAGGAAGTCACCCCTCCCGGAGTTCAGCCCCCGCGACGGCGGCTACAGCTTCCGGATAGAGCACGGGAGGATAGTTATAGAGTGACTTAATCAATTCTAAATGTCAGCCCCTTCTCCCGTGCCTTTCTTTCAACCTGGAGGCGGAACTGGCAGGCCTTGCATATCTCGCCCGTCGTTGGCTGTCCGCATATTTTACAGCGGTTCAGCTCGCTCGTCCTCTTCGTGTAGGTCTTCGCGATGAGGGGGAAGAGCTTGTCGTAGCTCCTCAGTATCTGATATTTCGTCCCGGGGTGCTTCTCCTCCATCTCGTTTATCCAGTCCCTTATCTCCGCTCTGAAGGCCTCCACCGCGTAGGGGCACTCGCTCAGATCAACTTCAATGTTGTTCAGAACGGCGTAGAGCACTATCTCCTTCTCGGGAATCTCGCGGAGGGGTTTTATCCTCGGTACCAGCTCCGGATGAACCTCCTCGTAGTAGGGGCCTGTTCTCCCCAGCCTGGCTATGTCGCCCCTCATGATGTTCATGACGAACATCTGGACCTCGTCGTCGAGGTTGTGGCCGACTGCCAGCTTATCCGCCCCAACGTCTTTAGCTGCGTAGTTGAGCAGCCAGCGCCTCCAGACGCCGCAGTAAGAGCAGGCACCAACGCGTTCGCCCCTCTCGAAGCTCCCCATTGTCTCAACGGTCTCGTCGAGCGTGAAGCCGATGTATTCCTTAAAGGAGTAGATGCGGTGCTCTATGCCGAGCTTCTCCGCGTTCCTCTTTGCTATCTCCACACTTGGTGGCCTGTAGCCGGCTATTCCTTCATCTATGGTTATCGCCACGAGTTCGAAGGGGAACTTCTCGCGGAGCTTCGCGAGGAGGTGCATCAGAACGACGCTGTCCTTTCCCCCGCTGACTCCAACGGCTATCCTCTCGCCCCTCTCAATGAGGCGGTACTTCTTAACGGTCTCCTTGAACTTCTTCTCCACCATCTCGTTGAAGTGTTTGTGGCAGTAGTAAAGCCCGCTGTAGCGCGCGTGATAAACTGCAGGTCTTCCGCATTTGGAGCATTTCATCGTCATCATGACCAGGTGAAGGATGCGTTTAAAAAGGATTTCCGTATACCTCACCCGGTGAGGGGGATGGAGGATGTCATCGGGAGGTTCAAGCCCCGCGTTATCAGCACCGGCATTAGAGAACTGGATGAGATGATGGGTGGCGGACTGCTGGACGACAGCACACTGCTCGTACTCTACGATGCGTCGTCATTCGGATGGACGGTGGGTGTTCAGGTATTCAGGCGCATAATAGAGTCCGGGGGCTTTGGGGTCGTCACGAGCTACTCCTTCCCCATCAGCCTCCTCGAGAAGTACGCGCTGACCATGCACTACGACGTTTTAAGAGATGGATGCGAAGGCAACCTCGCCATAATCGACGTCATAGGCTCCATCTACAACCTCAACGTTAACCTGCCCTTCGTTTACTACCCCGGTTCAATCGATTCGGAGACGTTCCTGGCCAAGATGGAGGCAGTCTACCGCAGAATACTGACCGAGCGCTCTGGAGGCAGAAAGCCCGTGGGCATATCCGTTACCATAGACGCGCTCCCCGACCTGTTTGGGGAGGAGGTGGCCATGAGAATCCTCAGGAGAAGCCTCGTCATGAAGGAGATGGCCCTCCTTCGGGAAGAGCGGGAGCGTCCTATAAACATCTTCCTGCTCAACAGGGAGCGGGCCAGCAGGCGCTTTATAGAGTGGCTCTCACAGTATGCGGAGCACATCGTGGAATTCAAGCCCACCAGCATCCCCGGCGTGGAGAGGATGATAGCGAGAAAGTCGCTCCTCCCCGAGTTTACCCCCTCTGAGGCCGAGTTCCGCTTTAAGCATGGAAACCTTGAGATACGTCCCCTGTGATTTCAATCTCGGTCCTCTGTTCTCTTCTTGGCGTGTCATTTGACCAGGTTCATCAGCGCGGGCCAGAGGTTTAAGGCGAGCAGGAGTAGCCCCGTCCCTATCGTTAAATACCGCACGGGGTTTGCTATTCCATCCGGCAGATAGCGCTTGAACACGTCATCTAGCATCCTGCCCCCATCGAGCGGCACCAGCGGGAAGAGGTTCATGAGGCCGATGCCTATGTTGAGCACGTATATCCAGTAGAACGAGAAGAACAGCGGCAGTATCAGCCACTCTGCACCAACCTTGGACACAACGTTCTGCGCGGGATATATCCCCAGATAGCCCTTGCCCGGCTTTTCGGGGTGGTTCCCGAGCTTTACGTTGACGTTTATTGTTTTCCCGTCCCTGAGAACCGTCAGCGTGATCGTCTGCCCCGGCTTCGTCGTGTTCATGAATTCAATGAACTGGTCGAGGGTTTTGATGTGCGTTCCATCCATGGCCGTTATCACGTCGCCTTTCTGGAGTATCCCGTACGAGGGACCGTTCTCTAAAACCCCCGACACCAGAACCCCTGACGGCTGGAGTAGGGGTGAGATGGCAAAGTTGATTATCAGGAGGGCTATCAAGGCTGTCGCAATGTTGGCGAGGGAGCCTGCACCGTAAACACGGAGCCTTGTCCGCAGGGGTGCTTTAGAGAGGGCCTCCTCATCAGGCTCAACGAAAGCTCCCGGAATAACGGCCAATAGAACGAGTCCAACCGATTTAAGGGGAAGACCGTCTGCCCTTGCCGTAACGCCGTGGCTCAGCTCGTGGACTACCATGACCACCGCGAGGCCGATAAGGCCGTACCAGAGGGGTATAGTCAGGCCGGGGATGACCAGCTGAACGCCGCCGTTCTGGCCGCCGCCCTGTATCGTCTGCACCGCCGTCTTCAGGAGGGCGTAGAAGACGTAGACCATCCCCATGAAGCCGAGGACGATTCCAACATCCGCGTAGACCTTCCAGAACTTCCTGTTCCTCTGGGCCAGCCTGTCTATGAAGCCCAGCAACCTCTTGGTGCGCCACATGGCGATAAAGAAGTCAACTGAAAGCCCCTCCTCCTCGTTGCTCCTGTCTTTGAAGAGAACGTAGAGTACGGCCCAGAATGTGGCTATCGCAACCAAGACCCACACTAAAGTTGAAACCATGGCCATCTCCCTCGCTCCGCTCCCTTTTATTGGAGGGGAATTTAATTTATAAACCTGCCGACTTGGATGTGCTGGTTTTTCAAAGGGCAACAGAAGAGTAAATCGCTAAAACCGATAACAGAAAGGGGAGTGGTATGTTAGTTTAAATCCTCCCAACTCTCATGTAAATAAAGCCCGCCTTCTCGGCCTTTTCTGGGTCGATGACGTTCCTGCCGTCGATAATGATCTTTGTGCTCATATCTTCTGCGAGTTCATTGAGGTTTAGCTCCTTGAACTCCCTGTGATCGGCGGTGATGACTATCGCATCAACCCCATCGAAATCCTCCTTCCATTCAGCGCCAAAGCGCTCTGCATCTTCTCTCGTGCACAGCGGGTCGTAGGCGTAAACGTTGGCACCCCATTCCTTGAGTTCCTTGATGATGGGTTTTGCCGCTGCCTTCATGAACTCCCTGACGCCTCCCCTGAAGGTCAGCCCGAGAACGAGGATGTTGCTCCCTTTGAGCGGCTTTCCAGCGCTGTTGAGTGCTTTGACTGTTAGTTCTACGATGTGATGCGGCATCGAGTCGTTTATCTCCCTCGCGGTCTTGGTCAGCCTCGGGTTCGTCTTTCTGGCTAGGTTTATCACGAACCATGGATACACGGGAATGCAGTGGCCACCCACCCCTGCGCCGGGCATGTGGAGATGGCAGTATGGCTGTGTGTTTGCCGCTTTGAACACCTCGAGTGCATCAAGCCCGTGCTCCTCGCACCACATAGCCAATTCGTTGGCGAGGCCTATGTTGACGTCGCGGTAAACGCCTTCAAAGACCTTAACTGCCTCGGCTGCTTTTATTGAACTCATCGGGATGACACCCTTCCTGTTAATGGTCTCGTAGATTCCGATCACGGCTTCCAGCGTTTTCTCGTCGCTTGCGCCAACTATTTTTGGATACTGTCCAGTGATGTCCCTGATGGCAGTGCCGGTCATAGTTCTCTCCGGGGCATGGGCGAGACCAAACTCTCCCAGCGTAATCCCAGACTTTTCCAGGATTGGAACGAGACTCTCTGTGGTTCCAGGCGGCATAGTGGCCTCGGTTATAACAATATCGCCTTTCTCAAGGCCCTGGCTTATCTTTTCAGCCACATCGTAGACCGGACCGAGCTTCAGGTTCCCCCTCTCATCTGTAAGGGTTGGGACGAGAATCACCATAACATCAGCTTGTTTGGCTGCCCGTACCCCATCTGTGGTCGCCTTCAGCCTTCCGGCTTCGACGTTTCTCCTGACGAGCTCATCGAGGCCAGGCTCCTCCTTGATGTGGTTCTTTCCGCGGTTGATTGCATCAACTACCCTTTCGTTGATATCAACACCTATGACGTTGGCCCCGTGATCGGCGAAGACAGCCGCCAGCGGAAGGCCCATCTTGCCCATTCCGTAGACGGCTATCGTAAACTTCCCGTTCCTGAAAGCCTCCTTTACTTCTTCCCTACTCATGCCGATGAGTTTCATTCGCTCACCTCCAGAACCTTTCCGGTTTTGGCGCTCTCCTGAGCCAGGAGAGCGACCTTAAGGGCATGGAGACCGGCTTCTCCATCAACTATGGGCTTCTTTCCCGTCTCAATGCACTCTATGAAGTGTTCGATCTCGTTCTTCAGGGGTTCTTTCCTCTCGATTTTAGCCTCCTTTACCCATTCGTTGTTGTAAAGCTTGAGGCTCTGTTCGATGTAGTCCAGGTACGCTATTCCCCCCGTCCCGACCACGTTTAGGGTTCTCGTCTTGTGGGGTGTGAGCCAGTTGGTCTCCACTATCCCCGTTCCGTCTTCGAAGCCTAGGGTTATGAGGGCGTGGTCTTCAACGCCGGCCGGGTGGAGAACGTTTCCTGCCCTGGCGTAGACGGTTCTGACCCTCTCACCAAAGAGGTAGCTTATCACGTCTATGTCGTGGACACCGAGGTCGATTATTATGCCGACATCCCGTATCCTGGCAGCCATGGGGCCAACGCGCTTTGCGCTTATGGTGACTACCTTCCCCAGTTCCCCTCGCTCTATCAGCTCTCTGAGTCTTAAAACAGCTGGATTAAAGCGCTCTATGTGGCCCACCATTAGGGTAACGCCTTTCTCCTCGGCGGCTTTAATAATGGCTTTCGCGTTTTCCACGGTGTTCGCTATGGGTTTCTCCACTAGGACGCTCGTTCCCTGGTTTATGAACTCCAGGGCGACTTCCCTGTGGAGGGAAGTTGGCACGGCTATGTCAACTGCATCGAGGTTTTCCCTGGCGAGATCCCTGTAATCCGCGTATGGTATCGTTCCGTACTTCCTTGCCAGCTCCTTCGCCCTCTCGAAGTTTGCATCTGCGATTCCGACGAGTTCCACTTCCCCCTCCCTGGCCAGCTCGGAGTAGACCCTGACGTGATGCTGGCCCATCATTCCAACGCCAACAACCCCAACGCGGAGCATTTCACTCACCGGCAAGCTCCCTGAGGGTTTGAACTATGTACTCAGCATCCTCTTCGCTTACCGCAGGGTGCACTGGTAGACTGAGGACCCTCCTGCTCGCCTCTATCGCGTTCGGACAGCAGTCCTGCTCGTATCCGAGCTCCCTAAAGAGCGGCTGGTGGTGGAGGGGCAGTGGGTAGTAGATTCCGGTTCCAATTCCTCTCTCCCTAAGCTTCTGGGCAAGCTCGTCCCTGCTCAGCGGGAACTCTTCCCCAACCTTTATCGTGTACTGGTGGTAGACGTGCTTGACGTTCGGGGAGACATAAGGTGGAGTCAGCCCGGTTATCTTTGATATTCCCTCGGTGAGTCTCTCGGCGTTTTCCCTCCTCGCTTCGTTCCATTCGTCCAGCTTCCTCAGCTGAACCCTCCCGAGTGCTCCAGCGATGTTGGTCATCCTGAGGTTGTAGCCGAGGGTGACGTGGTAGTAGCGCTCCTTCTGGCCGTGGCTCCTTATGAGCCTTGCCCTATCCGCTAATTCATCGTCGTTGGTGACCACCATTCCGCCTTCTCCCGTTGTCATATTCTTAGTTGGATAGAAGCTGAACGCGGCGATGTCCCCGAAGGTTCCGACCTTCTGGCCGTTGTACTCTGCACCGTGAGCTTGGGCGCAGTCCTCTATCAGGTAAAGCTTGTGATCCTCTGCTATCTCCTTAAAGGCCTTCATGTCAGCGGGCTGGCCATAGAGGTGAACGACGAGGATGGCCTTGGTTTTGTCGGTTATCTTTTCGAGAACGTCGTTTGGGTCGAGGTTGAACGTATTTGGATCAATGTCCGCGAAAACCGGCCTGGCCCTCTGGAAGAGGATCGAGCTGGCGGTGGCGATGAACGTGAAAGGTGTCGTTATGACCTCGTCCTCGTCATTTATCCCCAAGGCCTTGAGGGCAACGTCAAGGGCGGCGGTTCCGTTGGCAACGGCTATTCCATGCTTTGCTCCCAGATAGTTTGCGAACTCCCTCTCGAAGGCTTCGACTTCCTTTCCATGGGCGAGCATTCCGCTCTTTAAAACCTCAACGACGGCGTTTATCTCATCATCCCCAATGAGAGGCTTCGCTATGGGTATGTTCCTCATTTTCAGCACCCCTTGTCTCTTTCTTCTAAATAGCGCTCGTAGTCTTCTTTCCTTATTTTAACCTCCTTTCCGCAGTGGGAGCATTTGAAGATGACATTCTCATCGTCTTCGCCGATTTTGTCTTCCTCCTCAAGCTTCCTGCCGCAGTAGCATACAAAACCCTTCAGACGAGCGGGATTGCCGTATACAAGGCCAAAGGGTGGAACGTCCTTGGTGACAACCGAACCCGCTCCGACCATTGCATACTCTCCTATCGTGGTGCCGCAGACGATGGTTGCGTGCGCCCCTATACTAGCTCCCTTTTTAACAAGAGTCGGTACGACCTCCCAGTCCTCGTTGAATGCCCTTGGATAGAGATCGTTTGTGAACGTCATGTGGGGGCCTAAGAAGACGTCGTCCTCGACCTTGACGCCGTGATAAACACTCACCCCGTTCTGGATCTTAACGTTGTTGCCTATTTCAACGTCGGCATCGATGTAAACGTCCTTTCCGATGTTGCAGTTCTTTCCTATCTTAGCGCCCTTTCTGACGTGGGCGAAGTGCCATATTCTCGTTCCTTCTCCGATCTCTACTCCTTCCTCAACAACGGCCAGGGGATGGACGAAATATTTTTTAGATTCGTTGTGCATCATGAACACCAAAGAGAGAACACGCTACGCGAATATAAGCATTGTCCCGGTGGAACCGATGGATGAAAACGATGGGTTGCCTTTCGTTTCGGTCATAATTCCAGCATACAACGAGGAGCGCTACATTAGGAAGTGTCTCGAGGAGTGGGTGAATCAGGATTACCCGAAAGATCGCTATGAGATTCTGATCTACGATGGCATGAGCACTGATAGAACTGCCAATATCGTGAAGGAGTTCGAACGAAGGTATCCGGGACTTGTGTTCTACAGGGTCAACCCAAAGAGGAGGCAGGTTTACGCTTTTAACATGGGCATTAGGGAGTCGAGGGGGGATTTTTTCATTATCTTCGGTGCTCATGCCTATCCTGAGAGAAATTTCCTAAGAAAGAGCGTGGAGACATTTTTCAGGGTTAAAAAAAAGGAGCCGAAGCTTGCTGGAGTTGGGGGGAAGATAATAAAGCTCTACGAGAACAGATTGGCTAGGTTCGTTGCTTTGATATACTCCTCCCCACTGAGTGGTGCAAGCACCTTCTGGTACGAGGAGAGGCCGCACTTTGCTAAGACCGTTGCGTTCGCTCTGTACGCTAAGGAGACTATCTTAAAGGACGTGGGGTTTTTTGATGAAGACATGATAGTCGGTAACGACTTTGAGTTCAACCTCAGGATAAACAAGAGGGGTTACAGGCTGTTCTTTGATCCCGAGATTAAAAGCTACTATTTCGCCCGTTCAACCTGGAAGGGGTTTTTCAGGCAGAGCTTCAACTACGGGGCAGTTAAGAGCATGGCAATCCGGAAGGGGTACTTTTCTCCCATCTGGCTCTTTCCCCTTGTTTTCCTGGGCTTTGAGCTTCTCACGGTGCCTTTTTTGGTTATACGATGGCTCTTTGCCCTTTACTGGGCCGTTCTTACCGGGGAAGGCATCAGACTCTGGAGGAAAACGAAAAACTTAGACGCCCTGGCACTACCTCCTGTGATGTGGTTTTTCCACAACCTAATAAGCTTTGGATTTTTGGCTGGATTGGTGTTTGGAAAGAGGGCTTATAGGTGATCTCATGAAGGTAGTGATGACCGTCAGCAATCCCTTCAAGCCCGATCCGAGGGTGTACAAAGAGGCCAAAAGCTTGGTTAAGGCCGGACACGAGGTTTATGTTATTGCGTGGGATAGGGAGGGGAAGTACCCCGAGGAGGATATGATAGATGGGATTAAGGTGATAAGACTCGGTCCGCGTGCCACATACGGTTCGGCAATGGTGCTTAAGCTTCCCCTCTTTTATCTGAATGCATTTAATCTCATCTTAAAGCTAAAACCCCACGTAATTCACACCCATGACTTTGATACAGCAGTTTTAGGCTTCATTTTTAAGCGCTTAAAGGGCACAAAGTGGATTTATGATGTTCATGATCTTTACTTTACGTTTTTCTCAATGGAAGGAAAAACGGGTTTTCTTCAAAAAGTTCTTCGTGAGCTTGTGAGGAGAATTGATTTGCTCTTCACCAAACATGCTGATCAAATTATTGTGGCAACTCAGTCCATTGGGGGGGCACATGAGGGGTTGAGGGAGTGTTATGTCAAGGAAGGGATCCCCCCGGAAAAGATTATGACTATCTGGAATGTCCCTGACGTTGAGTTTTTTGAGAGATTTGACAGATTAAAACTAAAAAAGTCAAATAAGTTCACTATAGGGTTTATCGGCCCCCAAAGGACTGTTTCTAATTTTATAGCCCTTTTTGAAGCTATAAAGTATGAGCCTGAAAAATACAAAGTGCTTTTGGTGGGGGAGGGAAAATCTACCAAAAAATTGAAGCAATTTGTAAGAGAAAGATACTCTAATCTGGATGTTGAGTTCTTTGGAAACGTGGATTACAAGCTTGTTCCAAATTACTACCTGCTCTGTGATGCGGTCTTTGCATGGTATCCTCCTCGTGAGAATATAAAACGTGCGATTGCAATAAAGGTCTTTGAATCAGCTTCATTGGGAATCCCTGTGATAGTAAACAAAGGTTCTCTAATGGAAGACTTCGTGAAAGAATATCGCTGTGGGGTGGCGGTGGAAACTCCTTCTCCAATGGAGCTTCAGAGGGCGTTAATCCTGCTCAGGAGAATGAAGTTTAGGTCGAAAATGGTGCAGAAAAAGTGGAACTGGAGGAATGAGAAAAGGAAACTTCAAAGAATGTATCTTTTGCTGGGGGGAGGTGATGTCTAATGTGTGGGATTAATGGGTTCTCTTGGTCTGATGAGGTCTTATTACGAAAGATGAACAATGCCATTCGTCATCGTGGGCCGGATGATGAGGGTGTTTGCGTTGATGATAACGTCAGCCTTGGTCACGTTAGGCTTGCCATCATTGACCTCTCCCCTAAAGGTCACCAGCCCATGAGGTATACAAAAGATGGTAGGGAAGTCTGGATTGTTTATAACGGTGAAATCTATAATTTTATGGAAATCCGCAGGAAACTTGAGGAGAAGGGTTATACCTTCTCTTCCAGCACTGATACTGAGGTTATTCTTGCAGCTTACCTCGAGTGGGGTTTTGATTGTGTGGAGAAGTTCAACGGCATGTGGGCCTTTGCAATCTACGACAAGGAGAAGAATATCCTCTTTTTAAGCAGGGATAGGTTTGGGATAAAACCCTTGTACTATTATTATGATGGCAAAAATATAATCTTCAGCTCGGAAATCAAGGCAATACTACAGCATAACATTCCACGGAAACCAAATGATGCTGTTATATTTGATTTCTTGTATTATAACCTGCTGGATCATATGGAGGATACGTTCTTTGAAGGGATAAAAAGGTTAATGCCTGGTCACAATGCTGTTTTTAATTTGAACACGAGAAAGTTTGAAACTTGGAAGTATTACGACTTAAGAGAGCAGATTAAAAAGCGTAAGGAAATTCCTGATCCTCAAAAGTTTAGGGATCTCTTCCTAAAGGCTGTGAAGAGAAGGCTGATTGCGGACGTTCCGGTTGGTTCATGTCTTAGTGGTGGCCTTGATAGTTCTAGCATAGTCTGTGCCATGAGGCATTTGCTTCCAGATGGTGAGATTAATGCATTCTCACTCGTTTTTCCGGGCAAAGAAATCGACGAGAGCAGGTATCAGAAAATTGTCGTTGATAAATGCAAGGTGAACTGGCACAGGACAACTTTTGATACCGAAGATATCTTGGCTGATATTGATGACCTCATTAAAACTCAGGAAGAGCCGTTCTCGACCCTCAGCATATACGGTCAGTATAGGGTAATGAGACTCGCAAAGGAAAAAGGGATGAAAGTCCTCCTTGACGGCCAGGGGAGTGATGAAATACTCGCCGGGTACCACTACTTCTTTGGATACTACTTTGCCGAGCTCTTTAGGAAGTTTAAATGGGTCAGACTGCTGAAGGAACTTCTGACCTATAAGCGGGTTCACGGTTCCATTGCCCCACTAAGGAATATGCTGTTGTATCTCCTACCGCCTTCGATTGCTAAGAGACTGTGGAGTAAGAGATTCTCATATCTCCGTGACGAATTCATCTGGAGGTTCCAAGAACGGCCTTTCAAGGAGATAACATGGGAAATTAAAACCCTCAACGAGGCCCTTCTATTGGCAGAGACATATTATTCTCTCCCTCACCTTCTAAGGTTTGAGGACAAAAATGCAATGCGCTGGAGCATAGAGAGCAGGGTTCCTTTCTGCGACCATGAACTTGTTGAATACGTCCTTCTTCTCCCTCCAGAAGCAAAGGTTTCAGAGGGCATTACAAAGGTTCTGCTGCGTAAAGGTCTTAAAGGCATCCTGCCTGATGAGATTCGGGAGAGGGTCAGCAAGATAGGGTTTGCGACTCCTGATAAAGACATCCTTAGAACTAAGGAGGGGAGAAAGTTCGCGGAGGCTATTATACGCTCGAAAAGTTTCAGAAAACGGCCTTATTGGGACTACCGAAAGGTTATAAAAATGCTTGAGGATCATGTGTCTGGTAAGAAGAACTGGGGCCAGGAGCTTTGGAAGGTTCTGATACTGGAGCTGTGGCTCAGGGAGTGGGTTGATAATGCCGGCTAACTTCCAAAATAACTTTCTCTATACTGTAAGGTGGCAGAAATAGCAAGTTATTTAGGCAATAATAAAAATCCTTTGTTTGGTGATGGTTAATGGCAAAGAGAATTTTAATGATTCTGAATAATCCTTATACCTATGATCCACGAGTAAGTTCTGAGGCAGAATCTTTACTAGATGCTGGCTATGAGGTTAAGGTGATATCTTGGGATAAATCCCGAAGATATCCTCTAAGGGAGAATATCAATGGAGTGGATGTATTTAGAATTAGAATCCCTATTATTTTTGATAAGATTTTCCCGTTTGAGATTCTTAAGGTGTCTTTGTGGCAGGTATTGGCATATAAGTTTGCACTTAAAATGTACCAAATGTGGAAGTTTGATATTGTTCATGTGCATGATTGGCCTGATCTTCCACCAGGTGTTTGGCTTAAAAAGAGACTTGGTGTTAAACTCATCTATGACTCTCATGAAGTTTGGACATACATGGTTTTCACAAGGGGCTTCCCATTGTGGTTGAATGAGGTCATATGGCGTGAAAGGGCTTTGATAAAACACGTTGATGCATTGATAACAGTGGGTGGAGGATATAAGAAGTATTTCATCCGATATTGCCCCAGAGTTGAACTTGTATTAAACGCCAAGCCTAGGATGAATAAATGGATTCGCCCCCCAACAGTCCCGTTAAAGATAGTTTATATAGGTGGATTTGATAAGGAGAGATGCATACTGGAGTTACTTCGTGCCTTTGATACCCTTGGCATAGATAACTTCGAAGCAATCTTTGCAGGACCCCCAACTGCAGGAATAACTTCTGTTATAGAGAGGTATTCAAAAAGAAATAAAGCTGTTAGGTATCTTGGTTTAATTCCCAAGGATGACGTTTTGAAGAGGACTATGGATGGCAGTGTTATCTACTTCGTCTTCAGAAATATGGTGCCTTTGTATAAGATTGGAATGCCAAATAAACTTTTTGAGGCGATGTCTGTGGGAAGGATGGCACTAGCTGGGGCTGGAACAGAAAGTGGTAAGTTTGTTCAGGAATACAAGATAGGTTTAGCAGTGGAGTGTGATGAAAATGAACTCCGGGATGTTTTAAGATACTTGACCGAAAATCCCAAAATAATTATAAAGTTTGGGAAGAGAGCCTATAGCGTTAGCGAAAAATATAACTGGAAAACCGAATTTAGGAATCTCTTAAGAATTTATCATGATCTCTCAAACTCTAGGAGGGAACTGCATGAAACTCACCCATGACGAGGATAGGCTTTTTGAAGTGTTGATGGATATTAAAGAAAGGTTCCCAAGAGTGAAAAGGTTGGATTGGATCATTCCAAGTGTAAAGTTCTACTTATCTACCGTTGATTTTCTTGGTTCCTTTAATGACTCCATAAGTGTTCTGGACGTAGGGTGTTCATATGGATATGGGGTGTATATATTATCTTCCGTGGGAGGCTTCAATGTATTGGGGATAGATATCGATAAAAATGCTGTAAATTATGCTAAAGAAGCCGTCAATCTTCCCAACGCTTCTTTTGAGATTATTAATATTCTACGCCAAAAAGATGTTGATGCTCTCCTTATGAAATATGGGCCATTTGACGCGATCACTTGCTTTGAAGTTTTTGAGCATATTCCTGCTCATTACTCCAAAATATTATTGGCACATTGTTTTAAACTCCTAAAATCTGGAGGTTTTCTGTTTATCTCTACGCCAAATAAACCAGTGTATGATGTTGACACGTATACACCAGATCACATAAACGAGATTCAATACGATGACTTTTTGAGGTTGATACGAGAGTCTGGATTTGAAGTTTTGACGGTAAAGGGGATATTTAAAACATCTCCCTTATTGATTAAGCTCATTTATAGGTTAAATCTCGCGGCTAGGATAGATGATAGACCAAATGCCCTTTCCCCTCTCCAGAGGTTGATAAGATATCTACTTGTTTCGATATTTGATCCGAGAAGGATACTACTCTCCATTTCCCCACATATTGATTACAACTTGTTTTTAAAAATGAAATTCAAATACTCGAAGTGTGACGATAGTGTATCTAATGCATCATTAATTTACGTTATAGCAAAGAGAATAAAATAATATTTACTCCACTAGCAGTACTCTGACTCACTACAGTCGCCACCGCCGCCCCACTCGCACCGTAATGGAGTATGAGGATGTAGTTGAGCACAACGTTCATCAAAGCCGTAAAACCGGTTATCTTCGTAAACGTCAGCTCCCTCCCGGTAGCGTTCATAAAGCTCCCGAAGAGGGAGTTCAAAAACATGAAAGGTATCGCAAAGGCCAGGATCCTTAAAACAGGGACGCTAAGGAGAAACTTCTCGCCAAAAACAATAATAATCCCAAATCTTGCAAAGGTGTAGTACCCTGCAGTCCCCAAAACTCCAATGAGAATGAGCATCTGGAAGCTTTTTCTGAATAGAACTTCCAGTGTCTTCCTATCCTCTACCCACAATCTAGCCATTGAGGGCATCGTCGTTGAGACCACTATGTTTGGAACGAAGAGTGTGACCTCTATCAACGTGTACGCCGCCCTATATATCCCAGTCTCATAATCTCCTCTCATAAGACTGAGCATCACCATATCGGTGCGGTAGTAGATAAGCGTGAAAAGGCCGATGAGCCAGAAGGGATAAGACTTTTTCAGAAGTGAGACCCAGACTTCAGGCTTAAAACGGATTTTGATGGCTTTAACAAACTTGGAGCCCCATCTTATCCTTAGGATCTCCCTTATTGTGTATCCAGTGAGAAGAACAAAAACGAATGGGGTGAGTGAGCGATAGAAGTAGAGAACAGCTCCACCAACGAAAAATGCCCATGTTCGCTCGATGACCCGTGATATTGCCTCGTACTTAGTAACTTCATGTGCGTACATGATTCTAACGAAGATATACGCGATCCACGTAAGCATAGCCTCTGCTCCAGCGAGGATTATGAGAACCTTCATCCATCCCGGCTTTGGAAGGGGCAACGTTAACGCAACGATTACGAGGAAGTTCAACAGAGCCAGGACTATCTTAAAGCCTAAAACGTCGGGCAAAAGCTCCTCCGCCTTACTCCTGTCCCTCGCGACCTCGCGCATGAAATAGTAGCCAACACCAAGGTCAGAGAAGATTCCGAGAAGGCCTACATAGTAAAATATAAATGAGTACTGTCCCAATCCTTCCGGCCCAAGAGTTCTGCTGAGAATGACGATTATGCCATACGCGAGGAGTTTGGAGATTATCTCCGCCCCAAACAGCCAGCCGGCGTTTTTTATTAGCTTCAGTTTAAGGCTCTCCGTCATGGTATTCCCCGTTAGATGAGGAAATTAAAAACTTAATCTCTCCAGCTGTTCTATATCATGATCTGCCAGCACGGCCCGTCTTTAATTTTATTTACCTCGAATATACTTATTACATTTTAAAATAGAAAACTTTATAAGACATGAATATAAAAACCTATGGAAAGTTATCTGGTGATAAAAATGAAACACTGGAAATTCGTACTATTGGGGATCTCCCTCGTGGCAGTTCTCGTAATAGCCCCCGCGTATTCCATCTTCACGGACACAGCCACCTCCAAGGGAAACGGGATAAGTTCCGGGGAGTTCGACATAGCCATCAGCAAGGAAGGCTCGAGATACTACAACGACCTCAAGCTCTTCGACTTCTCCGACCTAAAACCAGGAGATGTTAGGGAAGTGACGTTCTATATCAAGAACCGCGGTGACATACCCGTTTCAAGGCTCACGGTGACCCTCCACGTTAAAGACCTTGAAGACGGTCCATTATCTCCTGCTGAGGCAAAGGTGGACCACACACCGGACGTTGGAGAGCTGAGCGGCAACATGGTGATAACCGCCATGACCGTTGAAATCGGCGGAAAAACTCTCAACGTAAGCAGTGCTGTGGGTAAAACCTTAAGGGAGCTGAACGGGAAGCCCATACCGCTCCCCATCGATGGAAAGCTTGCTCCCGGAGAAGCGGTCAAGGTGGCGATGAGGGTCTGGTTTTCAAAGGACGCCGGAAACGAGTGCCAGACCGACAGCGTTAAAATCGATATGGAGCTTGACGCAGAGCAGTGACCTTTTAAACCCTCTGCCTATTCTTCCCCCGGTGGATGGGATGATTGGAATCATCTTTGATATGGACGGTGTAATCTATCGTGGCAAGCTTCCCATTGAGGGAGCGAGGGAGCTGATAAATTTTCTGAAGGAGAGAAGAATTCCCTTTATCTTCCTGACGAACAACTCAACTAAGACCCCGGCAAGCTACCGCGAAACCCTTCTGTCAATGGGCATAGACGTTCCAGAGGAGAGGATAGTGACCTCTGGAGTCGCGACGAGGGTTTACATGGCGGAGCACATGGAGCCGGGTAAGGTGTTTGTGATAGGTGGGGAGGGGCTTCATGAGGAGATGGAGGAACTTGGTTGGGGCGTTGTGAGTATTGAAGACGCCCGAAAAGGCGTATGGAGGGATGTGAAGTACGTCGTCGTTGGCCTCGACCCGGGTCTGACCTACGAGAAGCTGAAGTACGCCGCACTGGCCATAGGGAACGGGGCGCGGTTCATAGCCACGAACCCCGATACGACATATCCAGCGGAGAAGGGTCTCTACCCTGGAGCGGGGGCGATAGCGGCGGCACTCACCGCGGCAACTGGGGAGAAACCCCTCATCATCGGGAAACCAAATGAACCTGTTTATGAGGTGGCCATGGAGCGTCTCGATGGCGTTGAGGAGGTTTGGATGGTGGGTGACAGGCTGGACACGGACGTGGCCTTTGCAAAGCGCTTTGGGATGAAGGCGATAATGGTTCTAACCGGCGTCAGCACGCTTGAGGACATTGAAAAGAGCGAACTGCGCCCGGATGTGATCCTTCCAAGCGTAAAGGAGCTTAAGGGATACATCGAGACCCGGCTGGAGGAAACGAAATGATGCTCAACGAACTCCTTGAGAGGCTGATCTGGCAGGAGAACGAGCTTTACAACCTCTACAAGCTCGGGGAGACCTTTGCCACCTACGAGAGGCCCGAGTTCGCGGACACGTTTCAGCTCCTCGCGGAGGAAGAGCTGCGCCACAGAAAGACCCTTGAGGATATGCTCTCCGAGGTGAGCCTTGAGGGCACGGCGGTTATAGATTACCTTGATTCCCTGTCCATTGAACTCCTGCTCTCGGACGGGAGGATTGAACCCCCCTCCCTTGAGGAACTGGTCGTTGGTGCGCTCATACGGGAAAAGCATTCCTACGAGCTTTATCTCCGGCTCTCTGAAATTCTTGAGGGATCTCTGGGCCACATCTTTAGAATGATGGCCGAGGAGGAGCTTAAGCACGCGTACAGGCTCAAGCTGATCTACGAGGGACTCTGACATCTGGATAAATTGTCCGACATTCCATTTTTCTACCCCCTCTTTAAAGGGGCGGATTTTCCGGGGCAAATTTGTCATCCTGGCAACGTATGATAGGGCAAGGTATATTTACCGGCCCTGCGATTTCAGCATGCCGTTCATTTTCCAATGCCGAAGGAATTTCGGCAGGAATCTGCCAGGGGTGTTTATATGGCGGTTGAAAAAGTGATGAAAAGAGATGGTAGAATAGTGCCGTTTGATAAGGAGCGTATAAAGTGGGCTGTTCACAGGGCAATGCTCGAGGTGGGAGTGCACGACGAGAAGCTTCTGAACAAGGTGGTCAGGCGCGTTGTCAGGAGGGTCAACGAGCTTTACGACGGGCAGGTTCCGAACATAGAGAACATACAGGACATAGTTGAGCTTGAACTCATGCGCGCGGGTCTTTTCAACGTTGCCAAGGCTTACATCCTCTACCGCAAGAGGAAGGCCGAGATAAGGGAGGAGAAGAAGAAAGTCCTGAACAAGGACAAGCTCGATGAGATAGACAAACGCTTCTCAATCAACGCCCTCCGCGTCTTGGCGAGCAGATACCTCATGAAGAACGAGAAGGGAGAAATAATCGAGAGTCCGCGCGAGCTTTACGAGCGCGTCTCAACGCTTGCAGTCATCCCGGACCTGCTTTACGACGAGAGGGTTTTTGACAAAAACGGCGGGCATACGGCCGATCCGAAGGGCATCGAGAAGTACCTCTCAAAACTCGACGAGTACGACGGAAAGCTCTCGATCGGCAGGTTCAAGCTCAACAAATGGCACTTTGAGAGGCTCCTCAACCTCTACCGCGAGCTGGCTGAGAAGGGCCAGATGAAGGTTTCAATCGACGAAATAGTAGAAATGCTCGAAAACGGGGCCTTTGACAGCTATGAGGACGAGATAGAGGAGTACTTCAGGCTGATGACCGGCCAGATCTTCATGCCAAACACCCCGGCCCTCATTAACTCGGGAAGGCCCCTGGGAATGCTCTCGGCGTGCTTCGTCGTGCCGATAGAGGATGACATGGAGAGCATAATGAAGGCGGCGCACGATGTGGCCATGATACAAAAAGCCGGCGGCGGCACGGGGATGAACTTCTCAAAGCTCCGTCCGGAAGGGGATATCGTTGGAACAACGACCGGAGCCGCCTCCGGGCCGGTCTCGTTCATGCACCTCATAGATGCAGTCAGCGACGTCATAAAGCAGGGAGGAGTAAGGCGCGGAGCGAACATGGGCATCCTCGAGGTCTGGCACCCGGACGTTGAGAAGTTCGTTCACGCGAAGGAGCGGAACACCGGAACGAACGTGCTAAGCAACTTCAACATAAGCGTCGGCCTCTGGGAGGACTTCTGGGAGGCCCTGAAAGAGGGCAAGCGCTACCCGCTTGTGAACCCGAGGACCGGCGAGAAGGTCAAGGAAATCGATCCCAAGAGCCTCTTTGAGGAGCTGGCTTACATGGCCTGGGCCAAGGCCGACCCGGGTGTGGTGTTCTTCGATGTGATAAACAGAAGGAACGTTCTGGAGCCTGCAAAGGGCGAGAAGATAAGGGCGACTAACCCATGTGGAGAAGAGCCGCTCTACGACTATGAATCGTGTAACCTCGCAAGCATAAACCTCGCGAAGTTCGTGAAGTATGACGAGGAAGGCAAGCCTTACTTCGACTGGGATGAGTACGCATATGTCATCCAGAAGGTCGCGAAGTACCTCGACAACGCCATCGACGTCAACAAGTTCCCGCTCCCTGAGATAGACCGCAACACGAAGCTCACCAGGAGGATAGGCGTCGGCATGATGGGTCTCGCCGACGCGCTCTTCAAGCTCGGAATACCGTACAACAGTGAGGAAGGCTTCGCCTTCATGAGGAAAGCCACCGAGTACCTCACGTTCTACGCCTACAAACAGAGCGTCGAGACCGCTAAGGAAAGGGGAAGCTTCCCGCTCTACGAGAGGACCAAATACAAGGACGGCGAGCTGCCGGTCGAGGGTTTCTACCACCGCGAGATATGGAACCTGCCTTGGGACGAGCTGGCGGAGGATATCAAGAAGCACGGTGTGAGAAACGGAATGGTCACTACCTGTCCGCCGACTGGAAGCGTTTCGATGATATCCGACACCTCCAGCGGAATCGAGCCGATATTCGCGCTTGTCTACAAGAAGAGCGTTACCGTTGGAGAGTTCTACTACGTTGACCCGGTCTTCGAGTCCGAACTGAAGAGGCGCGGGCTTTACAGCGACGAGCTTCTCAGAAAGATAAGCGACAACTACGGCTCAATACGGGGCCTCGAGGAGGTTCCGCAGGAGCTTCAGAGGGTCTTCGTCACCTCGATGGACATCCACTGGCTTGACCACATCCTCGCTCAGGCCAACATCCAGCTCTGGCTAACCGACTCGGCAAGCAAGACGATAAACATGCCGAACGACGCAACCGTCGAGGACGTTAAGGCCGCTTACCTCCTGGCGTACAAGCTCGGCTGCAAGGGCGTAACGGTCTACCGCGACGGCTCGCTCTCGGTTCAGGTCTACAGCGTCGAGGGGGAGAAGAGGCAGCGCGTCAAGGCGAAGCCGAGCGGGTACGCGGTTGAGAAGCTGAAGGCCATCGTCGAGGCCGAGCCATGGCTGGCGCGCTTCATCAACGTCGAGGCCATACTCAACGGCACCAACGGGAAGAAGAACGCCGAGAAACCGGGGCTAACGTTCTCGATCTCCGGCGTCTCCGCTTCAAAACCCTCCCACGAGCACCCGCACCACGCAGAGAAGCCTGAAATCCCCGAGGAGAAGATACAGGAACTCTTAGGTGTTGCCTACTGCCCGGTCTGCTACGAGAAGGATGGCGAGCTTGTGGAGCTGAGGATGGAGAGCGGCTGCGCCACCTGCCCGCGCTGCGGCTGGAGCAAATGCGTCATAAGTTAGCTTTCTCTTTTCTTCCATTTCCACGCTTTCCCGGGGATTGACATTTCCCTGTCAAAGCATCCTTTTTAAGGGCCACGTTTTAACTTCTGCTACTCAGAGGAAAGCCTTAAGTGAACCGGCCCTAACTTTGGGTATTCGGAGGTGTTGAGATGGACAAGGTTTATCTCACCTGGTGGCAGGTTGACAGGGCGATATTCGCATTGGCCGATGAGCTGAGGAAGCACTTCACCCCGGACGTTATAGTCGGAGTCGCGAGGGGTGGGCTTATTCCAGCGGTCAGGCTCAGTCACATCCTCGGCGACGTCGAGGTCAAGGTCATCGACGTCAAGTTCTACAAGGACATAAACGAGAGGATGGAGAAGCCGGCCATAACCATACCCCTCCACGGCTCGCTGGAGGGCAAGAAGGTGGTTGTAGTTGACGACGTCAGCGACACCGGGAAGACCCTCGAGGTCGTCATCGACGAGGTTAAGAAAGCCGGGGCGAGCGAGGTCAAGATTGCCTGCCTCAGCATGAAGCCCTGGACGAAGGTCGTTCCCGACTTCTACGTTTTCAGGACTGACAAGTGGGTCGTCTTCCCCTGGGAGGAGTTCCCGGTTGTCGTGAGGGAGTGAGCTCTCTTTTTACCCTTTGCTCTTCCTTTTCATCACCATGCAACACTTTTACTCGGGCTTCTTTTGACTCATTCTAAATGAAAAACGCAACTCCGAAAGAATTCATACTCGAAAAAAAGGAAGAATTTTTACTTAAAGTAAAAGGAAAAATTTATAAGAATAAGTTAGGTAGAATACAATGCAAAAATCGTTGTGAGGTGAACCTCATGAAGTGGAAGCCACTGTTCGCAGTCCTGTTGGGACTGCTAATGGTTGGAGTGACAGCAGGAAGCGCGGCGGCAATGTCAATCCCCACTCAAAATTCTGGTGAAAAAGTAGTATTCATAGAGGACTTCCAGACTAAACTCCTAGTGAACACTCCCACAAGACAGCTCTTTACTTTTGGAGACCTTTTGATAGATTACAAGACGAACGGCAGAGAAGCGAAGATAATCATCAAGAACACAACTACCGGCAATATAACCAATGTTATTTACATAACGTCAACAAAGATTGATGATTCATACCTGTTGACGGTCAAAGATACATCTGGAATAACGTACTCTACAAGGACTCCAATAAACATGATAGCCCCCGGGTTAAGAACAAAGCAGTTAATATCAATTAACAAGGAGTCCCACACCATCGTAGCATACACCACACAGCAACATTACTGGTGGGATGGAGTGTACTTTGTCAAGGGTTACATGATAAAGTACCCGCATCCTGATTACGAGCACTATGGGATAGAACCATGGGACACAGTGAAGATAAGAGGTAATAAACTCACACACCTTCACTTTTCTGACGCAAAATCAGCATTCATCATTCAGGTTGGACCTACTGCATTAGGGGCCGCTATAGGTGCCTACTTCGCCAATGTGCCAGGGGCTATTGTTGGAGCCATAGTGGGCTTGGCAGGGGGAATAGCATTCGGACACTACCTTTTAGATGAGCATGGCTGCTTGTGGATATGGTTCGCTTGGAAATGGGAATATCACTGGCGCTGGATACCCCCGGGATATGAATACGGACCCGTTCTAAAATACCTTAGGATGGCCAGCTACACACTTAAAAATGACTACCACCTACCAAATCCTTGAGGTGAAAGGCATGAATCGCTGGACTTTCGTGTTTCCATTCATTTACTTCCTCTTCCTTTTTTCACTGGCATTCATGGATTTCCCACGACAAGTAAATCGTCCATGGATGTGGATTCAAATTGGTGGACTAATCTTCATGATAGTGCTTGGGGCCTATTTTGACGGTGGTGTCCAGAAGATTGAACTGATAACAGCTGGAGTCTTCACCCTCCTCTGGCTCGCTATGGCATTCATTGTTTCTCTCAAAAAGGAATACTTTGTACTTTTGGGCCTTATCCTCGAACTGGTCATGGTTATCTTAGTTGGAAGGTTCCTAAATAGACAGTAGAAGAGAGAGACTCGAAACCCCTTTAACCCCCTCCCCCAACTTTTCTCGGTGGTGTTATGAGGGCGTTCATAGCGGTAGAGGTCAGTGACGAGGTTCGTGACAGCCTTGTGAAAGCGCAGGAGATGATAGGGAACAAAGCGGCAAAGATAAAGTTCGTCGAGAGGGAAAACTTCCACGTCACTCTCAAGTTCCTCGGGGAGATAGACGAAATAACCGCCGAAGAGGTAAAGAAAGCTTTGGCGGAGATAGCAAAGAAGCACAAGAAACACCGCGTTAGGGTTAAGGGGATAGGCGTCTTCCCGAACCCGAACTACGTGAGGGTAATCTGGGCGGGCATAGAGAACGACGAGGGCATAAAGGCTATAGCCCATGATGTAGAAAGGGAGATGCGGAGACTCGGATTCAAGAAGGATAAAGATTTTGTCGCCCACATCACTATTGGCCGCGTCAAGTTCGTCCGCGACAAGCTTGAGCTGGCGATGGCACTGAAGGATCTCGCCAACGAGGACTTCGGGGAGTTTGAGGTTAACGCGATAGAGCTGAAGAAGAGCACGCTTACTCCAAGGGGGCCTATTTACGAGACTATCGCTAGGTTTGAGCTGGCAGAGTGAAGCTGGAAGAGGAAAAGGGAAACGGGGACTATCGCGAGGTTACTCCCCTCGATGAACTCAAGCGTGTCCTTTGAAAGGAGCACCTTGTTTTTTATCCCCACCCTCGGGAAGTCCGAAGGCCTAACCTTCTTTCTCCACTTTACTTCAACGCCAAAACCGGGAGTTAGGAAGTCCACTTCCTTAGAGCCGCTGAAGAAGTAGGTCGGATGGAGGCGCTTCAGGTGCTCACCTACAACACCTTCGATTATCCTGTCAGTCTCAGGCCCCTTTCCAAAGAGCCTCTTAAATGTCTGGATTAGCAGTGGGTCTGTAAAGTAGAACTTCCGCTCCTTTCGGAACAGGGGCGTGAAGTCATGGAGCTTAACCTGGAAGTAGTTTCGCCCTATGAACAGCTCCTCAAAGAGTTCAAGGTAGTCCCTCACAGTGACGTGGGAGCCTATCTCAAGCTCCTTGGCGAGGGAGTTTAATGTTAGCCTGTCCCCGTAGCGACGCAGCAGTCCGAGGATCATGGAGAGGGCTATTCTCTCGCTTCTCCCAAGTTTGGCAACGTCGAGGATCGTGGCGTTGTAGATCATCTCGTAGGTTTCCTGTTTTATCCTTCCCTCAAGCAGTTCGTAGATGGCTCTCGGATACCCGCCGGCCAGCAGATAAAAATCGAGTGCACCCGCCAGCACCTCCATGTAGGGATAAAGTTCAAGGGCGTTCTCGTAGAATTCGCGGCTTCCATGGGGATTTTCGTGGGGGAGTTTAACCCCCTTAAGTTTTGGTTCAAAGATCGTTGAAACCATCCTGAAGTCCAGCGGGAGGAATTCATCAACCCGTATTTCTCTACCTGGGAAACTCTCCCTTTTCAGCCCGGCCGAAGTCGAGCCTGTAACCTGGATCACCATCCTCGATGCGAGGGGAGAATCGAGAAGGAACTTAACCGCTCTCTCCCAGCCCTCAACGAATGTCACCTCGTCGAGAAAAACGTAAGCTTTTCCCTTCACGCTCCGGAGAAATGATTTAACAACGGAGACTATCTCACGGTAGTCCTTCAGAAGGTCGCAGGAGAAGTAAAGGACATTCCTTGGGTTTACTCCTGCCTTGATGAGTTTTGCCACGGAGAGCTTCATGTAGGTGGTTTTACCAACTTGCCTTGGGCCGATGAGGATTTTGTTTACCGGCTCGAAGAGGTAGTCGATCCGTGGTTCCTTTGCCAGGGCTTTCTTGACCCGCTCATCATCATATATTGCATCCGGGTCGGCCCACCAGGGGTTTTGGACTACCATTAGGTCTTCCATCTCGCATCATTGATACTTTAATAACAAAAGATATATAAATATTTTGATAGTTAGATATCAATAGGTGCAGAGAATGAACGTTCATGAAGTCATCGAAGAAGTCCTCCATAAAATACGCCCGACTGAGGAGGAACGGGCCTTCGTCGAGGGCCTGATGGTGGAACTCAGAGGGCTGGCGGAAGAAACCATCGAAAGCTCGGGCCTCGACGTTAAGCCCTACTTCGTCGGCTCCTTAGCAAAGGACACCTACCTCGCTGGAGACCACGACGTCGACCTCTTTCTGGCTTTTCCGCTCGAGACTCCTCTTGAGGAGCTTCGAAAAGAAGGATTGGAGCTTGGGAAGGCCATCGCTGAAAAGCTCGACTCCTACCAGCTCGCCTACGCAGAGCATCCCTACGTGAGAGCGAACTATCAAGGTGTGAGCGTCGACCTCGTGCCCTGCTACGACGTTGAGAGCTGGAGGGACGTGAGAACAGCGGTGGACCGCTCGATACTCCACACCAGGTGGGTGAACGAGCACCTGAACGGCAGGAACGATGAGGTCAGACTCCTCAAGCGCTTTCTGAAGGGCATAAACGCCTACGGGAGCGAGATTTATATCCGTGGCTTTTCCGGCTACCTGGCGGAGATTCTGGTCATCAAATACGGCTCGTTCTTGGGGGTATTGAAGAACGCGGACTTCATGCTGCGGCAGAAGATAATCGACCCCGGGGGATGGCTGAAGGGGGAACCCGAGCTTGCCATGAAAACCATCCGGAGGGAAATCGGGGAGGAAAGACCCCTCATAGTCCTGGATCCCGTCGATCCTAGGAGAAACGTTGCTGCAAACCTGAGCTGGGAGCGCTACGGGGTTTTCTACTTTCGCTCGATGGAGTTCCTGGAGTCCCCTTCAACCGGGTTCTTCTTCCCGGAGCCTCCGGAGGTCGGGAGCTACTTAGCGGAGCTTCGCCGGAAGGGGAGCCATCTCATCACTCTGCTCTTTGATAAGCCGGATATAATAGACGACCTCCTTCTTCCCCAGCTGGAGAAGAGTGCGAGAGGTGTGGAGAAAGCCCTCGAACGGGAGAATTTCAGGGTCCTTGGCTGGAACGTCGGCTATGTGGATGGAAAGGCCTTCGTAATGCTCGAAGTCGATAGGATTGAGCGTGAGAGGGTCACCGTTAAGCGCGGCCCCGAGTTCTTCACGAGGAACGGGCTGAACTTCTACAGGAAGAACGAACGCGTCTGGCTTGAAGGTAAAAGGCTCTATGCCGAGAAGCGGATTAAAGAGAACATCGTTGACGTCCTCGTTGACCTCCTCGAGCGGAACCAGGTCTCCCTCGGAAAGGGCATCGCCGGTTTGGTTAAGGGGGCGGACGTGCTAGTGGACTACGTACCCAAGGAGCTGGAGCAGAGGGCCTACCTCTTCCTGAGCAGAGAGGAGCTTAACCTCAAGAAGAACTAGGATGAGTTCCTTCTTTCTTATGCCCTCCACCCTCTTCAGGAGCGATTTGAACTCTATGTATCCCTTCCAGCCGAGCTTTTTAACGAGTGATTCCGGGATTGCCTTCTCCCCGCTCCCCTTCTTATCCGGTTTCATCCACACCACCCGTTTAACCAGCTTTATTCAGTTTTCTGTCCAAATGCTTTTAAGTTTTCGGCCCCCCGAAAAGGCTGACAATTTGTTAAATGGAGTGGGGGGAGAAAACGGCGAGGTCTACCCCCTGTGCTCGCACCGTTCCGGGTTGTCCCAGTGGCCGTGGGCCTCGCCCGGAATGTGCCCCGTGTCGGCAACTGCCCACTTGAGATTGTAAGGCTCGATGAGGGAACGAAGCTCCCCCTTCAAATCCCGCTTTCCGACGTAGAGAGCCGCCCTCGTGACGACGTTGTAGCCGCTGTTGGGGACCCCGGGTTTGAGGGCCTCCTTCCAGGCCTTCTCGGTTGTCTCCCATCCCTCAAGGCCTTCCATTAAGCCGAGGTTCCAGGTGTGGTAGAGGTTCTCGAAGTTAAGGAGTCTGAGATAGGCCTCGATGAAGAGACTCTGAAGTTCGTGTCCGTCGAAGTGCTCCATCAGCTCGATGAGGGCCTTGCTCATCACGGCAACGTTGCTGAAGGAAACGCGCGTGTCCAGGTTCTCCCAGAAGCGCGGACAGGAGTGGTTGGCGAGCAGCATGAGGTAGTAATCCCTTCCGAGCCTCAGCGCTTTCCTATTCCCATTGACCGGTTCTAAGACGTAGTCGAGCGAGGTCTCCATCCCGAAGTAGTCGTAGTAATCCCCGAAGAAGACCCTCGCGTAGCGGACGAGGAACCCTTCCACCCCAGATGATTTAACACCAAGCTCCGCCAGACCCTTCAGCACGCCCAGTCTGACAGCCCTGTTAAGCTCGGTGAAGAGCCGCGTGAAGGCGACCTTCCAGAGCTGGGAGACCTTTCTCCCGTTCACTCCCCTCGCGAAGACCTTTCCGTCGGCCCTGCGATAGCCAAGCCACCTTGAGTCGCTCGTCTTGCCGTCGGGGCTTAAATCAAAGTAGTCGCTCCAGCTGGAGTAGTCCTTAACTCCCATCTCAAAGGAGCACTCACCGTCGAGGCGCCTGAACTCTCCTGAGAGCTTTTTTCTGATAAACTCCATCGCCGAAACGCGCTCAACGCCGTTCTCTTCAAGGCCCTCCATCCACGCCGTAAAGCGGTCGAGCTGTCTTGGATTTCCGAGGAGGCTCTCAAGGTCGCTGGAGGTGAAGAGCAGGTATGGAACGCCGAGGTTCTCCTTGTAGTCGTCGCGGTGGGAAAGGGTGGCGGAGACAAGCCCCGGAACGTCGAGGGTGTTGAATGCGAAGGCATCACTTAAAGACCACTCCCTTCCGAATACGAAGGAGTTTCCATAGCGGTTGCAGGAGTGCTTCGCCTGGGGCAAGTCGTAGAGGAGCTGCCTCTCGTCCAGGAGGAAGACGAGCCTTCTGTCCGTGGATGACTCCACTATGGATGCACTCTCCCGCGTTATCACGGCCTCCGGGAACCAGTAGCCGAGGATGTCTTTTCCGTCGACCAGGGGGGAGTAGAAGTCAAAGGAGACTTTGGCAAGAACCCTCTGCTCGAACCCGTCGAGGTGAGGGACTATCGGGTGGAAGGGCGTAGTTGGAACGGCGTCGAACCGCTGGAGGAGTCCAACGGCATCCTCGAAGGCTTTCCTGTGATAGCGGAGCAGCATGAGGAGGGTGAAAGGCTCGATGTCGATGCTGACTCCTTTCATCCGTGAGAGGGTATCTGTTATATGCTCGTAGGAGTAGAGCATCGCCCTCGTCCAGTTCTCGCCCCTGACCTCCTCACCCCGGATTTTAACCGACACGGGGCTTTTCCTCTCCTCGTATTCTATGGGCTTCGAGCCGTCTCCGTCGCGAACGTAAACGATGTCCCCGGGCTGGTATGCGTGAAAGTGATGGGCGTGCTTCATGAACATGGTCTCACCGTGGGTGATACATCATCCTTCCTTATCACGGTTTCGCTAGGAAATCTGGGCATTTTTACACATAACTGCCCGATAGGTTAATAAGGCTGTGCATTGAATTACCCCCGGTGGGAAGATGAACGGGGAGATTAGGCGACTCCTTGGGGAGGATCTTGCAAACTACCTCGAACTCCTGAGGGCGAAGATGGCATTCGCCGAGGAGCTTTACGGTATCAAGATAAACTACGTCCCGCTCGTGATTGGGGGGGAGATAGTGGTACTCGACAAGAACGACGGGAAAATCAAGTGGCTTAAAACCAAGAGACCGCTCACCGTTGAGGAGTTCAAATCCCTCTCCGAGAAGATAAGGGAGAACCTCGAGTCGGGCTACGTTGAGATGCTCTTGGCGATGAACATGTCCTGCGTCAACGGACCCGGGGAGTGAGGTTTATAAATCCGGGCGGATAGTCCCGGCCATGAACCGCTCGGAAGCAGTACTCCTTGGAATCACCGCCATCTGGGGGACGACATTCCCCGTCATGAAGGTTAGCCTTGAGTACGTCTCTCCGATCCTCTTTCTGGCCTACCGCTTTGGAGTCGCCTCCCTTCTGATGCTCCTCCTCTTCAGGGGGCGGGTTCTGAGGAAGGACACCCTCCTTGAGGGCTTCATCCTCGGACTGACGCTCTTCTTCGGCCACGGCTTTCAGATAGTCGGCCTGAAGTACACCACCGCCTCCAACTCGGCCTTCATAACGTCCCTCTACGTCGTCTTTACTCCCTTCATAGCCTATTACCTCCTGGGGCAGAGGATACGAGGAAGGGACTTCGCCGCCCTCGCGGTTGCCCTCGCCGGACTGTACCTGATCTCGGGGGCAAGCATGAGCTTCAGCTATGGGGACCTGCTGACCGCTCTCTGCGCCGTGAGCTTTGCCTTCCAGATAGTCCTTGTTGAGAAGTTCGGCGGGAAGGACTACCTCAGCCTCGCCTTCTGGCAGATACTCTGGAACTTCCTTCTGGCGCTCGCCTACGCTTCCATCGCGAAGGGCCTCTACGTTCCGGAGAGCACCGTTGCGTGGGGAGGGATAATCTACACGGGCGTCTTTGCCACGGTTCTCACGTTCACCCTGCAGACGAAGTTCCAGCGGGACACGAGGGCACACAGGGCGGCCCTGATTTACTCCGCCGAGCCGATATTTGGCTACATAAGCTCCTTCCTTACCCTGGGGGAGGTTCTCTCGCCAACGGGCTACCTCGGGGCGCTTCTCATCCTCGCGGCAATTTGGTATGAACTCAAGGGGAGTTAGCCCACGAGACGCTCCAGGAGCGCCCACTGCCTCTCGTCCCATACGTGCCTGTCCGTTGGGACAACGACTGTTCCGCCGTGGAGAACCGCTATATCGCGGACGTTGTTGAGAAATTTGATGACGGTTTCAAAGCCGTTGTAAATCAGAAGGTACTCAATTCCGTCGAGCACGACGACGCCGTGTGCACCCTTCTCCTTTAGGGAGTGCAGGTAGACGTTTATCAGCTCTGTTATCTTGGGCAGGTTCGTCGGTGGAATGCTCCCCGCGGTTGGAGTGTTGCTGAGCAGGTAGGACTGCCAGGCCTCCGGAACGATGTCGGGATTTCTCACGAATGCCAGGGCCGGAAAGTCCGCTATGCTGGAAATGAAGTTCCGGTAGCGCTCCGGGGACATAAATGTAACCCCTGGCTGGAGTTTCTCAAGCTCTTTCTTTGCATCCACCTTTATGTTGAGGTTCAGGAACCTCTCGCTTCTGACGAAGGCCACCATCGCGTATGCTATCAGGACAGTTAGCAGGGCGCTTATGGAGAACCCTATCGGGGCGAACCACTGGACTGGCCTTAAGAGGGGGTAATCCATCTCGTGAAGCCCGTAGAGAACGGTAGAAATGGAGAGGAGGCGCACTGTGTCGGGATACATTGGCAGAAGCTCCCAGATTAGTCCCCCTGAGAACACTAGGAAAAGCCCTGACACCGCGTAGGCCACCCCGACCGTTGCGAGCCATGAGGGGGAGGGGTTGAATTGCTCCGCCAGCAGGATGTAGAAGGTTAATACAACCGGCGTTGCGGCCAGGTAGCCCCTAACCGACGGCGGTGACGAAAACTCCTCCTCCGCCAGGAGAACTGCCGCGTAGAAGAACGCCGAGGCCATAACTGCTTCCATTACGGCGCTCAGCCACTCTATCCCCAGTATATCCCCCGCCACCTGAATGGATGCAAAGAGAAACGCCAGAGCAAAGAGAAGGGCAGATCGACGCCGGCTTTTTGAGTATGCGGCGGTGAGATAGACTAACGCGGCCAGCTTGGCGCCCAGGCTGAGGGACATCCCGACGAGCAGAAGCATCCCGTTCATAAAGTTCCCCCGCGGTTGAATAAAGAATATCTCCGCGGGTATTAAACCCTTTCGCTTTCTCTCTGCGGGCGGGGAAAACCTTATAAGGTCGCTCCCCAATTCTGCCCCGATACCCATGAGGGGGGAGTGTTTTATCCTTCGCTTCGCCCGTTTCGCGGCTTAGCCTCCCCTGTTCTGGGTTAGCCTTTACTATCACTTCTGGAGGGGTTTTCAATGATTAAAGAGCCGGAGTTTAGGGAGTACAGCCCAGGGAAGCTTGAGGAGAAGATAGAGCGCTTTTGGAAGGAGAACGACATCTACGAGAAGGTCAAGGCCTCTCGCCAGAACGGCCCGAAGTACTACTTCCTCGACGGGCCGCCCTACGTCAGTGGAGCGATACACCTCGGAACCGCCTGGAACAAGATAATCAAGGACATGATAATCCGCTTTAGAACGATGCAGGGCTACA
>Ga0256831_1000228_pt1 | contig 30090 bp, 20 predicted proteins | sample 132544metaG_FD_189087 | JGI IMG/M metagenome (GOLD analysis project Ga0256831, IMG submission 189087) | Hydrothermal vent microbial communities from Lau Basin, Pacific Ocean - 132-544 | ecosystem: Environmental > Aquatic > Marine > Hydrothermal vents | place: Pacific Ocean: Lau Basin | collected... | reverse complement strand
CGTATAAAAATTTATTAATTTTAATCTTTACTGCATTTGGTTTATTGTTAAATGCACAGGAGAAAGGCTTAATAGTATCAAAAGTTGGAGAGCAAGAAGTATTTGTAAATTCTAAAATAACCGTTTACTTCTCAACATTGAACAATACAAAACAAGTCACTTATTTCTGTCCTGATATTCCTTCGTTCGGCAAAGTGTTTTCTCTTGAAAAAGGAGATGGGAAAATTGTTTTTGAGCCTTCTCAAGCTGACATTGGAGAATACACAATTGAACTGAATGCTACTTCCGAATTGGGTAAGTCACGTCAATATTTTAAGCTTATAGTGAAAGGTATCGAGAATGGAACAAGAACAATATATGTTGATCCCATTAATGGAAATGATGAGAATTCAGGGAATTATACAGAACCTTTAAAATCCTTGAAAAAATTGATTGAGGGGGGGAATAGTCTCCCGGCAGGTACTGTTATTTATCTAAGAAGTGGAAATCTTGGTCAGCTTGTTTTTTCCGATTCTAATGATGGTATGGTTTATATCGTAGCTGAAAAAGGACAAACTCCTATGGCAGAAAGATTGAACTTTCCTTATGCTACAAATTGGAGTATAAGTGGTCTTAAAATTTCACCGGCTGCTGCCTCGACTACAAACAAAGGAGTTTATGTTAAACTATCGGGAGGAGCTAGAAATATAATTGTTCAGAATTGTGAGATTTATGGCACACCGGATATCTCTGACTGGCCAACAAATCAAGATTGGTACGATTATGCCGGCGACGGAATTACTAGTCAAGGAAAATATTGTACTTTTAGAAACAATTATATTTACAATACCGATTTTCCTGTTACTTTTTTCGGTAAAAATAATACATTGGCGTATAATCTTATCAATAATTTTTCCGGAGATGCTGTCAGAGGATTAGGGGATTACGGACAGTTTTTATATAATCAAATAAAAAATGCAGTCGTCTATGATTATTATACCGGTAATCATGATGACGGTTTTCAAAGTTGGATAAACGGAGTGAAAGGGATTGTGCTAAAGGGCAACCAAATAACTGATATAAGTTATCCTGATTTACCCTTACAAACGAAAATCATGCAAGGTGTTGTCGATTTTGACGGATTTGCTGTCGATTGGGTGATAGAGGATAATCTAATTGTTATTCATCACAATCACGGTATCGCACTTTACGGTGCAAAAAACTGTAAAATTGTTAATAATACAGTTATAAAGAATCCATTTAAAAAATATCAACCTGGTGTTGAACCTTGGATCAGAATCAATAGAACCAAAAGCGGAGAATTTAGTTATGGTAATCTTACAAGAAATAATATAATGGGTAGCAATTTTCAAGATGATTATCCTGGTACTTATGACCATAATTATATAAGCCAGGGAAATACTAAGATTTTTATAGATTACAATAAATGGAATTTTCACTTGAAGCCCAATACAGTAGCGATTGATAGAGGGGAAATTAAGGAAGCAACTACTATTGATGCTGACGGAGTATTACGAAATATTGGATTGCCTGACTTAGGATGTTTTGAAAGAGGTGGCAAGGATTATGATTTTTCTTCTCCTGTTTTGTCCGGCGATTTGAACGTTGACAAAACCGGGGCTTCGTTTGTGGAATTAAGTTGGGCAGATGCAGATGATATTTTTGACATTAAAAATTATCATGTGGTATTTGAAAGTAACGAAATAGTCGTAAGCGGTAATAATTGCTTAGTCACAGATTTGTACTCTAACACTAATTATACTTTCAAAGTTTATGCCTTGGATAATGCAAATAATAAATCCAATATAATTGAAGTATCGACAAAAACCAATTCTTATGATAATGAAAATTATTTGGCATTATGTGCCAGTGTGAAAGAAGACCAAGAAATCACAAATGGAAATAAAAAAGAATGGGTGTATGGGGAAGAAATGAAAATTGGAGGAGTTAAAAGCAATAGAGACCTGAATGGTGTTTTTGCATTTAAAATCCCTTCTCTTCCACCTAATAAAAGTATTGTAAATGCCTCCATTAGCGTCGCATACAATGGTGTGAATGGTACACCCTCGGGAAATATTGATATCTATGGTTTGAAATATCAAAGGAAGCCAAAAATAGATATAGAAACATTTTATCAAGGAGATTTCGGATTTGATAACAATGGATTTTCAATAATGGATGATTTTATAACCCCTAACTCAACTACAGGAGTAATCAAAACCGATTCTTTCGCATCCACCAGATTATTGGAGTATATAAAAATGCAAAAGGATAACGGTGCGCATGGGGGAAATTATCTTTTTATAAGATTAAATGTTGATGTAAAAGATGAACTTAATTCTTCGTATTATAAAATAAGTTCTGGAGATAATAATAATTCTTTTGTTAGACCAATTCTTACATTTACGTTGGATCACAATACTTCTACTTATGGATTTGATGCTAATGATATAGAAATTTATCCTAACCCCGCCTTGAATAGCCTTAATATAAGAAATATTGATGATGGCTCGAGCTATATCATTACGGATTTGTATGGAAATATTATTGCTAACAATAAGTTAATAAAAGGTGAAAATACAAGGACTATTTCACTTAATGGTTATTTAAGTGGAGTTTATTTTATCAAAATAAGAAAAGGAGATGATTTTGTGGTAAAGAAATTTGTTAAAATTTAAAAGGAAATTTTGAATAAATCAATAAAAAAAATAGTCGGTGTATCATTTATACTGTTTCTTGTAATCCGGATGTATTCACAAGAGGTCAAAGAATATTTGCCCGATAATCCAAAAATTCAATACCAAGGAAGAATTGATTTTTCTGATTCACTAAAACCTATTTTTTCGTTTCCCGGTATTTCAATAAAAGTAAAATTTAAAGGGACAGATGTAAAAGCCAAATTCAGAGGGTTCAAAGGAACAAATCCACAATCAAATTATCTGAATATTTTCATAGATGGACAATTCAAGGATAAAATAGAGTTGGGAGACACTCTTTTGACCATTGAATGTGCAGCTGGATTGAGTTACGGAGAGCATGTACTTGAAATAACTAAACGAACCGAAAGTATGCTAGGAAATGTTGAATTTTTGGGCTTTGAAATCAATGGCACTTTATTGGAAATTGAACCATTGCCTGAAAAGAGAATTGAATTCGTGGGTAACTCAATTACCTGTGGTTATGGAAATGAAGATAATCCAGCTGGTGGCTTTAGATCCGAAGATGAAAATAATTATCTTGCATATGGTGCCGTTTGTGCCCGAAAATTGAATACACAATATAGAGCTGTAGCTTATTCAGGACGTGGAGTTATTTACAATTATGCTTGCTCAAAGGGAGATTCTATCCCTGAAGTGTATGAGAAATATCTTGCTGACCTTAAAGCGGAAGGTAATAATAAATACAATCACGACGAGTATTCTCCGGATATAATCGTAATAAACCTTGGAACTAATGATCATAATTGTAAAAAAACCACTGATGAAAACTTTAAAAATGCTTATTTGAATTTTATTTCCAAGCTTCGCGGTTATCATCCAAAAGCCAAAATCATATGTCTTACCGGACCAATGAACTCTACTAAAAAGTTTAAAGATCAAATAGAATATATAGTAAAGCGGAGTGGGGGAGAATCAAATGGTATTTACTTTTTACATCAAACTCCCATAAATGACAATAAATACAGGGGAGGACACGGACATCCCAATACCAAAATGGCAAAGATTAACGGAGAAGAGTTAGCTGATTTTATAACCCAAAAAGGACTGCTGAATTAAGGTGTATTTCATTTTTTCGTATATAAGGTTAATTTTTCTATTTGCACAGACCGCCCCACTTATGAAATTAATCCGTTTTACTTCTATATAGTGTCTGATCGAAAACACATCAATGTGCCGTTAGGCACAAAACATGGGTAAAAAAGGCTATTAACCGACTAAAATGCGTGCCGTAGGTACCCAATGCTGCCCACATCAACAAAAATTCTTGTAATAAAGCTAAAAATGAAATGCACCACTGAATTAAAGCAACAGTTAATTCTCAAATATGAGTTCTCCATTTTCGTTTTTATACTCAAATCCTGCTTCTTTAGCTGCTTCTTCCAATGCTGCTTGAAGCATCACTTTGGGGTCGGTACTGACTTCAAGTCTTCTCATAAGCCCTGTGCCCAAGGTACCGTTGATTTTAAGCATAACCTTTAGCCCTTTTCTTTTCGCCTTTACTTCAAATTCCTCATTTTTCATATTGAATTGTTTGATATACTCATCTACATAATGCACTCCAATACCGGAATTGTCAGTATAACTATCAGCTAATTTTGCCTCAGCTGTGGTTATTTCCTTACCTATTATAATTTTCATAATACAATAATTTTTATTTTTTAAAAGTCATCCTCTTCTTCGTGTTCTTCTCCCATTGGTAAAAAAAGACATCCATCAACGAAATAATTAAAAAAATCCGGTTCCGATTCCAGGTTTACCGTCTTTATCTTTTTTATAAAATCATCAATTTCTATTTTTTTATTTTTGTCTAATAAAGCGATAGTTAGTCCCTCAATACTTGTATTTCCTACTCGCTTAAATTTGTCATTTGGAACATTTGGTAGAAGCCCAATCATTTTAGCCATATCCAAATCTATATGCTTCCCAAATCCTCCTGCAAGAAAAATAGTATCGATATCATCAAAATCCAATCCTGATTTGTCCATCAAAACCCTTATGGCACCTGAATTAGAACCTTTGGTTTGAGCCAATTGATTGATATCATTTTCAGAGATAAATATTTCTTCATTTATATAAAATTTATCATTTCCATTATTCAATCTACCTGTTGTATTTATTGTTGACGTCCTTTTTAGTTCTCCCAATGCATCTATTAATCCTGAACCACAAATACCAATAGGTTTTATGTCACCGATAACCTTAAAATTTACGGATTTATCTCCAATTTTTATTCTTTCAATTGCTCCTTTTAATGCTGGCATTCCAAAAGTAATTCCTCCTCCTTCAAACGCAGGACCTGAGGGACTGGAAGAAGCAAATGCTTTATCTTTATTGCCGATAATTATTTCGGTATTGGTTCCAATGTCAATAAAAATATTATTAACATTGCTTTTGTGAAATTCTACAGCAATAAGACCGGCTGATATATCAGAGCCAATATGATTTCCTATCAGAGGCAAACTGATAACTCTCGCTTTTGGATGAATAGGTAAATGCATTTTTTCTCCGTTTGATACCAATGTCGTTGACTCAACTTTACCTTCATTGTACTCTATTTCATTAATGGAAATGAACGGAGATTGCCCTATGGATTTGACATTCAGCCCAAAGAAAATATCTCGCATTGTTGTATTTCCTCCAACTATAACATCATAAATGTTCTTGGGATTGTCTGTTAGATTTTTAATGGCATCTGATATATATGATGTCAATATTCTCTTCAATTGTTTTCCTCTATTTTGGGTGTCAAAAAGTATTCTTGACATCACATTTGAGCCTGCAAAACGCTGTGGATTTTCAAAGGACACAACTTTAAGGATTTTTCCATCCTCGATATCAATCAATCTTAGAACTATGGTGGTTGTACCAATGTCTATAGCTAAACCATAAATATTTTCGGCATTACTATCAATAATTTCATTGCCTAAGAAAACATTAGCTTTATTATCCCTTACAACAAAAGGATTAATTATATATTCATTGTTTCTACTTTTTATATTATAAGATGTGTCTTCAATAATGATTTCGTCTCTTTTCAGTGTGGAGCATAAAACTGTGGAATTGTCCTTTATTATTTCTGTCTGACAAGCTAATCTAAAGGGAGATTTTAAGTGTTTTTCATGAATAGTTCTTTCATTCAAATACTCTTCACCTGATTCTATTTTTATAACACACTCTTTACAAGTACCGGCTTTGTAACACGAAGACGGAATATAGACACCGGAATCTTTTTTCAGCACAAAAAGATTTTTTCCAACCGGATGATCTAAGATTTTATTATTAAAAATAAGTTTATTCATACAATTATTCAATTTCTAAAAATCATCATCTTCATCGCCTTCTGAAACAATAGCAAGAATGGCTTCTGCTTGCATATATCCTGTTTCCTCCTGCGACATACCATCACGAGGTCTTCCTTGTTCTAATGCATTTCTAAGTTTATCTATCATGGGATTACCTTTTTCCAATGGTATTGGGTTATGCTCAGGGTTTGCAATCGCCATATCAAGACCATATTCACCTGCGATACTCAGATATGCTCTTTCAAAGTCAGAACGCATATGCTTGGGCGTTCCCCAGCTGAAATTGGATAACCCAACTGAAAAATGAATTCCTTCAAAATCTTTTTCAGAACTAATCATTTTCATTGCATCCAATCCCATATTTACTATCCCTTGAGTGTCTGCACTTACAGGTGGCAATCCGGGATCAAGAATGATTTTATCATTCGGAATATCTGCTTTTTCTCTCAATAAATCCACAAAATACCTTGATGCATTATAAACGTCTTGTGGGGACTCACATTGTCTGCTATCACCATTTGGAAGTAAAATTTCGGATACGATGACCAAAACATAGGGTTTATATTCATTGATTAATTCCAAAAATCTATCTAATTGCTGCCTTGATGCTGCAATAGAATTAATAATAGGTACATCTGATTTCCCAAAATCGTATGATTCCAGAGCGGTTTGTTGAAAGTCCGGTGAGGGATTGTCAAAACACAGTGGGACATTAGTCACTTCTTGTAGAGCCGGAATCAATTCGGGAAGAAATTCCAGCATTTCTTCAAGAGAAACATCCCCGGATTTTGTTCTGTCGATATTTACATCAAGAAATTTTGAGCCCCAATCTACTTGAGATAAAGCCAATTTTTGATAGCCTTCCAAATCTCTGTTCCTCCAAGCTTTTCTAGCTCTTCCATAAGCACTATTTATCAAATCGCCAATAATTCTTATTTCTTTCATATGTCTATTCTATTTTTTATTAATTAGTTTTGAGCTGAAATCCACTCCCCGCCAAAAATTAGCCCATGCTGATGTCCCTTTGAGCGAGTTATCTTTTATTGCAGGAGAGTGTTCTAAAATGTTTTTATTTGCTTTACTGTACTTAGCTCTATCGTAAATTCTAGCCCATATGCAATCTTGGTCTTTAACTTCACAAATACTGTTATAAGTACCACCACAAGGACCATTTCTTTGAGCTTTTGGACATTGGGACTCTGGGCAAATATACTCTGTGAACGGTAATGCACAATCGCCGCAATCTTGACAATCATACATGTATTCTTTACCGATTTTTTCAATACTGTGGATAAATCCCGGAATATGTTTTTGGTATTTTTCCAAATCACTCAAACTTTTACCTGCTTTGTACCCCATAGAATTTGGAACGAACAAGAGATTATGAACTATTTTTGACAATTTATAATTGGTTTTATTCTTAAAACTCAGTTTTGGTTTATTCCTCGATTCATTAGGTTTATCTTTTAGCAAAAGACCAGTTTCCTGATTTTTTTGATAGAGAAAATATTCACCCTTTTGCGAATAGCCTATTTCTTTTGCAAATTCTTTCCAATCATCATTTCCAAATGATTTTTCAAGTTCCAAGATTTTGATTGTATCATTGATATTGTGTAATCCTCCAAAGTAAGCTCCGTTGTAGCCCAGCCCTCTAATTATACTTAGCATCTTAGCAGCTAACTCTATAAAAAATGCTTTTCCTTTATCAGGGGATTGGGCAGCTTTCATGCATTTTGAGTGCAAATTGTCATTCAATACAATTCCCGGTATTTTGTTTTTATGAAATAGATTTGAAGTGAATTTTGAAAGCAAATATATATTTCCGATTAGTTTTGTCTTATCAAATCCATTATCTACTATAAAATACTTCAATTCCTGCATTTTTTTTGAATCAAAACCCACTTGTGGGATAATAAATTCGGCACCGGTTTTGATTTTAGCTGCAAGCTTCAGGTACTGAGGTATCAATTCATTTTCGTGTCTTTTATAATTGGAGAAAGCAGCCCCAATGAAAAAATTTGTTTTGGTAAGTGATATTTTCTTTTTTATTCCGGTTTCCAATCCTTGATTCATCGTAAAAAGCAATTTGACCAAACTAACCGCATCGAGATCAAAAACGGGTTTTGCTCCACCGAGATAGTCTGTTTGAGGATAATCACCTGTCAGTGCTAAAATATTATTGAACCCTTCACTTGCCAAAGTCCATGCATTGCTTTCCAAAGCATTTCTATTCATATCTTTGCAGGTAAGATGAATAATTACTTCTTTTCCCTTTTCTATAAACTTCCTCCCAAGTGTTGCCGGTCTTAATGTCGGATGTCCTCCTGCATTATCGGTGACAGATATCCAATCGATATCTTCAATTTGAGATAAATCATTACCAAATTGTATGGTTTTTTGTAATTTATTTCCGGATATAATGCCTCTTGAAGAAGTTAATTCTACTCCCAGAAGAAAATCTTTTTCTTTAAATCTTTGTTTTAAACTTCTTGTCCTTGGATCAGGCATGTCAATTTCTTATGATGCTTTTGCACTAATCAATGATTCAAAAAGCGAGACTGATGATGCTGCGTCTGGACCAAATCCATCTGCATTTATATCTTTGGCATATTGACTATTGATTGGAGCACCTCCAATAACAATTTTTATATGATCAAGTTTTTCTGCTTTAAATCTCTCAACAACGGTCTTCATATAAGGCATTGTTGTTGTCAATAAAGCACTCATGCCAATGATATCAGCATTGTATTTCAAAGCAGCTTCTACAAAATCATTATCGGATTTATCAATACCAATATCATATACTTCAAATCCTGCTCCTTCAGCCATCATAGTAACCAAATTTTTGCCTATATCGTGCAAATCACCTTTTACTGTACCGATAACAATTACTCCTTTTTTCTTTGCTTTAACGTCAGCAGTAGCAAGAAGTGGTTTTAAAAGTTCCTGACCGGCTTTCATAGCGCGAGCTGCTATCAATACTTCAGGTACATATCTGATATTATGTTTAAAATCTTCTCCCAGTACAGACATCCCTGCAATAAGACCTTCCTCAAGAATTTCTGCAACCGGAATCCCGGCATCAATTGCTTCTTGAACCATCTCCTTTACTTTAGGAGCTTTACCTTCATAAACGTATTGATTTAATAATGCATAATCTATTTTCATCTTTATCTGTTTTTTTAGTTTTACTTTTTATAATTTTTCACAGCATCATAAAATGCCAAAATGTTTTCCACAGGTGTATCATCTTGGATATTATGAGCGGGAGCGATAATATAGCCACCTTTTTCACCTAATATATCTATTCTTCTTTTTACTTCTTTTTGAATTTCCTCAACAGTACCATGGGGCATTAAATGTTGTATGTCTATTCCTCCGAAAAAGCACAGTTCATGACCATGGTTTTCTTTGAGATACTCAGGAGTCATTCCTTCTGCCAAAGGTTGAATCGGGTTCAAAATATCAAGTCCTATTTCAGCAAAATCACCTATGATAGGCAAAATTGAACCGCAGGAATGCCATGCGATTTTGATATCCGGATTAACTGACCTGAATTGTTCAAACATCCATTTTATTCTGGGTTTAAAAACCTCTCTCCACATGTCAGGAGAAACCATCATTCCTCTTTGTGTACCAAAATCATCACCAGCCCAAATAATATCAGCCCCCATTTCGATTAATTTCATACCTATTTTGGTATTAATTCCCATAATTTTATCAAGCAAAGCAAATGCATATTCTTCTTCTAATGCCAAGGACATAAGAAGTTTTTCCATTCCCACCATATACCAAGCGGTCTCAAAAAATGCTGTTTCCAAATCAGCAACAATAGCATATTTCTCACCGTATTTATCTATGGCTTTTTGAGCGGCGTCAAAACGCCGATCTGCATAAGGATCAGGCCAAGGGTAATTTTCAATATCTTCGACTGTACTCGCATTTGCCAAAGGATATTCATAAAATTCAAAATAGATTCCCACATCTACAAATTTCATTCCCCATTCGTTGACTAGAATATTGTCTTTCAAAACTCTTGTTGGACTATTTTTTGGGGCGCAACCGGCTATTCCAACACAATCATTCCCTAATTTGGTCAATAAATCCATATGTGAAATTCTGGTTGAAAGCATTGAGTCCAAAGGTTCTTCATACGGAAGTCCCATATGGTCTGATAGTTTTTTTGCGGCTTGAGGCGTTAAAGTGACAAAAATCGGAGGTCTATCCACTTCTTGCTTATTCATCGCCAACATTGTCCTTTGCTTAGGTGTCAAATTTGTCATAATTTATGTTTTTATATTATAAGTCAAATAAACCGGGTAACCACATACTTATGTCCGGAATATAGCTTACTAATAATAAGATTAAAATCATTGCTATATACAATGGTATTAAAGGTTTAATAACATCTGCAATTTTCACATTTGCGACACTACAACCAATAAATAATACAGAACCAACAGGTGGTGTACATAAACCAATACTAAGATTCATAATTAAAATAATGCCGAAATGAATCGGGTTCAAACCTAATTGTTGGGTCACAATCGGCAAGAATATGGGTGTAAATATCAATATTGCCGGTGTCATATCCATAAAAATACCTACCGCTAATAAGATTAAGTTTATTATCAATAAAATTACAATTGGGTTATCACTAATATGTATCAGTAAATTGCTTACCGTTTGAGGAATATTTTCATAAGCCATTATCCATGATAAGCCCATACTTGCACTCACTAGAAACAACACAATCGCTGTTGTTTTAACGGAATGAAGTATCACATTTGGCAAATCATTAAAAGTCATTTCTTTGTAGATGCTCGCTAAAATCAAAGCATATAATACAGCTATTGCCGAAGCTTCTGTAGCTGTAAAATAACCGACTATTATTCCACCGACTACAATCAAAAGCATCATTAAACTCGGTAATGCTATTGCGAATTTTCTCAAACTGTCTTTAATTCTTTTCGGGTTAACAAAACTCAGGTAAATACCGGGCGAAATAATTATTAAAACCAATAGCAAAATCCTTAGCCAATTCAAATCGATATATCTAAATATAATAAATACTATTAGTCCGAGTATTAAACTAAAACTAAAAAACTTTGCTAAAGCTAAAAACACAGACCTAATCCCTTTTTCATTATAGATTAAAATAGACATAGCTGTTAGCATTATGGCAATTCCTGTTAATATTCCTGGAATATATCCTGCCAAAAACAATGCTGTTATCGAAGCACCTCCACTTGCTAAAGAATATACGATAAGTACATTACTCGGTGGAATAGACAAACCTGTAGTGGATGAAGTAATATTAACCGCCGCACTAAAATTGGATTTGTATCCTTCTTTTTCCATTTCCGGTCCCATTATACTGCCAATAGCCGATGCAGAAGCTGCAGCAGACCCTGATATGGCACCGAATAACATATTAGCCAACACATTTACAAAGGCCAATCCTCCGGTCATATTTCCAACTAAAGATTTGGCAAAATCAACAAGCCTGACTGCGATTCCTCCTTTATTCATAATATTTCCGGCAAGAACAAAAAACGGAATTGCAAGAAGTGTAAAACTATCCAATCCGGCAGCCATCCTCTGAGCATAAGTTGTGAAAGCTGGTAAAGAGTCTATTGAGACCAACATTGTTAATACTCCGGAAATACTAATACTATATGCTATTGGAACTCCTAATATCAATAAAAGTAAAAAACTGACTACCAAAACAACTATCGCTATTGTTCCCATACTATCTATTTTTTATATTAGTCAATAATGAGTCAATCGCAAAATAGGTTATTAAAATCCCACTCAAAGGTAGTATGAAATATATATAACCCATCGGAATTCCCAATGCCGGAGATTTTACATCCAATTCAAATCTGGTGTAAACTAGCCAAAACCCACCAATGATTAATACTGCAATAGCAAAAAAGATAATTATCATATCTATGAAAATATTTATTATTCTTTTACGCTTTGGATTTGATTTCTGGATTAAAATATCAATAGCCAGATGCTCTTTTTTGCCACTCACATAAGCAGCCCCAAGCAATCCTAACCAGATTAATATAAATCCTGCCATTTCATCCGTAAATGAGCTTGGTGAATTTAATACATATCTACCAATCACCTGCCATAGAACATCCAGAACCAATATACTCATTAAAAATATAAGTATTTTTTCTAATATGTTATTTATCGATGTTATAAATGGCATTTGTTTTATTGTTTTCCGGTTTCTTGAATTCTTGTTAAATAATTATAGATTTTTTTATTATTCTTATAGCTATCGTAAATATTTTTTACTTTTTCTGAGAATAGATTTTTATCAGGTCTAAAGACTACCACACCAGCTTTTTTAATCTCTCTTAAAGCATTTTCTTCAGCTGCTGCCCAAAGTCTCCTCTCTTCAATCACAGATTCATCAGCTGCTTGTTGAAGCCATTTTTGGTCTTGCTTTGTCAGTTTATCCCAAACAACTTTACTCATAATTAGCACATCGGGAATTGAAGCGTGTTCGTCCAAAGAATAGTTTTTGCAAACTTCATAGTGGTGAGAAGCATAAAACGTTGGTGGGTTGTTTTCCGCCCCATCTACTACACCGCTTTGTAGAGCAGTGTATAACTCACCCCAGGACAATGGAGTAGGAGAGCCACCGAGTGCATTTACCATTTCCATTGCCGTTTTGCTCTTCATGACTCTGATTTTCATTCCTTTCAAATCATCTGGAGTTTTTATCATTTTTTTTGTTGAATAAAAACTTCTGCTTCCTGCATCATAAAAGCATAAACCTCTAAGCCATTTTTTTTGGGTACTGAGCAGTATTTCTTTTCCTATATCACCATCACAGACATTGTAGTAATGCTTTTTTGAAGTAAATATATAAGGTAAACCGAGCACTTTGTATTCTTCAGCAAAACCTTCTGACACGGCTGCGGATACTTTTGTCATTGCAAGACTTCCAATCTGTAAAAGTTCCACATTTTGTTGTTCGGAACCTAATTGACCGCTTGGATAAATTTTTATTTTCATTTTGCTTTCTGATAATTCATCTAAGCGTTTTGCCATCATTTCCATCGCTTTGTGAACAGGATGATCAACCGGCAATCCATGTGCTAATTTAAGATATGTTACCTTATTGTCCGTACATGAATATTGAGCTAAAGCAATTCCAAGAGTTAATATGATTATATATCTTAATTTCAATGGCTAATCTTTTAATTCTTTAATGATGTTTAAGGTTTTTCTTACTTTTTCGGTCAATAACCCAAAGTTCTTATCTTCTACTATATTATTTGTAATCAATTTGGATCCCATACCGACTACTTTTGCCCCGGCTGAAAACCATTTTTCGAGATTTTCTTTTTCCGGCGTGACTCCTCCGGTAGGCATTATTGAAGTCCATGGGGAGGGGCCTTTTATAGCTTTGATAAAGCCCGGACCACCTACTGATGTACCTGGGAATATTTTAACGATTTCTGCTCCTAATGATTCTGCTTCTGATATTTCTGATAATGTACCGCAACCCGGAGTCCATAACACTTTCCTCCTGTTACAAGTATAAGCCATTTCCTTATTTAAAACAGGTGATACTATAAAATTTGCGCCAAGTTGCATATACAATGAAGCAGTTCCTGCATCAAAAACAGAACCAACCCCTAATACCAGTTCGGGGATATTTTCGTTCACGTACTTCTGCAAATCAGAATAGATTTCATGTGCAAAATCGCCTCTGTTTGTAAATTCAAATACTTTTGCTCCTCCGTTAAAACACGCTAAAATAACATTTTTACATAGCTCTAGGTCATTATTGTAATATATTGGAACTAAAGCTGTTTCATAAAACTTTTGTATAACTTCGAATCTGGTAAATCTAGCCATAATCCATTTCTTGTTGTGTTAGCGATTAGACAAAGTTAGAATTATTTTTGAAATATTCAAACAATCGTTTGCATAATTTGTATTTAATTAGTACTTTTGGTTTAACTTAATTTATTTACCTATATTTGTAGCTGTAAATAAACGAAAAAATGATATGGCAAAAAGAGTAACAATATCGGATTTGGCTAAAGAATTGAACACAACAACATCGACGATTTCAAGAGCGTTGAGAAACCATCCGAGTATTAGTATTAGTATGAGGAAGAAGGTTTCGGAATTGGCTAAACAAAGGAATTACCAAGTTAATTCTATGGCCGCCAATTTACGTTCCGGCAAGTCTATGACCATTGGTGTTATAGTACCTCATATCAATAGAGACTTTTTTGCTAATGTAATATCAGGAATTGAAGAAGTGGCAAAAAAAGAAGGATATAGTGTTGTGATTTGTCAAACTAAAGATAAAATTGAAAAAGAAAAAAAATGTATTGAAACTTTCCTAAGGACTAGGGTGGATGGAGTTCTTGTCTCCGTTGGATTAGAAACTGACACTTTTGACCATTTGGATCAGGTTAAGAAAATGAATGTTCCTTTGATATTTTTCGATAGAGTACAAGAAAGTTCAAATTCGATGAGTATTGTAAACGATGATGTTGAAGGATCATTTCAAGGTGTATCTCATTTGCTGGATGAAGGATACAAAAGAATTGCGATTTTTGCCGGACCTGAACATATCAATATTTACAGAAATAGAAAACAAGGATATCTAAATGCATTGGATAAAAGAGGAATAAAAATAGACAAGAAATTAATAGTTTTTAACAATTTAAGTTATGATGCAGGTGTTGAGTCCATAAAAGAGCTTATGAAGCTACAAAATCCGCCTGATGCTATATTTTCATCAAGTGATTATTGTGCTGTAGGTGCATTACATTGGTTGAAAACCAACGGTTATAAAATCCCTGAAGATATTGGAATTGTTGGCTATAGTAATGAAAAATTCACATCATTTATTTCACCTAGTCTTACTTCTATCGATCAACACAGTCTTGAGATGGGAAGATATTCAGCTAAAACGTTTTTTGATTTAATCAAATCAGATAAAAAAGATATTATATTAAATTCACTTTCAATTAATCCAAAATTAATAATTAGAGAATCATCAAAAAGAAAAAGAATATGAGCATGAAATACGAGCTTCGATTTGCATCACATCCAATGGATGTCAAATCTTATGATACTGATAGACTAAGATCAGAATTTTTAATATCTCCCGTAATGGAAGATGATACCATTAATTTAGTCTATTCATTATTCGATAGGTTTATTGCAGGAGGAGCAGTTCCAAAGTCAAAAGAATTAAAACTTGAGACAATAGATCCGCTTAAAGCTGATTATTTCTTACAAAGAAGGGAAATGGGAGTTATTAATGTTGGTGGTGCAGGAAATATTGAAGTGGATGGTATGAAGTTTGAATTAAATAAAAAAGATGCCCTATATATAGGTAGAGGAAGTAAGAATGTTGTATTTAGAAGTGATAATATGGATAATCCTGCTCATTTCTATATCAATTCTGCTCCGGCTCATACTTCTTATCCTACTATATTGATTACAAAAGATGATGCTGATATAGTAGATCTTGGCTCAATGGAGGAATCAAATGCACGAACTATATATAAATTGATAGTTAATACAGTAGTAGATGTATGTCAATTACAAATGGGAATGACTGAATTAAAACCTGGTAGCGTGTGGAATACTATGCCTGCACATTCACACAATAGAAGAATGGAAGTATACTTTTATTTTGATATTCCAAAGGGACAAGCAGTCAGCCATTTTATGGGTGAACCAAACGAAACAAGACATATATGGTTGCATAATGAGGAAGCTGCGATTTCACCATCTTGGTCAATACATAGTGGTGCCGGCACATCAAATTATATATTTATTTGGGGGATGGCAGGAGAAAACCTTGACTATGGTGATATGGATGGAGTATCAATTATTGATTTGAGGTAGATAAATAAAGAAGAATTGAAAAATAAAAAGATAATAACATTTGGTGAAATTATGTTGCGTCTTGCTCCCCTGGGATACTTGAGATTTGGACAATCCAATAGCTTTCAAGCTACATTTGGTGGAGGTGAAGCGAATGTGGCAGTATCTTTAGCTAACTATGGTGTACCCGTCAGTTTTGTTACCAGACTTCCTCATAATGATATAGGCAAATGGTGTGAAAAAGAGCTAAAAAAACACTCTGTCGATACAAGGTTAATTAAATGGGGAGGAGAAAGATTGGGTATTTATTTTTTAGAAAAAGGTGCTGTTAACCGCAGTAGTAAAGTAGTATATGATAGAGCCCATTCATCAATGTCTTCTATTGAAAAAGGGATGATAGACTGGAAAGAGGTGTTTCGTGATGCTCAATGGTTTCATTGGACAGGAATTACTCCGGCAATATCAAAAGGAGCTGCTGATGTTTGTCTGGAAGCGGTTAAAGTAGCTTCTGAAATGGGATTAACTGTAAGTTGTGACCTGAATTATAGAAAAAAACTATGGAAATGGGGTAAAACTCCTGCGGATATAATGCCGGAGTTGGTTTCTTACTGTGATATCATACTGGGAAACGAAGAAGATGCGGATAAAGTATTTGGGATAAAACCGGAGAACGTTAATATTGAGAAAGGAGAAGTAGGAGCCGAAGATTATAAATCGGTTGGAAAGCAATTAATGCAAAGATTTCCTAAAGCCAAAAAAGTGGTTATCACCTTAAGAGGCTCTGTAAATGCTAATCACAATACTTGGTCAGGAGTACTTTGGGATGGCAAGAAACTATTCAATGCTCCAATATACGATATTACTCATATTGTTGATAGAGTAGGGGGCGGTGATTCTTTTATGGCGGGATTGATTTATGGTTTATTGAATTATAACAATGATCAGGTAGCTCTGAATTTTGCAGTTGCTGCGTCTTGTTTAAAACATACTATTGAGGGTGACTTTAATATGGTTACAGTGGAAGAGGTTGAGAAATTGATGGAAGGGCATACATCCGGAAGGGTGTCGAGGTAGGGGAGGTGCGATGGTGCGAAGGTTGCGATGGTTGCGACTGGTGCGATTTGTTGCGATGGTTGCGATGGGGGCGAATTTTGCGATGGGTTGCGAGGGGTTGCGAAGGGGTTGCGAAGGGGTTGCGAATTGTTGCGATGGTTGCGATGGTTGCGATTTGTTGCGATGGGGGTGTAAATTTTTGTGAGGAGTGGATTAATTAATTTAAAAAAAATATATAGGAATGGGTTTAGATTTATTTGATTTGACAGGAAAGATTGCTTTAGTTACAGGTGGAACACACGGATTGGGAATGGCAATTGCAAAAGGACTTGCTTCGGCAGGGGCTAAAATTGTGGTTAATGATATATCTCAAGAGAAATTGGATAATGCTTATAAGGAGTATAAAAAGGATGGTTTTGACGTTTCAATGTATTTGTTTGATGTTACAGACGATTCTTTAGCATCTGTTTATATTGATAAAATAGAAAAGGAAGTTGGATCTATTGATATATTGGTAAATAATGCGGGGATTATAAAGAGAGTTCCGATAGTCGATATGTCAGCTAAAGATTTTAGACAAGTTATAGATATAGATTTGGTAGGTCCGTTCATCATGGCAAAGTATGTAGCCAAATCAATGATTCGTCGAAAATCCGGAGGAAAAATAATCAATATGAATTCGATGATGAGCGAGGTTTCCCGTAATACCGTTAGCGCATATGCAGCTGCTAAGGGAGGCTTGAAGATGTTGACAAAAGAAATGGCGGATGAATGGGCAAAATACAATATTCAAGCAAATGGTATTGGACCCGGATATTTTGCTACAGACCAGACCGCTCCTATCAGAGTAGGCGGACATCCTTTTAATGAATTTATTATCAAGAGAACGCCGGCAAGAAGATGGGGAAATCCTGAAGAGTTGCAAGGAGCAGCTATATTTTTAGCTTCAAGGGCTTCAGACTTTGTAAATGGACATATTTTATATGTTGATGGAGGTATATTGGCAACCTTGGGAAGCCATGCCGGTGAAGAGTAATACAGATAAATTTTAGACACATGAAATACATAATTTATTTTGGGCTTATGCTCGCCTTTGTTTCTTGCCAAAAAGAAGACCTATCTTTTGAAATCACTAATCCTGCCAACTTCAAACGTTATGATGAACCTGTATTTATCGATATAAATAAATTACCGGATGATATTACGGCTGCAACTTATGCATGCTTTGTCGGAGAAAAGGAGATAGCATCTCAATTGATAGATAAGGATGGTGACGGAAACAAAGATGCTTTGTTTTTATTGTTGGATTTAATGCCTGAAGAGACAATAAAGCTCTTAATTAAAAAAGTTGACAAAAAATCTGACTATAAAACAAGAGCCAATGTAAGATTCGGTAAAAGAAAGCCTCCTTATGATGAAATAAATTCTTACCAAAGAGTTAAAACAAACGATAGCATTAAAGCATCTGCTTTGTTTCTTATGGAAGGACCGGCTTGGGAAAATGACAGGGTTGCTTTTCGTAATTATTACGATGAACGTAATGGAATTGATATTTTCGGTAAAAGAGTGGAGACTATGGTCTTGGATAGTGTAGGTATAGATGGAACTAATTACCATAAGCTGTCGGATTGGGGCATGGATATTCTGCATGTCGGAAAATCACTTGGAGCCGGTGCTATTGCATTGCAAGTAGGAGATACCATTTATCCTATTAGAGATTTGCAAAATAGTCAGTACAAACTGATTGAGGATGGTCCTTTGTATGCCTCTCTGAAATTAATTCATAATAATGTATTGATTGCAGGTAGAAAGTATAATATTGAACAGCTGATTTCTATCTATGGAGGTGAGCCTTATTATATTAGCGATGTATATATTTCCGGAATACAAGGTGATGAAAAATTTGTAACAGGGATAGTTAATACACATAGCGATCAATTGTCAAAAGTAAATATAGGTAGTCTGATGATATTCTCAACTTATGCTCCTCAAGCTGAAGATAAGAAAAATCTCGGATTGGCAATTATGATTAATAAAAATGATTTTGATTCCGTAGTTAGAGATAGCTTTCCGACTAAAAATATTGAGGAAACATATATGATCAGTATGAATTTAACTAAAGATAAACCCGTCAATTACCGTTTTTATGCAGCATGGGAAACAGGCTTTTCTAGTTTTAGAAATGAAAATTATTATACTTCCTTTTTGAAAAGAGAAGCAGAAAAAAAATCCACCCCTCTTTTGGTTAAATAATTTAGATGTATTCTTGATTATGCAGCGACCTTATGTTAAAATTACGCAATCGTTTGTTTTTAATCTAAAAATAGCTTAACTTTGGCATGTTTATTACAATTTATATTTGTAATTCTCAATAGAATTGACCATTTAATAAATTAAAACCAAATTATTATGAAAAAGATAATGCTTACCTTTTCGTTTATTTTTATATTTATTTCATTATTAACTTCCCAAAATAACGTGTGGAATGGCAGTACGGATAATAATTGGAGTACTGATTCTAACTGGAGTCTTGGACATAAACCCTTAGCAACGGAAGATGTGAAAATTTGGGCAGCTGGTGCAACTGTTAATGTTGATGTTAATGGAGTGGCAAAAAGTGTTGAGTTCCAAGGGACAACATTTTCCATAAATTCCAGTGTAACACTTACTATTGAAAATTCTGCTTCTTATGGATTGAGATGTAATGGTGGAGATGTTACTAATGATGGCACTATTGAAATTAATACGTCTGTTAGAAATGGTATATTGAATCAAGGTACGGGACAATTTACAAATAATGGAACTATAAGTATTAATGGCACCACAGGATTCTACCATGGAATAGATAATAAAGTAGATTTTGAAAATACTGCAACAGGAGTAATCAATATTGATAATACCGAAAATGGAAGTGGTATTTTTAATGCTTCAGGGACTCAATTATTTTGGAATGAAGGAGAAATTAACATCGGACTAAATGATAATATTGGATATTACGGTATTGATAATAGAGCTGAATTCTATAATAATGGTGCAATAGATATCGGTTCTACTTCAGGAGCTATAGATAGAACAGGCATATTTAATGAAGCTGATGCTGTAAAATTTACAAATGATGCAGGTTCTCTAACAATAAATAATACCGGAACAAATTTTCCTGGCATAGATAATAGAAGTGTATTTGACAATGATAATAATAGCCCTATTACAATGGGAGCAAATGTGTTTCGTGGTATTGATAATAATGGAGGGACATTTAATAATATAAATGGTACAATTTCAATTGCTAAGATTTCCGATTCTGCTATTTTAAATAGAAATTCAGCATCTTTCACCAATCAAAGTGTTATGGATTTTTCCGGTAATACAACTGCAAATAAGCCTTGTGTGGATTCAAGAGCTTCATTTTCAAATACGGGAATAATAGATATCAATGATTCTCAAGGACAAGGCATTGTAGTCTATGCAGGTTCATCATTTAGTAATACAGGTGCGGGGGAAATAAATATTGGTAATACTGCTACAATAGTTAAAAATGGACTGGATAACAACGGTGATTTCACTAATGGAGGAACTTTAAATATTGGCTCTGCAGCTAATTCTATTGGAGGTAGAGGACTATATAGTACCGGAACATTTAATAATGATGGAGGAACTATCAATATTAATAATACAACAACACAAGGACTTTATAACAATGGAGGAACATTTAATAATATTAATTTAGCTGAAATAAATATTGGATTAGTTGCACACTGTGGACACAGGGGAATTGATAACAATGGAACTTTTTTAAATGAAGATGTTTCAGGAATATACATTCAAGATGTTCAGTATGAGTCTATTTATACAACAGGTGGAGTTTTTTCCAATTACGGTACCTACAAACAAGTATTACCAACAGGATCATTTTGGGCTATTAGTGGAGCATCAGGTAGTAGTTTTATAAATAAATCAACAGGGGAAATATATTCAGGTAAAGCAATAAATGGATCATATTTTACCCAAGAAGGAATTTTAAATCCTGGAAATTCACCGGGTATTCTTCAAATAGACAATGGCTTAAGTTTAAGCTCAACTTCCGTTTACAATTGTGAGATTCTTGGCAATGGAGGAGCAAATGCAGGAGACCAAGATCAAATACGTTCTACTCTTACTGACGGAACGACATTGGACGGCACATTGGCTTTGGATTTTGGAGCTTTCACTCCGGCCAGTACCGATCAATTTATTGTATTGGAATATAAAGGAACATTATCAGGAACCTTTTCTTCTATTACAGGGTTGCCCGCTAATTGGGATATTGACTATGGGACAGCACCTGGAAGTCAAACAGCCGGAAAAGTTTTTATTTATGGTCAACAAAGTGCGATTCCTATTAAGTTATTGTCATTTGATGCTAAAGAATACAATGGTACAGTTATGTTGTCTTGGGAAACAGCTTCCGAGAATAATAATGATTTCTTTGAAATTGAGCGAAGTGAAAATGGAAAAGACTTTGCAGCAATTGGAAAAATTGATTCGAAAGGAGATAGCAGAGATATTGTCAAATATAGTTTTATAGATAAAATGCCAATAAATGGTACTGATTATTATAGATTAAAGCAAGTTGATTTTGATGGTCGATACGAATATTCAAACGTAGTAAATGTTGCTATAAGCGGTAGAGAATTGAGTATATTTCCAAATCCGGCAAGTGATTATATTATTATCGAAAATGTGGAAAATTGGGACAATGTTACCATTTGTGATATGAAAGGAGATAAAGTATTCTTACCTAGAATATCAAATACGAAAGTAGATATTTCTAATCTAAAGAAAGGAATTTATAATATAAAGGAGAAAGCGAAAAAAGCATTGAGATTTATAGTGAAATAGAAGGATATTTATACAATTTTCACGTAAAAGTTATATCCTCCCAATAAAGGGGAGTATCCAATAAAGAGGTAGTTCATTAGAACTGCCTCTTTTTTTTTATCATATTTCCCTGTCCTTGTCGTTTTCCAACCTCACCCCCCGGCCTCTTCTCCTTTTAAAGAGTTATTAACTTTAATTGTTGAATTTTTCTTACATCTTTTTAACTATTCATCATCTTTTATTCTAAAAGTAAGTAATCCTGCTATAATCATTGAAACTCCTCCTAAAATAAGAGCAAAAATAGGATGTCCTCCAAATAAGTGCTTAACTGTAAATCCTAATATCGTGGCTGCTATCAATTGTGGAATAACTATGAAAAAATTAAATACTCCCATAAAATATCCCATTTTATCTGCGGGTAAAGATCCGGATAATATAGCATAAGGCATTGATAATATACTAGACCAGGCAATTCCAACACCTACCATAGATAAAACCAAAAGATTTGGGGTACTTATGAAATACATTGAGATTAATCCCAGACCTCCCAAGGTTAAAGCGAGAAAATGAGTAAATACACGACTTGTTTTTTTTGCAATTACTGGCAGCATAAATGCGACAATGGCAGCTACTGCATTATAAACTGTAAACAATATTCCAACCCAATCAGCGCCTTCATTGTACAATGTAGATGTAGCGTCTTCTGTCCCATAAATATGACTCGTCACGGCAGAAGTAGTGTAAATCCACATTGCAAATAATGCAAACCAAGAGAAAAACTGTACCACAGCCAATTGCTTCATAGTAGCCGGCATATTCATCAGATCAGATACAATTGTGACAAAACCATTTTCCTTACCGGATTTGCTCATTGAAGAAGCTATTATAAACAATAATCCGACAAAGGTTATCATACCGGAAAGAACATAAAGTGCTTTGTCTAAATTCACCATATAGAACCAAATTATACTTGCAATTCCAATGAACAGCATTGCATAACCAATTATACTTTGTTTCTTGGGATCAGTATGAATAGATATGTTTTTGCTTTTACCATCTTCTTGGTCTTCAAATGCAGCTAATTCTTTCGGGGAATATTCATGTGATCTAATTACAGTCCACAGGACAGCAAGAAAATATACTATACCCCCAAAATAAAATGACCATTTGACTGATTCAGGAATTATTCCCTCAGGAGCGGTATTGCTGATATTAAACCAATTCTTAAGTACATATGGCAAAGCGGAACCTACCACAGCACCAATACCGATAAAAAAACTTTGCACAGCAAAGCCCAGTGTCCTTTGTTCAGAAGATAAATTATCCCCTACAAATGCTCTAAATGGCTCCATCGATATATTAATAGAAGCATCCATTATCCAAAGCATTCCTGCTGCTACCCATAAGTATGGAGAATTGGGCATCATCACAAGTGCTATAGAAGCCAGAATAGCTCCTGCAAGAAAAAATGGGCGTCTTCTACCCAGTCTCGTCCATGTTCTGTCACTAAAATAGCCGATAATTGGTTGTACTATCAGTCCTGTTAGCGGTGCAGCAATCCAAAGAATGGGTATGTCTTCGACTTTAGCTCCCAAAGTTTCAAAAATACGGGAAGTATTTGCATTTTGAAGTGCAAAACCTATCTGAATTCCTAAAAATCCAAAACTCATATTCCATATTTGCCAAAAGCTTAAATGCGGTTTTTTCTTACTCATAATATACTATTTTTACACTTCATTTTTTATTAATAACTAATGCACTTTTCAATATTTATTCCTTTTCAATAACCAGGTATCCCCAGGGTTTTAATGTTTTGTTTTGCTTTATCCATTCACTGAATTTTTTGTCTTCGCCTGTGAATATATTTTTATAATATCCATCTGACTTACTTAATCCCAAAATATTGAAAAATTGTTTTTTGTCCGACAAATTTAGAAAAACAACTATTTCATCACCGTCTTTTTCCCGTAAATACGCATAAATATTAGGATTACTAGTATTTATTTTTTGGAAATATGAACCGTGTTTTCCATTCCAAACAGCTCTATTTTGATGATGAAGATGCATCAAACTTTTATAGAATCCCAACTTTGATGTATCGCTCCAATCAATAGTGTCCTTGTCAAAAAATGAAAGTCTTTTATTTAAATTAGCTTCCTGACCACTGTATATTAAAGGCATTCCTTCAGCAGTAAAGGCCAAAACGGTCATAACGTCTCCAGCATCACCCATTCTTTCTTTTATAGTACCATTCCAAGAGTTTTCGTCGTGATTTGTAGTAAAATTCATTCTATAGGCTTCATCGGGGAAACGATGAAAATCTTTGTCGAAGAAAGTATCCAATGTGAGTGGCTTCATCTTTCCCTTAGCTATTTCATTCATCATATGGTGCAATTCCCAACCATAGGTCATATGAAAGCCTGCTTTATGTAGAGCAGGATCTTCCCATTCAGCTAGCATAAATAAATGTTTAAGTTTTTGAAGTTTTGTGATTGCTTCACTCCAAAAATCATTGGGTACAAATCCGGCTACATCACATCTGTAGCCATCAATATCAAATTCCTTAACCCAATATTTCATCGATTCAATCATCGCTTTACGCATTTCTTTATTGCTATAATTTAGGTCAGCGACATCTGTCCAGTCAGTGCCTTTTGGATGTGTGATATGTCCAAGACTATCTTTTGTGTACCAATCAGGGTGGGGTTTTATCCATTTATTGTCAAAAGAAGTATGGTTTCCGACCCAATCCAAAATAACTTTCATCTTTAAGCGATGAGCTTCTTCGACAAACTTGCGAAAATCCTCTTTGGTACCCATATCAGGGTTTATAGCTGTATAATCTTTAATGGAATAAGGACTTCCTAATTTTCCTTTTCTTTTAGCCACGCCGATAGGATAGGGTGGCATTACCCAAATTATATCTATACCCAAGTCTTTTACCTTTTTTAAATAGGGTATTACAGCATTAATAGTACCTTCAGGAGTGTATTGTCTAATATTTAGTTCATATATTGTTGCATCTTTTGACCAATCTGGAGCTGCTAGTATTTCCTTAGTGCTATCAATATTAATAACTTGAGAAGAAGCCCCTCTTGTGGTGTCGCTTTTGCAAGAAGCGAATATTAGTGTAGATAAACCAAAAACCAGAATTATAATATTTTTCATTATATTATTTTTGTTTAATAAAATAGTGCTTTAAACGGAGTTTTTAAAATTTCGAAGTATTATTTGACCAAAAGCACTTCGGATGAATACGGTTTTAGCTCAATTTTTTTTCCGTTCAAAACATTGCCAAAAGTAGTAAAAATTTTGCTTTTGTCAGTTATGTATTCTTTTGGAATAGTAAAGTTTTGCTTTTTGTCAGAATTATTTACCAATATTATTGCTTTTTTATCAAAATAGCTTCTTGAGTACATAATGGTATTTTTGCCTGTACTCAAAAACTTCAGATCTCCAAATAAAAATACAAGATTGTTTCTTCTCAAATGTGTTAGTTTTGATACTATTTGTAATAAACTATATTCAGAATCATTGAGATTGTCAAATTTCATATCACGTCTGTTGTCAGGGTCATTAGCTCCTGTCATTCCAATCTCATCACCATAATAAATAACAGGAATTCCGGGTAAAGTCATGATAAAAGTATGCATCAATGCCAATTTATTATAGCCTCTGTCTGTTTTTTTTGTGATATTTCTACTCCAGCCTGCATATTTCCCGTCTTCATCGAGAGCTACATCACCTGTTGCCAGAGCCATAAATCTGACTTTGTCTTGATTTCCTGTCATATATCCCATTAGGTTGTGAACTCCGTAATATTTTTTGCTCTGTTCCAGTTTTTCTTTCAATAATGAAAAACCTGTCTCGTCTTTTAATAGAGTTTGAATTAAGGCATCGTAAATATTGAAGTCAAATTGTCCATCCAATAATCCGGAACCGATATAGCTATTTATCAATTCGGGGGTTCCATAAGTTTCACCTACTTGATAATAATCTTTTCCTGTTTTCAGGCTTTCTCTATTTACTTTTTTTGAAAGGAGACGCCAAAAAGATAATGGTATATGTTTGGTAGCATCATGCCTAAAACCGTCAATATCATATTTATCAAGCCAAAAAACAGCACTGTCTGAGAGCATTTCAGCTACTTCAGGATTTTCGAGGTTTAATGTCGGTAAAAATACATCAAACCACGTGGTTAAACGGTGTTCATCCCATTTCTCTGTATTTAATGTGCCATCAGGTAGATATAGATTAGTAGCCCAATTTTTATCTTTGTTAGCTTGGTAGACAGGATGTTTTTTATGAACGTGATTTGCTACAAAATCCAGAAATACATTTTCGCCTTTTGAGTGAGCTGCTTTGACAAGTGAATTAAGAGATTCAGATGTGCCAAATCTCTCATCTATCTCAGTAAATGATACAGGCCAATATCCGTGGTAAGCAGAAAATTTGCTTTTTCTTCCATTTTTACTATACAGTCCATATTTTCCTTTAGGATTTCTCACAATAGGAGAAAGCCATAGGCTAGTAACTCCAAGGTTTTTGAAATAATCCTTATTAATCATTTCAGTAATTCCAGATAAGTCACCTCCATGAAAGTCTGCTTTTGGACTGACTTCAGGATCATTTAGCGGGTGGTCATTATCTTTATTCGCATCTTTAAATCGATCTATCATAACATAGTACAATATATTGGTTTCCTTGTCTGCTCTGGTTAGTTGATTGCCATCTGTGACTACTTTTCCATAATCCAATGGAATCAATACTTCGTCTGAAACATCAGTTTTGCTGTAAGCCCAAGCTCTTATATAAGTTCTTTTTTTCTTTTTGGCTATTTCAGGTATTATTATTCTAAGATTGTCATTTTGAAGTCCAAAACCCATCTTGTGATTTTGGAAAAGAACGAGAACTCTGATGTTTTGACCTTTTATTTTGAGGTAAATAGTGTCATTGACAATCTCGTTAGTGTACAATTGTGTTTTGGGTGCATCGCTCACATCTCCAACTAATAATTGGGAGTTATGGCCACCTATTCCATTGCTTATTTTTACGTCACAATTTGGGTCTAATTGCCATTTATCGTCAATCACAACTTGATAGGCATACTTGTCAGGATCTAAATATAAAGTGGTCTCCCAGTTGCTGTCTTTGTATTTCAGTGGAGTATTTGCCGGATTCCAGGCATTTATTTCACCTGCCAATGCAACTGTTTTATACTCGTGATTTGGATCAGGCAAAAGGTATCTGAATTTAATTTTCGATGATTTGATTATCGGTATATCATAGTCTGTTTCCTTTGTGAAAAATTTTACGGTGTTTAATGTGGCGGTGTATTCTTGAGGAATTAAAACGATAGAATCTTTTTCTCCTTTTTTGATAATATGGCTAATATCTTTTGGATATTTTATGTCGATTATACTATCGACATTTAAGAAATAATCTCCAAGTTTAAGCCTTGTGGAATCATAATTCATCTTTATAGGACTGGCAAGCCCATGAATCATATTATTGGTTAAATCTATAGTAGTGGCTTTTCTCTTTGTCTTACAAGATTCGGTCGTTGCTAATAAAAAAAGAATGAAAATTAAAAATGAAATACTATTTCTCATGATTAATTGATTATGTGATGAATCACAAATATAATTCAATTTTATGAGAAAATAGAATAAAAAGCCGTTCAGGTATGTTTCTTTTTTTCGCTTTTCCTATTCTTCGCCTCTGACTCCTAAAGGAGAATCAACCGCAATGCGAAAAAAATGAAATGTGACCAAACCATACTATATCTCCATTTTGAATCTAAGGTTGATTCTTCTTGATGTTAAAGTGTTTTTTATGGCATAATATCCTCCAGTAATTGTTCTAACCCAATTTACGGAAGATGGGTTACTTATTCCTAAAAGATTGAACACTTCCAAACTCACCCAAGTACTTCTTGTAAACCTGAATGGATGTAAGCGTTTTCTTTTTTTTATTGTTTTGTCCCATATCAAATACGAGAAACCTACATCTACTCTTCTATAAGGTGGATATCTGAAATTATTTCGAACAACTTTGTTATCATCTTTAAAGCCAAATGGCACACCTGTGCCGACATTGAGGTTGAAATGTACTTTAAAGTTCTTATTGTTTTTAAGATAATCTTGAAAAAATAACGATACATTTACAAGTCTATCTGTAGGTCTAGGGACAAAATTTGTATTTACCAAGAGCGTGTCTTTCCATTTCTTATGTTGGATACCATCAAGCTTTTCTTTAGCTTGCATTATTGAAACATTAATCCATGATTCTGCCCCCGGAACAAATTCTCCATTTAGTCTAAAGTCCAAGCCTGTGATATAACCCCTTGAATCATTTCTTCCGGAATAAATTATTCTTACATTATCATAGTCATAAGATACCAGATTGCTCAGTTGTTTATAATACAATTCAGCGATAAGTTTCATCTTTTTATTGCTAATCCTTTTCCAATAAAAATCATAGCTTAGCCCTCCAAGAATATGGATTGATTTCTGAGATTTTAAATCAGAATTAAGAGTTCCATCAGGTATGAGGTGCTCTTTGTAATGAGGAGGTTGGTAATATATTCCCCCAGCTAGTTTAAATGCAAAATCCCGTTTCCATTTTAGCGGTTTGAATGAAAATTGTGCTCTGGGGCTATAAGTTAATTCATTTGAAATAGGGCGATACATCACACGTACTCCCAAAGTGGCTTTGGTTTCTAATTTTTCTGTTTCCCTGAAATAAGTATCTGAAACAAATAAATTGTATCTGTCTTTAGTTAAATCATTTTTACTTTTAAGAACATATTGAAGTGAAACGAGAGAATCAGTATAAGGGATTGAATAATCAACTGAATCCAGTCTTTCCCATTCGTTTATTTTGTCAAAAAATGACATTCGTCTGAAATTTATGCCATATTGGATGAAATGCGAGCTTTCATTTTCAGAAAAATCATTTATTTCAATACCTCCTAGTTGTTTTATCGTAAAAATATTTGAATATAGGAAGTCTCTAGTATAATTATGTTGTGTACCGATACCTAGGAGCTGAATTTCTTTTCCTGCGTTATCCCTGCCGAGATTAGTTTCGATTTGGCTTAACCTATATTGTCCGATAATATCGTATTTTTGGCTTTCCAAACCTATATATGAAGATGCCAATAGTTTGAGATAATAAGGGTTTTTATCCCTTTCAGGAACATAAGTAAAAGACACACCATTTAGTCCGTTTTTGAATTGATCTATCTCATGTCCTTCAAAGAATGTAGTAAAAGCGATATGTGTTTTTATTGTTCCAGATACTTCCCTTTGGCTTTCGGGTGTTAATCTGAATATGTTTGTATTGTAGTTTCCAAGATAGGCAATTTGAAGATCTTTTGTTATATTATAAGTTATGAAAGCTTGATAATCCAAAAATGTGGGAATATATTCACCCTTTTTATTTTGACTATTCAATAAATATCTATTGTCTTTATATCTGATGCCTGTAAGCACTCTCAATTTATTCCATTTATGCTTTGCAAGTTGTTTACTCCCCTCATAATGCCCCTGACCACCGAGCAAACTAAGAGAGACAGACCCCTTGTGAATGGTTGGCCTTTTGTAGTGAATATCCAGGACAGAAGACATTTTGTTACCGTATTTAGCTTCAAATCCACCTGAAGAAAAGGATAAATCCTTAATTAGGTCTGAATTTGGAAAACTTAGCCCTTCTTGTTCCGAATTTTGAATTAATTGAGGTCGGAAAACTTCAAAATCATTGACGTAAACGAGGTTTTCATCATAATTTCCACCTCTGACATTGTATTGTGAAGATAACTCTCCACCTGTTCCTGTTGATGTGCCCAAGGCAATACTCGGGAGGACACTTTCAAAATTACCGGAAGTAATTGGCAATAATTTTAAGTCTTCAATGTCTTCCCTTATCATTCCTACGTCTTCGATTCGACTACCGGTGATTGTGATTTCATATTTAGAATCTTCCGGGATAAGGGTCACATTGATTTGATGATTTTCTCCATCTCGAAGACTTTTGATGAAATAATTTGCTTTTTTATATCCGATTCTAGAAAAAATAAGGTTTATTTCTTTGTTTGCAGGTACAGATAATTTATAATACCCCTTAATGTTTGTTTCTACAGCTTTAGTCGTTCCTTCAATATATACTGAGACAATTTCAACGGGATCTTTGGAAATGGCATCTCTAATAATACCAAAAACCGTACTTTCCTGTGCGGAAATAAACATAGGAATAATGATAAAAAACAATGA
>Ga0256831_1000227_pt1 | contig 30109 bp, 31 predicted proteins | sample 132544metaG_FD_189087 | JGI IMG/M metagenome (GOLD analysis project Ga0256831, IMG submission 189087) | Hydrothermal vent microbial communities from Lau Basin, Pacific Ocean - 132-544 | ecosystem: Environmental > Aquatic > Marine > Hydrothermal vents | place: Pacific Ocean: Lau Basin | collected... | reverse complement strand
GGGGAGTATGTGATAGGCGAGGATAAATCAGCCCCTCCCCTGCCCTCCCCTGAAGGGAGGGGGTTAAAGATGTTGTTTGTCATAGTTGTTATTCTTTGGTAATTAATCATGTTACATTCAATACTCTTCTCCTCCCCTTAGGGGAGGCCGGGAGGGGTCTCTCTTCCTACACTCCCAGCTCCTCCACCAACATTGTCATCATCTCAGTTGCTTTACCTTTCAGAAAAACATCTGCTATTGATGTATAATTGGATGTTGTAATATTAATCTCAATTATCTTTTTACCCCTCTCTTTTGCCCTGAACGGAATCATTGATGCCGGCATAATCTCTCCTGTTGTACCTACCAGAATAAAAACATCAGCATCGGCAGCCTCAGCCCACGATTTTGAATTTGCAGGCTCAGGTATCGGCTCACCAAAAAATACGAAATCGGGTTTAAGCAACCCTCCACACTTATCACATTTGGGTGGCAGGGATGACAGATCAACATCTGACACCTTATGAATTTTAGAACAATCCATACATATCAGGTCACGCGAGTTACCATGAAACTCATACACCTCTTTGTTACCGGCTCTCTGGTGGAGGTTGTCGATATTCTGCGTGATGATTGATTGTAGCACTCCTGCCTTCTCCATCTCAGCCAATCCGAGATGTGCCGCATTAGGCTCTGCCACACCCATAAAATCGTAAAACAGCTCTTTGATTACAATCCATGCTTTTTCAGGATTCTGTTTGAAATAGTCGATATCAAGAATTATCGGATCGTACTTGTTCCACAATCCTCCCTCACCCCTGAATGGAGGGATACCGCTCTCAACAGAGATGCCTGCTCCGGTGAATGCCACTGTGCGTGATGAGTTTCTAATTAGTTCTGCTACCTGTTTAATCATTTGCTATGCTCCTTTACCCCCTTTCAACAACCTTACATACTTTTTCATGTAGAGATGCTCCTCAAAATCACCAAATCCATAACCTGAAAGTATCTCTTTCCAGTCGCGTTCTATATAGTCGAAAGCGTATTTACACTCAACCTTTTTAAATACAAAACGGTAAAGTGCCGGCATGGCATCCATGTCAAATTCAGCAAAGTCAAGAATATAAAATGCTCCGCCCGGTTTAAGATGTTTATATGCGTTTTTTATCACTTCACTTCTTACCTCATGTGGGAAGCCGTGAATAACAAAGCTAATAAATACTTTATCGTAAGTCTCTCCCAGATCAACAGGGACATCAATACGTTTATTGATAAATTTCACCCGTGTGTCACCCTTGAAAGTATTAAGGAATTGCTCTTCCATTTCGGGTGATATATCAAGTCCTGTTATACGTCCGTTATCACCCAGATAACTGCTAATCAGTTTTGAGTTACGGCCTGTGCCACACCCGAGGTCAAGGACAGTATCATCTTCTTCAATCTTCATTTGTGCAATCACCTTTTTTATAAACCCATTGTAAAATCCGAATGAACCAATGTTCATGAATTTGTCATAGTTTTTCGAAACGAATGGGTTCAGCTCAACCCCGGAATCAGGATATATTTTTTTCATAATCAAATTTTATTTTATCAGTATACTCAGTTTAAAATTAAAGTTTCTACCCATATTATAAAAACCTATATCCTTTAGTGTGGAGAGGTGGTCATAATATGTTTTGTCAAGTATATTGTTTGCAAAGATACTAAACTTCATCTCCTGTTTAACAAGTTTCATTTCGAAACGTAGCGATGCATTCAGCAAAAAATAGTGTTCCGTTGCTGTTTCAAGCTCATAGGGTCTGTCTTGATTAAAAGAGTAAACAGGATTAATATTAAAGTTAACTTTCTTAATAAAACTTTTGGTGCTCAGCGATGATGTAACATTAAAAATTAGTTTGTCCTGCGGAATAAAAGGCAGAGGGTTACCATTGTCAAGTGATGCCCTTACAAGTGAATATCCGGCATTCAGCTTCAGCCAGTGGAGGGGATTGTACTCTGCTGACAACTCTGTGCCAAATATGGCAGCATCCTGTTGTTGATAGCGATAGATATCTAGTCCGGCAGTGGTTGTGTCAGTTGTGGGAGCCAGAAAGATGTAATCAAATATTCTGTTATAATACCCCGAAATATCGAAAGAGATTTGACCGGCATGGTAGTGTACTCCAAGGTCAGCTTCTACATTTCTCTGCGGAATAAAATCCCTCGAACCCATCTCATACCTGTTTCCATGAACTCCATCCTGCAATAGCTCAGCTATTGACGGAGTGCGATAGGCCGAAGCAATATTACCCCGAATAAGAAAAGCCTTCTTAACCTTCCATGTAAATCCGGTAGAGAAACTCACGTTACTGTAACTCTCATGAAATGGTTCAAGAATATATCCCGGCACATTTGACTTCGGCTGCTCAGGCGCATCAATTGCTTTGTAATCATACCGCAAGCCAATCTGGTAAAAAGTCTTCTCCCCAAAAAGATATTGCCACAATGAAGCCACAGAAGCCGTTGATTGATTAAAGTCAGGCAGCACATGATTTGGAGCATCTCCATTTCTGTTTGATTGTGACAGACCCTGCGTAACCAATATCAAATTACTCTTCTCCGAAAAGTCATATTGTCCTTTAAGTTTCCAAAGATAACTTTTCAGATTCATGTCAACCAGAGTAGAAACCGGGCTCTCAGGATTACCTATCAGCCTCCTTTTATTATCCTGATAGCTGAAATTAATATCAAGTTTCAGTTTGTTCAGAAAGAGTCTGTTTTCTGCTGACACCAAGTGGTTATCGAGGTTTTGATACCAAACCTCATTCTTTCGGGAATTATCTTTAGTGAGCGCAATGGCCGGAGGATTTGTTATTCCCGGCATCAGCTTATTGTAATCATAAAACAGTTTTGAAATTAGCTTACCGTTACGATAACCGGCAAACAGCTTTCCGCTGTAAGAGTTGTTCCGTGAGTTCGAGACTTGTGTTCCTCCACCCGAATAGTAATCGGCAGAAGAGCTGAGATATCCTGTAGCTCCGGCAAAAAAGTTATCTCCACTCCCTTTTATATTGATGCTGTTAACTGTACTGTGGTCGTTAGTGTTGAATGAGGTAGAGATGTCAGATGCGATTTTACCAACGGGGGCAGGTGGAGTTTTAATAAAATTGATAACACCTCCAACAGCATCCGAGCCGTAAAGCAGTGATGCCGGACCTTTAATAATCTCTACACTCCGCACATCACTCTCGTCGATAGTGTATGGATGGTCTTCTGAGAACTGGAAATTCTCCATCCGGATACCGTTATTCAAAATAACAATGTTGCTGGTAGAGAGACCCCGTATAACAGGAGTGGCAATATTATTACCCTTGCTGATGGTACTTACACCCGGAACCTGCTCCAACTTTTTAAAGAGGTTCGCTTGCGGAGACATATCCAAAACATCTTTACTGATATTATCTATCTTCAATGCATTTTCATGCTGACTGCCGATACGGCCACCTGTCACAACTACCTCCTGCGAATGAATAACGGTAGGTTCAAGTGCCATGTCAATACTTTGACTACCCACCGTTGAATTAATAGTTGCAATACGTGTTTTGTACCCCATAAAAGAGAATTGTATCTTAAATAGTCCTTGCGGAATATTCGAAATGGAGTATGCTCCTTCGTCATTAGTAATAGTACCCTTTTGCAGCTCGGGTATATAAATATTCACCCCCGGCATTGATTCTCCGGTTACTGTGTCAGACACTCTGCCTGATAATGCTGTTTGAGCAAAAAGCAGTTGGGGAGATAAGAGTAGGAGCAAGAGCCCCTTCCATCTTACCCCCATAGAATGAGAAATTCTGAATGATTGCATTATTTTAATATTTAATTTCATGTTTACTAAAAACAGCTCCTTTCCTACGGGTAGATTATAAAATTCGGCTCTATGTCAAACATAGTGGTTATATCTAAATAATCCTTCCTTTTTTGTCTACAAAAAAGGAACAAAAAAAATCAAGGCTTATTTCTGAAAGCACTTTCCGTATGCTTGAAGATTAAGTTCGTTTGGGTGATCTCCTCATATCTTCGGAGCTTCCCAATCTCCCTAAATCTTCAAGCACACTCCAAGCACAATCAGAAAGAGGCCGCAAAAAAAATACAGTTGTCTATTTATATTCAAAATCTTTAATCTTGCTTTTCACCCACTACAAACGACATAGATCCTAAAATTCGGCTCTATTTTTTACAATCCATCTTTTTAATAAACCATAACGATGAAAGGATAACTACAGCAAATAGTAAGAAGAATATTTTAAAACCAAACAGACCTATCAGCACTCCACCAAAAAGAGGAAACAGTGCAGGCAGGATGTTTCCAGCTCCGGCAAATCCCGCATAGAGTGCTCTATTCTCATGACCCGAAATCTCTAACATCACGCCATTCATTGTGATGCTGTAGAGCGAGTAGACCACTCCTCCAAAAATAAACAGGTATTTTATCAGGTGAACATCTGAGATAAAATAGGTAGAGAGAACCACAAACAGGGAGAGAATAACATTAAAGTATAGTAAAACTTTATACTTTGTTTTTCCGGCCATGAAGAGAATCAATAAACTCACTGATACCACTCCCGCCACTTTAAAGATGAGAAAATTCCCGGTATCGCTACTCACTGAATTAAGTACCTTCTTTGCATAGAGAACAACAAAGGGCATAAATGACATTGCAACACCTTGTGTATTGATAAACCCAAGAAAATAGACCAGCTTCTTATTCTCTTTAAGCTCCTGCTTCATAATGCTGAAAAAGTGTGTGACGCCTTTTATCCGTAAAACGGATGGTTTAACCTCCTTAATATTCCAAAAACCCAAAGATGCAATTAGCAATAGTATTCCTCCAATGTAGAACATGTAAGAGTAATTAACCGGAAATTCGGCAAGCGTCAGGGTTCTCTTAGCCAGAAATGCCGAGAGTAAAATTATTGTACCCGAGATAATCTGACGGGTAGAGAAAAATGTTTTTCTTTTCTCCTGTAAAATAGATTTTCCTATCAGGTCAATATAGCTGATATTGGCAAATGCTCCACTCAGCGAAAAAACAGTGATAAGTACAAAAATAAACCACAGTAGCGAGAAGGAGTGATGCACTTTTAAGTAGAAGAGGATTGTACCGAGTGCAATTAGCGAAAATACCCGTAGGTTAATTCCCCAAAGCAAAAATCTCTTTTTGTAAGGTTTATTGCTTAGGTAGGGGGCGAAAAATATTTGAGTGAAACTTGAGCCTCCAACCATTATTGCCGACATCAGGCCAATGTGAAACGCTGTCCCTCCCGATTCAATCAGCATTGCAGGAATCACGGTGTCTACATCCATAAACACCTGAGCAAATGCCAGAAAGCCTGCATGCCACAGGAAGGCCTTTATGTTATGCTTCGATATTTTATCAGTTAATGTCATAATTAATTCAATAGAGTGAATCTCAAGTCATTTGCGTTTTGAAAAGAGCAGTCTCAATTTAGCTTCTTTCAAATTTTCTTAGAATAGAGATTAATATCTGACAGCTCAATTATCCGATTAATAAAAATAACTTCTACTCTCTGAGATCAACAAGTTTAAAGTTTTCAGGGGTTTGGTTTAGTTGCTCCTCAATAGAGGAGATGTGCATGGGCAGTTTTTGCATAGCATGGTCAAGGTCATCAGATGAGGTTATCACCGGAATAAAGTGTTGATTTATGATTTTGATATTTCTCCCAAATTGTTTCGACATTAGCACCTTTACATTCTTGCTTTTTAAGAATCGGACAATTTGCTCCCCTTTATTCTTATCTCCGTGATGATGTTCACCTACATCGTTATCACTATCTTTAAAGATATTCTTTTCTGTTACAAACTCTGCAAATCCCTTGCCATTCCATTCTGAGATGATGAATTTATCAGAATCTCCAAAATGCTTTTTTGCAAACTCGTTATCGTTGTTTAATGCAAATGCAAACTTAATATTCATAGTTGTTTTGTTTAATTATTTATGTTTTATTAATCTCTCAGCTTTCTCAATATCACTTTCCAAAAGCTTATTTTACTGTCTTTTAACTCCTTTTATCACAACAAAGCTACCCTCATTGTGTCCCTCTTTGGGTTGCTGTATCTCTTTTATTTTTGTCATTGAACCAAAAACCGTCTGAAGTGTTGCTTCCGGTTTGAACCCTGCATCTTTCAAAAGCTCCAAAATCTCTTTTGTACTAAAGAATGTTGCCTGTTTGTAGAAGAGGCTTTTTGCTTTCTCTTCTAGATAGATCTTTCCAACAGGACTCTCTTTATCAACAAATGCAACAACTACTGCTCCATCTGGCTTCATAACTCTGAATATCTCCTCAAAAGTTTTATTCGCATCATCAACAAAACAGATGGTGGTAACCATCAAAACATAGTCGATGGAGTTTGTTTCGTAAGGCAGATTTTCTGCCACACACTCTGTTACTTTCAGTTCTCTTGTTTCAGCTTTTCTTCGCATCTCCTCTGATGGGTCGCAGCCCTCTCTAATACCGAGAGGTGCAGCAAATAGTCCGCTACCAATCCCCACCTCAATACCCCGACCTGAGGGTGGAATCACTTCTCTTATCGCCTCCAACTCTGACAGATATACAAACCGGTTACCGTCAAACCACTCTTCGTACTCTTTCAGATGATTATCAAAAGGTTCTGTCTTTGCCATTTTATTTTAGTGTTAAAGGGTTGTAAAATGATAGGGCTTCTCTCTATCATTTAATTGCTTTCCACACTTCTTCAATCATTTTTGAGATTTCGGAATGTGGGTTGTACTCCACTATTGTTTGTCCGATAACCATTGATTCTACCATCTGTTTGTCGAAAGGTATTTTCGCCAACAAAGGTATATTTTTCTTTTCTAAAAGAGCTTCTATTTCACTCACTACTTCTCTGTTGATGTCGTACTTGTTTACCAAAGCAAAAGAGGGGATTTTAAACGACTCGATAAGCTCTACAACCCTGCCTACATCATGAAGTCCCGAATGGGTCGGCTCAATAACAAGAAGTACGGCATCCGTTCCGGTAACCGAAGATATTGCAGCGCACCCAATGCCGGGAGGGCCGTCGTTTATAACATACTCAGCACCGGTCTCCTTTGCAATCTCTCTTGCACGTTGCCTGACCTGACTAACCAGTTTCCCTGAATTCTCCTCTCCGGATCCCATTTTAGCATGTACCATCTTTCCCATTCGTGTGTTGGAAACATACCAGTAGTTGTTGCTGTTTCGTTGCGATGTAATAGCCTGCACCGGACAAACCCTCTCGCATAGCCTGCACCCCTCACACTGAAAAGCATTAATGTACAACCCTCCCATATCTTTATAGTGAATAGCATCAAACCTACAGTGGTCAACACAGATGCCGCAACCGGCACATTTGTCATCATCAATTGATGCTACGTAACCGCTAAAAAAAGTGTGCTCTTCAACTACTTCAGGATGGAATATCAGATGCAGGTCGGCCGCATCAACATCGTTATCGCAGAAGACGGCATTCTTAGCTGTCGATGCGATGGCTGCTGTAATGCTTGTTTTGCCTGTACCTCCTTTTCCACTTAGTATTGTTATCTCTTTCATAATTAGGAAGCCCCCCTCAATCCCCCCTAATGGGGGGAAGCTGATAGACTATGATAAATAAATTTTGTTACTGTTTATGCTTTTTTCATTTTCCCAGAAAAGGTATTAATCTCTTTTTCTATTTAGTATCTCCTTCCCTTTCCAATTTCTCAATAATCTCAATATATCTCCTCTCAATATCCGGGGAGATATCTGTTAACAGATTTCCTTCTGCATATTTTGAGGCATAATCCTTATCGAAAGGAATCTCTCCAATAATTTCGATTTCTTCCTCTTTCAGGTAGTCGTATATTTTATTGTCGCCTAGCCCGGCTTTGTTGATGATAACTCCAAAAGGCTTGTTTATCTCCTTTAAAAGCTCAACCATTAGTGACAGGTCATGCAGGCCGAAAGGTGTAGGTTCGGTAACTAGTAGGATATAATCCACATCCGAAACAGTCTCTACTACAGGACAACTTGTTCCGGGAGGTGCATCGAACAGAATCCAGTCGGCATCTTCGGGAATCTGTTTTTTTAACTCTTTGATGAGCATGGTCTGCATAGCTGAACCTATTTTCAATCTTCCTTCAACCAAACCTCTACCTGTACCGGTCTCATAAAATGTAACTTCCCCTATTGGTTCAGGATACTCTTTCATGGCATCAAATTCACAAGCCACCAGACAGGCACCGCAAGAGTGACAAAGAGATGCGTTAACCTCAGCAAATTTAACAGGAGGAATAACAACAATAGCATTGTACTCGCACCATTCAGAACACTTACGGCAATAGGTACACTTGTCGTTATCGATACGTGGAACCAACTGATTTACGGTCTCCTTTTTCACTATGCGTGAATCTTTGAAGAAGAGCAGGTCGTTAGGCTCTTCCACGTCGCAATCAACCAACTGAACTTTCCCCGTTTTAAATTTATTAATGAAGTGATACAGGTTTACCGAAACAGTTGTTTTTCCTGTTCCCCCTTTTCCACTTGCTATTGCTATCTTTTTCACTCAAATATCTTTTCTAACATTAATTCAAATTAGCTTTTCGCAACTGTTTTTGAAGTTCCAAAGTGTGATCAACAGCAAAATCATTTTGTGCTATTGTTTTAATCTGAGAAACGATGAAGTTTCTCTTTTGCTAACCTATGGATTTTTGTCGCTAAAAATGGGTTTGTTGTCTCCCATTCATCGCTTAATAGTTGATTTGCAGAAAACAAGAAATTCTCTGCAACCTCATCCGTAGGTTTAAACTTTCGGATTAACTTCTCTGCCGTCTTAGTATGGCAAAAATAACACTCTTGTCTCATTTTAACTTAATGATCGCAGTAGTTCGACAGAAGTTGTAATTCTCCTTTTAGGAAGCTATCTACAAGTTCACGAGCCGGTAGTTGATTTGCTCCAACAAACACATTTACCATGTTTTTGTTAAATATTTGTATTGCCATTTGCCCCATACCTCCGGCAATAATATCAGTTGCTCCTTCCTCGGCAAGCCATTTGGGCAGCACTCCCGGTTGGTGTACAGGAGGTATTACTTTTGTTTCTGAAACAACTGCATTATCAGCTACATCAAATAGTTCAAAAAACTTACAATGTCCGAAGTGAGCATCCAACATTCCGTTTGCATCGATAGGTACAGCAATTTTTCTTTTCATATTATTTTTTTTAATGTTATAAATCATATAGAATGATATTAAAACAATCGTGCATCATTTTGGGTGCACGATTGTTTTGATTTTCAGGTCGGAAATTCTCATATTCCAACACATCTCTTCTACCTCCCCTTTCGGAGAAGTATGTTTGGTCTCAGGATCTACCAACGACCTCTTCCGGCTCCAAAGCCTCTTCCCCGGCCTGCTCCTCTACCGCCACCGGCAAAGCCACGACCTAAACCACGACCTCTTCCGGTACCGACTGGAAAGTCAGTTTCGGGATTATCAGCATTGGAGACGTTGTTGTTGGGATTACATCTTCCCAACGACCTTCCTGTACGTGAACCTTTTCCTTCCGGTCCGGTTCTGTCAAATCCAGGCATAGCTACCTCCTTTTTTAGTTAATAATTATTTATTTGATTTTTCTGATGATATCATCAATCGACAACTCGTCGTCCTGAATAATCACCATTTGAATATTAAACTTATCCAACAAATCTTTTGCTTTAGGGCCAAAATCACCGGAAATAACTTTTGTTACTCCCAGTTCAACCATATATTCAACTGTTTTTGTTCCTGCACCGCCCTGTGCATCTTTGTTCTCATTTTTGTGAAACTGAGTTTTTCCTGTTTCACTATCTAAAACACAAAACCATCCTGCACGTCCAAACCTTTTATCGAATAGTGAACTTAATTCGTTTCCTGTTGCTGTAATTACTGTTTTCATGATTGTTTATCTTTTTATTTAATTATCTGCTTATTTTTCTTTCCGAATAATGAATGCTTTGTCACTACAATTGGTTTACTAATTCTATTCTTTCAGATCTACACATTGGGCAATGCCTGTGTCTGTGGCGTGGAGGTATCGTAAAACGCACAAAACACTCATCGCATACATACCAGTTTTTGTCCATCAATGCATTTCCATAAACTGACCGAATCTCTTTAGATTCAACCAGTGCTTTAGCAATTTTTCTGCGAGCACTTTCGTAAATCCTCGCAAATGTAGCCCTTGATACACCCATCAGCTTTGACGCCTCAAGATGATTCATCAAATCATAGTCAGCCAGTTTAAGAGATTCGTACTCTTCGTAAAGCAGTTCAATGTAACCTGCCGACTCACGGTTCGACCCATAGGGTTTGTATCCTTTGAACCCCGGAGGTGTAACAACTCTTCTTAATCTTCTTCGCCTTGGCATTACTACAAGCTGATATTGTTATGAGAATATTCTCACTGCAAATATATTGAGAATATTCTCATAATGCAAGAAAAAACAAAAAAAGTGAAGTTATGACTTGAAATATTTATCAAGAGTCACACCTCACTAATATTATTACAAATACTATAACTCCGGGATAGCCTTAGCAACATCGTCCATTAGCCAGAATGGAGTAGAGGTGCCACCACAAATCCCTACTCTTTCAACTGAATTGTTAAACCAGTTTTCATCAAGCTCTCCGGGGTTACTTACGAAATAGCTGTTTTCGTTATTCCTTTTACACTCGTGATAAAGCATTTTTGAGTTACTGCTATTCTTGCCTCCTACAAACACTATTACATCATATTTCTTTGAGAATGAGCGAAGATGTGCAAATCTGTCTGAGACCTGTCGGCAAGTTGTATTGTTAGTCTTGAAAATGGCAGTATTGCTTATTCGTTTTTTAATCTCACTAATCATCTGTTTTATCTTGTCAACATTCATAGTAGTTTGTGAGAATGTTTCAATAGGCCGGGAGTAGTCGAGCTTGTCAAGATCTTTAACACCTTCAATAAGTATTCCCTTTCCCTCTGTTTGACCCATCAAGCCAATAACTTCGGCATGACCGGCTTTCCCAAAAATAACCAACTGACCATTAATGTCAGCCAGTCGTTCACAAGCGTTCTTAACCCTTTGCTGAAGTTTCAGCACCACAGGGCATGTTGCGTCAATAACTTTATGTCCGTTCTTTTTTGCGGTAATGTACGAATCGGGAGATTCACCATGAGCTCTGAAAAGGATAGCTTTGCTTTTCATTGTGCTGAACGAGTAGTGATCGATAGTGACCATCCCTTTATCTTCAAGCCGGGTTATCTCCTCCTTGTTATGTACAATCTGACCGAGGGAGTATATCTTCTCGCCTCTCTCCAACACTTCGTCCGTTGCTTCAATAGCTTTAACAACGCCAAAACAAAACCCCGATTTTTTATCAATCTCCACAACCATTTTCAATTTGTTAATGAGCAGATGTGTTAATGCAACAATGTAACTGTAAAATGGTTTATTATTAACCCTTTTGAATATTTTCAACAATCTTAACTAGCCAGTATAGCTGCTCCTCTTTAGTAAGCTTACTGTTGTCAAGAACAATAGCATCATCAGCCTGTTTCAGCGGACTTATTTTGCGGGTGGTGTCAAGCAGGTCACGCTCATCAATGTTTTTTACAATCTCTTCAAGAGAGGCAGCCTCCCCTTTTTCCAGAAGCTCCTTGTGTCGTCGCTCTGCACGTATCTCCGGGCTGGCAGTCATAAATATTTTCAGGTCAGCATTAGGTAAAACTACAGTCCCAATATCCCTTCCATCCATCACAACTCTTCCCTCCTTTGCCATCTTACGTTGCAGCTCAACTAACTTGTTACGAATAAAATCAATGGTACTAATAAGGCTAACCTTATTGCTTACATCCAATCTTCGTATTTCACCTTCAACGTTTCTATCGTTCAGATAAGTCTCATTAATCTTGGTTTTCCGATTAAAGACAAAGGAGATATCTATTTTAGGGAGATGCTCTTCGAGAGTTTTCAAATCAATCTCATTACCATTAATAAGATTGTGTTCCATTGCATAAAGGGTAATAGCACGATACATGGCACCGGTGTCGATATAGGCATAATTCAGCTTTTTAGCTAAATCTTTTGCTATTGTACTTTTTCCGCACGATGAGTATCCATCTATAGCTATAGAAAGTCTGTCTCTTCTCTTCTCCATTATAGTCTTTTTTACTTAAAATTTTTCGTGCTTCAACACTCCCGATTTGACTGGAAGCCCTCTGGCTCTTTTACCCCTCTTCTTTGTTGTTATTAAAGAGAATTTAATGGGGTAAAAGTACTTATTTCAATATTTGCGACAAACTTTTTTCTCTAATCTTTGACATAACTCAAATATCCATTTATTAGAATTGTTCTACTTAAGAGTCCTAATTTAGGCCGACACGTCATAATCCCTCAGGGCATCATTTAGTGAAGTCTTCTTATTTGTTGACTCTTTACGACTGCCAATAATTAGTGCAACCGGAACCTGATAATCGCCGGCTGGAAACTTCTTTGTGTATGACCCGGGTATCACAACCGAGCGAGGAGGTACGTAGCCTTTGTACTCTTTAGGTTCGTTACCCGTTACATCAATAATTTTTGTTGAGCCTGTAAGCACTACGTTAGCCCCAAGTACAGCCTCTTTACCTACATGGCATCCTTCAACAACAATACAGCGGGAACCAATAAAAGCATTATCTTCAATAATTACGGGAGCAGCCTGAACAGGTTCCAACACTCCTCCGATACCAACACCTCCACTCAGATGTACATTCTTGCCTATCTGAGCACAACTACCTACTGTAGTCCAGGTGTCAACCATTGTGTGAGAGTCAACATAAGCACCAATATTAACATACGACGGCATCATTATCACACCGCTAGCAAGGTAGGCTCCATAACGTGCCACAGCATGAGGAACAACGCGTACGCCCAACTCTTTATAATTCTTCTTCAGAGCAATCTTATCATGAAACTCTAAAGGACCAACTTCAATCGTCTCCATCTTCTGAATAGGAAAATAGAGTATCACAGCTTTCTTCACCCACTCGTTTACCTGCCAGCCATCACCCTTCGGTTCAGCTACTCTTACCAGTCCTTTGTCAAGTTTCTCAATCACTTCCCTAACCGCCTCAACTGTCTCCGGTTTTCCCAAAAGGTCTCTGTTCTCCCAAGCACTCTCTATCTGAATCTTTAAGTCTATCATGTTTATATATTTTACATTGTGTTGCAAAAATAACACGAAATTCGGAGTTTCCCAGATCAAATGGAATTAAAGGCATTTTTCCATTGGTGTGATGTTTAATTTTTCAGTAACATTGTAAGCAATTCTATTTATACTACTTCTGGAATATCATACCTTACGGGGTTTCCATTTTTAACTTGTATGTTAATGGCTATTAATTATTCCTAAATAAGGCAAACCCATAGTGTTACATCCTGACAACCTCCCTATATTCACATTTGTAAAATGTATCAATAAGAGATATTACAATGAATAGTCCAAATTTATCCTATAGAATAGTATTGGCGCTGGGATTAATATTGTTTACGGTTAAAGTTTTTTCGCAGGAACAAGTTAAAGAGTTAATACTGACCAATTTCATTGTGCAAACTACTGATTCCCACTCAGTAATTCCCTTCTCCTTTGTAGCTAATATGAGAACAGGGGATGGAAAAGAGGCTAAAGGAGACGGGAGCTTTAATATGTATGTAGCTCCGGGTGATTCACTTATCTTTAAATGTATGGGATATGCTGATACAACCTGGGTAGTGAGTTCAGAAAATATGCAATTGGATACAATACCCCTCAATGTTGAAAAGAGGTCATACTCATTAAACGAAGTGAAGATTTACCAGTGGAGGTCTTATGCTGCATTTAAACAGATGTTTTTGTCTCTGAAAGTACCCTCTAAAAAGCCGATAAGCTTTGCTTTTGATATCAATGCCGGAGAACTAAATGCTCTTGCAAAAGCAAAGTCCGGGTCTTTCGGACTTACTTTTTCAACCGGAGGTAAAACATGGGTGCCTAAAGAGAAAAGAAAACTAAATAGTATTATTGCATTCGAGAAACAAAACGAGCGATTGAACAGATTAACATCTCATGAAAACATTATGGCCTTTACCGGCTTTGAAGGGGAGAAACTTGATTCATTTATGATTTTTCTGAGAAAAAACCACAAGATTAGCCCCAACCTATCAGACTATAAAATTATGGCAGCTGTTCAGGTTGCCTATGAGGAGTTTTTGGCAGTGAAGTAATGACCGGTGATATCCTTTTGCAAAAAAAATAAATTAATAACTTAGAAGAATGAACTTAAATCTAGCAGTACTAATTGATGGTGATAATATCCCGTCAGCGTATGTAAAAGAGATGATGGAAGAGATTGCCAAATACGGAAATCCTACAATCAAGAGAATTTATGGTGACTGGACAAAACCCAATTTATCAAAATGGAAAAACTTATTATTGGAGAATGCCATTACTCCAATTCAGCAATATGGATATACAACGGGAAAGAATGCCACAGATTCAGCAATGATAATTGATGCAATGGATATTTTGTACTCTGAAAAAGTTACCGGATTTTGCTTAGTTTCAAGCGACAGTGATTTTACCCGGTTAGCAACCCGACTGAGAGAGGCAGGAATGCAGGTAATTGGAATCGGCGAAAAAAAGACTCCAAACCCTTTTATTGTGGCATGCGACAAATTTATATATATTGAGATCTTGAAAAATCAATCTAAAGAGAGAGAGTCGGAGAAAGAAAAAGGCATGACTAGCGATGTTGTTGACAAGGTGTCTGCTAAGGATATAAAACTAATTTCAACAACAATTACAGACCTGTCTGATGATGATGGATGGGCATTTTTAGGTGATGTTGGGAATTTGTTACAAAAGAAACAACCTAATTTTGACCCTAGAAACTACGGTTTTCAAAAGTTAAACCTGTTAATTAAATCTACAGGCAAGTTTGAAGTTGAGCAACGAGAGAACCCTAAAAGCAGAAATAAATTGATATTTGTAAAAAACAGAGAAAAGCGTAAAGAAAAACTGAAAAAGTAAATACACACTTAAAACGATAATGTTATGTCAAAAGGTAAAGACTCAAAGAAAAACGTAAAAAAAGAACCGGCAAAAACAGCAAAAGAGAAAAGAGCGGAGAAGAGACTAAAGAAATCTAAAACAGATTAGTTGTTTTTTTAGCCTGAATAATTCATCAAGCAAATTATCAACAAATCTTTTTAGCGGCCTCTTTCTAATCGCGCTTGGAGTGTGATTGAAGATTTAGGGAGATTGGATAGCTCCGAAGGTATGAGGAGATCATCCAACCGAACTTAATCTTTAAGCATACGGAAAGCACGATTAGAAATAAGCCTTGACTTTTTTGGTTTCGTTTTTGCGTCAAGGCAAAAAGGAAAGGTGCATAAAAGTGATACCTGAATAAGTTCTTAACAAATATCCATATTCAGAAAAATCATTTTTAACCTGAATAATTCATCACGCAAAAGCGCAAAGTGTAGATAAAGAGTAAGATGACAAATCAAATAGATTGAACTAAAGCCGGCACATATTATGAATGTACGCCAGCTTTAGTTTCTGTGTATTACGGATTAATAGGTTAGATTAACAACCTCCTGCAGCCCTCTTTTTCTTTGGGCGTTTTTTTATGACCGGTTTAGGAGCAGATGGAACACTGCCACTTGTTGACTCAAGCGTACCGCCACCTAGTGCCGAGCTGGCACCTTTCCTGAAATCGTACTTTGCAAACTCATCATCAGGACTGGAAGATGCCGGTTTTTCAGGATTCATAATTGTCTCTGCCCAATAGTTCATCCCTCCCTGAAGAACATAGATATTTTCGTATCCCAATTGGCGTAGAACCATCCATGCTTCATTTGCCTTTGTTGAACCATTGGAATAAAAAATATTCATCTTTACATCCTGATCCAAAATATACTCATTGTCGGGGGAGAGTATATCTGATAAAGGGATATTAATTGCGCCCGATAGATGGAATTTTTCATACTCATCTTTACTGCGAACATCAATAAGCTGCAACGTAGGGTCTTTCTGGATAACCATTTCAGCAACCGCATCAGGAGTGAAAAACTGAGTTCCATCTTTTATCTCTTCAAGCAATTGAACAGCAGTTAACTTATACTGTTTAGTTGTGTTTGCCGGCACAGCTGCAATTATTATTCCCAAAGGAATAAGAGCCATAGCCAACTTTACTCTCATACTTTTCATGATATATACATTTAACTAATTAATACTCGTCACGCGGAAATTTCTTCTCTGCCCAATCTCCAACATAGAACATACCAAAAGCTACAAGAATCATCAGTAGAGCAAACAGTCCCTGAGGAATTCCAAAGAACTTGTCCATCGTTGGTGTTCCCATATTCTCAGCATAGAATAGGCCTTTCCATAGAGGAAACCCTTCGGTGAAAATTAGAATACCAACAATCAATCCGCCAATAAACATCAGAGCATCCAATTTACCTATTGAAAAAGCACATACTGCAGTGCCTGGGCAAAAACCTCCTAAAATAAATCCTATGCCCATTATTGCTCCACCAACAATTGCCGACCACAAAAAGGTGGGATTAATATAGATCAGATTAAGGTCTATCCATCCGAAAAGACTGAAAAACAGCAGTCCTAACATAGCTACAATTGCAGCTGTAAAAAACACTTTCAGTACGGTTGTGTCATATCCGTAAAACATTCCGGCAAGTGTACGTGAAGACGAAAAACCACTTGACTCAAGTACGAATCCAAACCCTATGCCCACAATAAAAGCAAGAAGCAGGTTGGTGTTTGCCGAAATAATATCATATACTACTAAAGGTCCCATATTATATATTTTTTATATCCATAATTTACGTGCAAAATAGGCGAAGGCAAAGGCTGTTCCGAAGATGAAAGCCATTGTAATAAATCCGCCAAGCGACATCACTGCCATTCCGCTCAATGCAGAGCCGGAAGTACAACCTCTGCCTAACTGTGAGCCGAATCCAAAAAAGACACCACCAATAGCAGCAAAGATTAACCTTGTTTTACTTGTGATTTTAGGGCTGTGTTCAACTTTCCATTTCAGTCGACCCGACATAGCTCCGGAAACAAATCCGCCAACTATAACACCCAACATCTCCCACACAAGCCAGTTGTGGAGGGGCCCGCCGGGATGCGATTTATTATACTTCTGATAGTACTCATTACTCTCAATGTGTGATGGAGCAACCGTTTGAACACCGGTTACAACTGCACTTTTAACTGCACCACTGGCTCCCAACCCCCTGCCTGAGACATAGAATGCAGCGAGGAGAACCAAGCCTAACAATACTCCTCCCATGTAGGGATTCCAATACTTTTTATTACTGTTTTTACTCATAATTTTATATTTATTTTTAATATAACCATCTGCTTAACTGACCTGCATGAACCATTATAAATCTGAATAGTAACCCTCCGAAGAGTACTAATGCCGGTGCAATATAATAGGGTACTTTTTTCCCTTTAGCCTCCAATATCTCCAAAAGTGCAGGGATAACTAATCCCAAACTAAAAACGAAAACCCAGAAAGTTGCAGTAAACTGACCTCCTAAAAACATCTTAGCAGCCTCTATTTGCACTTGAGTACTGGCCTGAAATCCCATAAACATGTGAATAATCAGAGCTATCTCAATAGTAATAAGCATCAGGTCGATCTGACCCATAGAGTGCCTTTCGGCTTTCGATCGTGAAAACAGAACAATAAATGCTGCCCCCGTCGAAAGACCCGATGTAAGAAACAGAGGCCCTAGAATAGAGGTGTTCCAGAGTGGTCGAGCATTGAAGGCCGATAGCAGGATTCCGGTATAAATACCCAGGATAATCGACAGGACAACCAGACCCCATGCCATCTCAGTTTTGTATTTCTTAAAAAACTCAATTATATCTTTCGCCCATTGGAACTTCCAGTCCCATCTTGGGAAAACAGACTCAATATTCAAGGCCGCCCAAATCATGGATAAAGGCATTATTAATAGCAATGTCCACGCTCCCCAGCTGGTAGGAGACTCAATACTAAATGAGGTGTACAACCTCCAGAAGTATAGTTTGTGCTTAAGATCGAGGAATAAAAACAGTAGCCCTATCGCTAGTAAAACAGGTACAAATACCGGAGCCACTCTTACTGCTGTGGAAAATTTCTCCTCTTTCCCTCGTAAATAGAACAGGCCTGCAAAAAACAGAATACCTGCAGCCAGTCCTCCAAGAAAAAGATAGGCTGGTATTTGCCACTCCCATATTTCCAAATGCGGGTCTATCAATGGGTTTGATCGTCCGCTTACAAATAGTTCTTCTCTCATTTGTTTATCAGTTTATCAAGTTGAAAGTTCATCAGGTTAAAAGATATCTTTTACTACTAATGGCTTACAAATAGCTTTTTCTATATTAAGAAATATAACTGAGGTTCAGTACCTGCCTCAGGAATAAGAGTTTTAAACTTACGTTTTTTAACCACCAGTGACACTTCTGAATTAGGATCATCCATATCTCCAAAGTAGAGGCATTTGGTAGGACAAACTGCAACGCAAGCAGGATCCTGTCCTTGCTCAAGTCTGTGGTCACAAAATGTACACTTGTCAACATACCCTTCGGGATGAACAAATCGTGCATCGTAAGGGCAGGCTGTAATACACGCCCCACAACCAATACATTTATCATGCTCAACCTTAACAATACCACCCTCACTAATAAAGCTGGCACCTGTAGGGCAGCAGCGTACGCAAGGAGCATTGTCACAATGGTTACACCGTTCTGATCGGTATTCAAGTTCAAGTTGCGGATATGTTCCATCGGTCACCTCAACTATCCAGTCACGGGCATATCCGTGAGGAACAAGGTTTTCGGTTTGACAAGCAACAACACAATCGCTACATCCTACACATTTTTTAGTGTCAATTGCCATTGCATATCTCATGATTTAGCCTCCTCTTTTACTGGTTTAGATGTTAAAAATGTCACAAAGTTCCCCCTCATTCCTGTTCCTCCCATTATTGGATCCATCATCACTTTTGTTATTAATTCTGAATCACTTGCACCTTTACCATATGCACGTGACAGTTTTCTGTTTGCATGACCGAATCCATGAACCATATAAACGGAGTCCCAACGTATACGTTCGGTAACCCTTATTTTTATGGGGAATGTTGCAATAGCACCATCCTGATTTTGAAGATATATTTCCTGATTATTCACGAATCCCCACTCTTTGGCAACTTTAGGATTTACCCATACCACATTTTCATGCATCAAATCTGTTAAATTCGGATTGTTTGCTGTACGCGAGAATGTATGCATTGGAGCTCTCCCATAAATCAGGCGATAATAGCCTTCAGGAGGTTCGGGATGTGCCGTATATTTAGGCATCGGATCAAACCCATACTCTTCAAGCGAAGTTGAGTAGAGCTCAATTTTACCTGTGTTAGTATTAAATTCAATATCCTCGTCATCTTTAAAGTAAAGATCGTCGTATGGCCGTTTAAGATTCTTCACTCCAATACGTTGCATCTCTTCGAGCGATGAACCAACCTCTTTCAATTGCCAGTCAAGCTCTTCCTCAATGGAATCAAATGGGAAATAATCACCTTTGCCCATTTTGTTAGCAAGCTGTTTTGCCATCCACCATGCAGGTTTAGAGTCGTACTTTGGCTCTACTGCCGGCATTCTTAAAGTGATTGTAGGCTCGCGATGTTGAGTTACACGCAACGAATCATACCTTTCAATGTAGGTACATTCAGGCAGTACAACATCAGCATAACCTGTAATCTCCATTGGCATTGTATCTATCACTGCTATAAATTCAAGACTCTTGATAGCAGCAATTGTTTTCTCTGTTTCAGGTAGCGTTGTAACCAGATTAGTACCATTTACAATCCACGCTTTTATTGAGCAACCAAGTGAAGCATCGGGAATTGTAGCATCACAAACACCATTTGCAAGAGCTAAATCGGCAAGCTCATATTTTCCTTTCATTGCATCACGCCATGTTCTTGTTGGCTTAGCATATGGAGGATGAGGAACTCCCGGAACCTTGGCCTTGTCAGGAATATAGAAGCCCCCTCTGCGTCCCCATGAGCCAAGGAGCGCATTTAGCATAGCAACAGCTCTCAGACGTTGGGTATCGTCGCCATACCATGTTACATGGCGTCCGGGATGGACAATTACGGCCGGTGAAGCATGTGCCATCTCTCTTGCCGTTGCTCGTATAACATCAGGCTTAATGGTAGTTATTCCATATGCCCACTCCGGAGTCATACTTTTCACATGAGCCTTTAGTTGGCCAAAACCGTATGTGTATTTTTCTACATATTTCCTGTCGTATAGATCTTCCTCGATAATAACATTCATCCAGGCAAGCAGCAGAGCCATGTCGGTGGCCGGTTTAATTGGTAACCAGAATTTCGATTTACTTGCCGCTGTAGAGAATCGGGGATCCACGGTTATGATTGTTGCACCCTTATCAATTGCTTCTGACATCTCCTGTACCTGCCCATTGTGCATATTCTCCCCAATGTGCGAACCAATAAGAACCAAACATCTTGTATCGCGGATATCTGTAGGTTCGGGTGAGCTAAGTCCATCACCAAAAGTGGCAATAAATCCAACTTCGCGCGGACCACGACATTGTGCGTAAGAGGGGGCAGCAATATTATGTGACCCAAGTGATTTCACCAGATTTCCAAAGTATTTTCCTCCTGAACCATGGGTAAAGAGTGCAATACATTCAGATCCATGAACATCAATAACTTTCTGAAGCCGCTTTGAAATAAGACCTAATGCCTCTTCCCATGATGCCTTCTCAAAAGTTTGATTGCCATACTTGTCCGTTACTCTAATAAGAGGAGTTTTTAACCTGTCTTCATCATAATACATACCCACACCACCGGTACCCCGGGGGCAGAATCGTCCATTACTGTTCGGATCATCATCATTTCCGATTATCTTTTGAACCTCACCTTTATCATTCTTATAAATCCATCCGGCACATTTCCAAAAACAAACTTCACAATAGGTAGGGGTTCGTGAAAAATCCGAAGGCAATTTAAATGGGCCTTTCGGAACTACCTTAGTTTGTTTATTATTGTTAGCAAACAATAATTTTCCTCCTACGGCAACTCCCGTTGTGCCCAATGCTGAAATCTTGATAAAATCTCGTCTACTTTTCACCATTGGTTATTGTTATTTAAATATTTCAGAGAACAATGTATTTAATTATTTAGGTTATTAAAAATCTAAATACTTAGATGTGTTTGAGTCGAGAAGCAAAGCACCACCTTAACATCTTGATATTCCTAGCAATACGCAGTTTTAAAGTTTAAATAAAGAAATATAATTTAAATTAAATCAAAATTAGAAGAGTCAAAAGTTATCTTTTCAAATCGGAAAGTTTATTGAAATTCAAAAACAGGGATAGGTGTGTTTCTAACAAAATGTTAAAATCGACATAAAAAGTATCAAGGGGAGAGAAGAGGGCTCTTAGTTTGTAGTTTCCATTGTTCACTGTTTCTGATAAGGTGTGAATAAAGTTTTGGTGGTAGATGCCAAACAGAGGTTCAATGCCTCTATTGTGTTTGGGGATATAGCATGTTGCATCTTTCACATACTCAATTAAAAGATTCACCGCCTCGCTATTTAGGTGAGGCATATCGCACGAAACAACAATACTATACCTATTCTGGCTTTTTGGCAGTGTTGCAAGCAGTCCGCCTACCGGACCAATATCCCTCATATCATCAGCAATAACCGGAAGTCCAAATTTTGAGTATTGAGGGTTATTGGCGCTAATAACAATATTTTCACAGAAAGGAGTAAGTAGATCTATTGCATATTCAACAAGTTGCTTGCCTTTATAGCTGATAAGCCCTTTGTCACTGCCCATTCTTTTGCTTTGTCCCCCAGCTAATATTATTCCGTCAAACACCATTAATCGAGATTTATTTCGGATTCAATATCTTTATAATTTATTTCAGAAACAAGTAAAACCTTATAATTGCTCAGTACAAAATCCTCAATTATCTCTTGTAAATATCTTTTCCGTACAGATATTACGATGTGTAACCGGGGTATAGTTAACAGACTTTCAAGGTCGTTTCTCCAACCACTTTTATCCAACTCCAGTTTCCCCACCTCATCAATAATAACTACATCTTTATTCAAAGTGTTTTGGATGGAGAGTAGCTGTCTGCCCCAATTGATTGCAGAATGATTAATGTCAAACCGCCCTATTCCTTCACTCTCTTTATCCTCTTTTAGCCTGAGATAGTTGTACTCTTCACCTGTTTCCACTGATACCAACTTGTATCCTACCGTCTCTTCACTCTCAATAATTCGTAACGAGAGAACTCCCCCAATATTAATATTTCTCCTTTTCAGGCTTGTGGTAAGTTTAACAAGAAGTGATGTTTTCCCCTCAGCAATATCACCCGAAACAATAAGCACTTTAGCCTGCTGCTTTCCCGAATATTCGTCAAAACTTTTTTCGGCAAAACCTATTAACAGCCTGATTACACTACCCGGTTTTTTCAAGAACGTTTTGGCATCAGGCAGGTTAGTAACAATACAAGGGAGCGACTTGAAAGCAATCTCCAGAGCAGCAGGTATCTGCTTAAAAGTTGACCGGGCAAGGTAGTTTCTAATTGTAGGATTGTAAAGCTCAGTGCTGAGTACTGAAAAACCAACGATAATAACAGCAGCTCTGAAATTCATCTGCAATCCTACCATCAAGCCATCAAGCCATCTGTTTGGATCATCATTTAATGATGAGATAAGAAGCGCCGACAAGATGGTAATTATCATAAATGATATCCAGAATTTAGGACGGGACAGTTGCCGCATGGCTCTCTTGTATCGCAGTATCCATACCGTAATAAGTGTAGCCGACAGGGGCATCCAGATGTAAGCCTTACTGTTAGTTATTAAAATGAGTGTGAATATCATCCCAACAAAACTGAACAGTAGCCAACCAGTTGAGTAGTTGAAATACTTTATAGTGTTGGTACTCAAATCAACACTTCCCGGTGTTACCTTCAATGCCGGTTGTTTTGTGCTTCCCGTTATACTTTTTCCTATTTTCATAGCTGCAAAGACAGCGAAGAGCCCAAACAGAATATATATAATCAGCAAAATAAAGACCGGAAGCCAGAACACATCGAATGTTATGTCCAACTGACGTTCGGCATACTTCAGCAGGTCTGCATAAATCTCCACAATATTAAAACCGTAAAAGATGATGTAGTTGATTATCTTCTGAAACAGTATCCACGACATTGCAAGTGCACTGCCGAGAAAAAACCCTGCGAAGTTTCTTCCCAGAAGTCTGACAGATATCTCCAACAACAAAGCCTCCATGAAGATGGCAACCATTGGCCCAAAAATCACAGCACTTGGTGACATGGTTTTCATTAATGCACAGATAAGGCCGGTACGCCAAAAGAGCCCCTTGTCTTTCCAGATGTATGATACCGAAATCATTAAAATCAGTCCGATGGTAGTGAGGATATTTCCCTTGAACGGAATATGGAGGTTATGCAGAAAACTACCAAGGATAATCTCAGACGCTGCCCAGTTAGCTCCAAGTATTGAAGCCTTTAACCAAACATCGCTGAGTACTGATTTTTTCATCGGAGGTTAAAGTTGAGTGCCACATAAAAATTTCGTCCTGCTTCCGGATAGCCCTCCTCGATAGTGTAGTTGTTATCAAAAAGATTATTCACTCCGACCTCAGCTGTGAGATATTTTGCAAACCGGTATGTAACCTGTGCATTGGCAATGGCGTAACCCGAAGAGACTCTTGACCCGTCGCTGCTATTAATGCGCTCTGAGAGAACCTCACCCGATAAGTAGAGAAACAGCTTTTTCGCAATTCCATAATCAGCAGAGACAAAAAGTTTATTTTCAGGCACATCAACAAACAGTATCTCAGGGTTACTCAGATTTGTACGCTTAATATGGGAGTATACCGAGTAGAAACGGAGGTCGGGAAGAGGACGGTAGGTTAGAGTTAGGTCGACTCCGGCAAATTCAGAGGAGCCGGTGTTTTGCATTTGCGACAGATCATCCTGCACGTAACTAACCAACTGAATGGTGTTGTTTAGGCGGCTGTAGAAAAACTCAGGCCTGATGGTAAGTTTTTGTACGATTGAAAATGTTGCTGCCAATTCGAGATTCAATGCTCTTTCTGATTTAAGGTTGGGACTGGGCAGTGCACGACCGATTCGGTAGGAGTAACGGTCTTTCATTGTGGCAAACCGGTTTTTGTATGCTACATTAAAATTGGCATGAATAGCTTTTGAGAACTGATAGTAGGTTGCCAGTTGAGCATTAAATGCGTCGTTGGTATTTGCCGGAAACTCTACAATCGCATCTTCTACCGGATCGTAATATTCAGCTTTAAGGCTCTTTCTCACATTGTATGACACTCCTGGAATAAAGGTTAACTTTTCCGTTGGTTTGTAGATGTCCTCAACCCCGAATGAGATTGTGTTGTCGGCAATATGAGTTGCGTCTTCATCCTCGTTATGCTCGCTGTGATTATCATTTTTTATATGTGTCGAGAATTTCAGGATGTTATTTTCGCCCAGCTCATGTGTCAGTTCAATATTGCCACCAAGAGTGTAGTCATCGTAGAAGCTGTTAAAGGCATACCTCCTATCCTGTGTGGTGTAGGTGTTGTCATCAAAACTGCTTAGCTTGTTTTTAAACTGGTCGTAGTAGAGGCGCACCCTCAGATAGGTTTTTGCCCCAAGTGCTGTATTTGAGATGAAATAGATACTCTGCTTATCCCAATATGGCCATTGCCAAAATCGAACTCGCGTATTCTCATCTTTGCCAAGGTAGAGAGGATTCCCTTTACTTCCGTGTGAATAGATGTAGTTAACGGTGTACTCATCTGTTTTATTCGGGGTGTATCCAACCTTTACACTTGTTTTCAAATCCTTACTGTAGGAGTTGTCACGCTTGTAGTCAGTTTCAAGAGCCGTTGTGTCAAAGTTTGCCGAGAGAGGCATGTAATCTCTGTTTAGTATTGAGAAGTTTGTTTGGAAATAGATTTTACCAAGGTTACTTCCAAGATTAAGTTTCACATCATATCCGGCTCCGCTCATCAACCCGGCCCTTGCGTCAATCTCAAGTTTTTCGGTCGGCTTGAGGCTGATGAGGTTAATTGCACCCCCAAGAGTATTTGCACCATACATCATAGATGAGAACCCTTTTGCTATATCAATTTTTGCAATATCGTAAGTGGTGAATCGTGCTAAATCGGCATAGCCGTCAAAAGGAACATAAACAGGAATTCCATCAACAAATATGGGAACGCTGCGAATATCAAATCCCCGTATATATACCGAGCTCTCATTACGTGACCCACTATTACTAAATATTATGGATGGTAAACTTCGGAGGGAGGATGCTACATTGCTGGCATTATTTTTTTGCATCTCCTGTTGCCCAACATTCTCCCCATCAACTGTTTTGGTAATTGTAACTTCACCTAACTCGTATGCTTTGATGTTTGTAGTAGAGTCCGTTTCAGTTTGGGCGTTGGTCAGTATCCCGGTTATAATAAGAAGTATAGCTGTAAAAGTCTTTTTCATTGTTAATTTAATTATTCTACTCTACACTTTGCGCTTTTGCATGATGAGTTTTCAGGTTAGTAAATAACTTGTTAAATGCTTTTCGTTATACAAAACAGGAATAACGATGGGCAAAAATAGCGCAATATTTTAAATTGTGAAAGATTTTGAAAAGAAAAAAGTTGACTCTATTTAGTCAAACGTGAAAAAGTCCTCTATTTTTCAAACACCGGCTTTTAACTAAAGTTCGCCTACCTTTTTGATACGCCTTTCATTTTTGTCTTGACACAAAAACGAAACAAAAAAGTCAAGGCTTATTTACAGTAGCACTCTCCATGCTTTTGAAAATTAAGTTCGGTTGAGGATCTCCTCGTTCCTCGGAGCTTCTCAATCTCCCTACATTTTCAAAAGCATTCCAAGCACTACTGTAAAGAGGCCGATTTAATACGTTGAAATTTTTTAATCATTATTGCAAGGTTTTTATCTAACTTCTTAATAACCCTGCAAATAATCAATATGTAAAATAAGAAATTTTAAATAAGCATATCCTATAAATCAACACGTTAAGCACTAAAATGACCTTTTTTACGGAGGACTATTTAATTTATAGAGTGTAAATGCTTACTCTAACATTCTCCCCCCCCACACTCCAAGCACAAATAGAAAGAGGCCGTCATAAAAGAGCCGTTGACTAATAACATTCCCCCTCCCAACCTCCCCCACATGGGGGAGGAGAGAAGATTATTGACTCCCTCTCTAATTTTCAGGCATCTCTCCGCTATGTGCCATATATCACTAGTGTCAGGCGTATCCTGACATCCTCCCACACCCCTAACCCCTAAAGGGGAAATGCTTACGTGCATGGGCTCCCTTTAGAATTTAAGGGTGTGGCGTGGGCATATAATACGACATATTATACCTGACATGACACTAGAAAGTTATCTATTCAACGATTTTGTTTGCTCATCTAAAAAAGCTGAGAACTCCATTTTCAGACGTTTAAATTTTTTAAGAACCTTTTCGCCAAACTCTGAAATTTCAGCAATACCCCCCTGTTTGCCGCCGTGCTTCAGAGTGATAAGTGGAGTCTCGGCTGTTTTATTCATCTGGTTCAGACTGTACCATGCTTTCCGATATGATATATTAAGATCTGCTGCAGCCTTTCTGAGAGAGCCGAGCTCAGCAGTCTTTTCCAGTAGCAGGGCTTTCCCTTCACCAATAAACGTTTTGTTGTTAATCTCTATCCAGATTCTGCCTTTGGCATTATACGTTTCATTCCCGGAAATTGTCATAACAATTAGTCTGTTTAGTTTGTCTGCAAATTAATAAATTATCTACATTTCATCTTCTTTAACAGCTCATATATTTAAAATTTACTATTTTTGAGCAAGAGAGAATAAACTAATAACTGTTACTATATGTCAAAGTCACTAGTTAACCCCAATGCCTCTTTTGGAACGGTAGCTGTTTTTATGACAGCCATATCAACCATTCTGGGTGCAATACTTTTTCTGCGCTTTGGCTATGCAGTGGCAAATGTAGGATTAAGCGGTGTTATTGCAATTATTGTTATCGGACACCTCATCACCATCCCCACAGCTCTGGCTGTTGCCGAGATAGCAACTAATCAGAGGGTATTGGGAGGGGGAGCCTACTACATTATCTCCAGGTCGTTCGGACTGAATATCGGAGGTGCCATCGGTTTGGCTCTCTACTTCTCGCAGGCTATCAGTGTTGCGTTTTACGTAATTGCGTTCAGCGAAGCTTTTGAACCACTTATTGCCTACCTCGACCTTGGTTTAAATCCAGCGATAGTAAAAAAGGTTCTTGCCCTCTCTGCAATGGCCATTTTAACTGTCATTGTTATCCTTCGTGGTTCTAATATGGGAATGAAAGCTCTCTACTTTGTAGTTGCCCTTCTTCTACTATCCATAGCATTCTTTCTACTTGGTAATCCCATCTCCGACAACATTGAAGTGTCGCTCAATAAAACAGTAGAGAATCCCGATTCATTCTTCTACGTTTTCACCATCATCTTTCCGGCGTTTACGGGAATGGCGGCTGGATTGGGGCTGTCAGGTGATTTGAAAAATCCGAAGAAATCAATTCCACAGGGAACTCTGCTTGCTACGCTTGTAGGCATGATAATCTACCTGTTGGTTGCATTTAAACTTGTCGGAAGTGCTACACCCGAGATGATGTCAGCCGACCAGCTAATCATGTCGAAGATTGCTATTTGGGGGCCTATAATTCCTATTGGTCTTGCTGCTGCTGCCATATCATCAGCTATAGGCTCAATTTTGGTAGCTCCACGCACTCTGCAGGCAATAGGGTACGACGACATATTGCCGGCAAAAAATCTGAATAACTGGTTTGCCAAGGGAGAGCCTAAAGATAATGAGCCGGTAAACAGTACAATTTTAACTATTGTTATCGCATTCTTTTTTATTGCCATTGGCGATATCAACTTTGTAGCACAGATAATTTCTATGTTCTTCATGGTGACCTATGGAGCTATCTGCCTCATCTCATTTCTTGAACACTTTGCTGCCGACCCATCCTACAGACCTACATTTAAACAGAACAGATGGTATTACTCTCTTCTGGGGGCACTACTCTCTTTCTGGTTAATGTTTAAGATGAACTGGCCCTACGCACTCCTTTCGGTATTGATAATGGGAGCCATCTACCTGATTGTAACAAAATACCGTTCTACCAAAGAGGGGCTGGGAAAACTATTTAAGGGCGTTGTCTTTCAGCTGAGCCGACAGATACAGATATTTGTGCAGAGAGCTAACAAAGAGGATCAGGAGTATAACTGGCGACCTTTTATTATTTGTGTTTCCGAAGATTCATTCAAGCGGCAGTCTGCTTTCGACCTTTTGCGATGGATATCTCACAAGCACGGTTTTGGTACCTATATCCATTTTATAAAAGGGTATTTAAACAGGGAGACATACAGAGAATCGCAGCAGGTGCTTGATCGATTAATCAAGATTGCCGAGGGTAGTGAAAGCAGGGTCTACCTCGATACTATTATCAGTCCTTCGTACACTTCTGCCATTGCTCAGGTTATTCAGCTCTCCGGAATATCGGGAAAAGGAAATAATCTTATCCTGTTTGAATTCTCGAGGAGCCAGCCTGAAACGCTGAAACATGCAATAGATAACTACTCTCTTTTTGAAGCAACAGGTTTTGATGTCTGTATTCTTAACACTAGCGAAAAAGGGTTTGGTTTCCACCTTGAGATTCATGTTTGGATTACTGAAAGTGATTTCCACAACGCCAATTTGATGATTCTTTTGGCATACATTATTTCAGGCCACCCCGACTGGAAAAATGGTGTGATAAAAATATTTGCAATGTTCCCCGAAGAGCAGATTGAAAAGCAGAGGGAAAAGCTGCATGAGCTGATACAAACCGGTCGATTGCCAATATCTCACGGAAATATAAACTTCCTACACACGGCCAAAAACCAGTCAATGCGTGAAATGATTATGGATAAGAGCAGGGATGCAGACCTTACAATTGCCGGCTTCTCACCACGCAAGATTAACGATAACAGCGAGGATATTGTTAGTTACGATGAGATGGGGAATATGCTTTTTGTTAATACCTTTCAGAATAAGAAGATTGAGTAGGGGGAGTGGAAACCCCAACCTGAGATAATTCCAAATAGAAAATATTAAGGTTGTGCATAAGTTGCTTACAGTTGATGCGGGCTTAATTTTTATTCACTAAATGAGTGAATGATTGTTTATTTTTTCATACCTTTGCAAACAAAAATAATAGAACATGAGAATTGTGTTTGAGAAAGATTATTTGGAACAATTATATGCCGAAGGTAAAGCCAAAGGCAAGAAATACCGTTATCCCAAAGGGGTAATCCCTAAGTATAAACAGACTATTGACAAATTAAGAGTAGCTAAAAAAGTTGAAGATTTATATCCAATTAGAAGTCTGAACTATGAAAAATTAATTGGAACCAAAAAAGGACTCGAATCTGTTCGAGTAAATCAACAATATCGAATAGAATTTAAAAGTATAGTTGAAGGAGAAGAGCCTGATATTATTACGATTTGCTCTATTGTAGAATTAAGTAAACATTATAAGTAAATATTGAAATCATGGCAACGCAAAACAATAACATATTACCATTTAAAGCAACACATCCGGGTGTTTTAATAAAAGATGAACTTGACGCAATTCCTGATTTAAAACAAAAAGATTTAGCAAAAGAACTTGGAGTCAAGGCATCGTTCCTAAATGAAATAATTAAAGGGAAAAGACCAGTAACGGCAGATTTAGCTATTTTGCTTGAAAAAGTTTTAGAAATTCCTGCAGACTATTGGATGAGATTCCAATCTCAATATGAAATAGATAAAGCCAGGATTAAAAAAAAGAACATTTTTAGGATTAAGAATATTGAGATTTGGAAAGTAATTAAGGAATATGTTCCTATTAACTATTTTAAGAAGTTAGGATATATAA
>Ga0256831_1000226_pt1 | contig 30125 bp, 23 predicted proteins | sample 132544metaG_FD_189087 | JGI IMG/M metagenome (GOLD analysis project Ga0256831, IMG submission 189087) | Hydrothermal vent microbial communities from Lau Basin, Pacific Ocean - 132-544 | ecosystem: Environmental > Aquatic > Marine > Hydrothermal vents | place: Pacific Ocean: Lau Basin | collected... | reverse complement strand
GGGTACGACATAGGGTGCGGGGTGGCCTCCGTACGGCTGGACGTTACCGCCCCCTCCACCGCCGAACTTGAAAAAATCGGAGACGAGATTCTCAAAAGGGTTCCGGTGGGTCCCCATACGCACGCGAAAGCCAAAAAATGGAACCTATACGAAGAGGGAACCGAAATAGCCAAGAGAGCCTTCGAAAGCAAAGGGACGGTACAGTTCGGAACTCTCGGCGGAGGAAACCACTTCCTCGAGCTCGGCAAGGACGAACGCGGACGCCTCTGGATCACCGTACATTCGGGAAGCAGAGGATTCGGTTACGCGATAGCGAAGGAGTATATGACTCTCGCGGCAATCGCCAATACGGACGAGGAGCGCTACGCCAGGGAGTTCGAAGAGAAAAACCCGTGGAGAAAGCACAATCCGGAGGCATGGGAGAAGGCAAAGAAAGAGTTCGTGTACCGTCGGGTAAGAGCCAGACTGAAAACGAATCTCGAAGGGCATTTCGGATTCGATCTCGACGGCGAACTCGGCCAAAACTATCTCAAAGACATGAATCTGGCTTTGCGATTCGCCCTCGACAATAGACTGGCTATGATAGACGCCGCGACGGAAGCGATCGAAAAAGTACTCGGGACGAAAACGGAACGTCTGTTTTTCGTCAACAGAAACCACAACCATGCGGAGGTGGTCGAGGGAGATTTCGTCATACACCGCAAAGGCGCGACGCACGCCGAGGAGGGTATGTACGGCGTCATCCCCGGAAACATGAGGGACGGGTGCTTCATAGTCAAAGGAAAGGGCTACGAGCCCGCTCTCTGCTCAAGCTCCCACGGGGCCGGACGCGTCCTGTCGAGACAAAAAGCGAAAAGCGTGATCTCTTTCGAGGATCTCAAAAGAGAGACGGAAGGCATCGTGACGAACGCCACGGCTTCCACCGTGGACGAGGCTCCGATGGTCTATAAAAACATTTTCGAGGTAATGGAAATGCAGAGAGAAATGGTGGAAGTTCTTCACCATATCAGACCCGTCCTCAACGTCAAGGGTTGAAAATCGGGAACGGAAAGTTCGAGATATAAATGTAAAAAAAACGAAGGAGAACGATATGTCGAGGAAAAAAAACGAACTTTATCCGTCCGTACTCGTGGAACTTCTCGAAAAACCGAAATCGAGCGCCATATCCGTGCGATTCGAGGACGGAAGAACGGGAAAACTGATACTCGGGTCGCGCGGCGGGGGTAAAATCAAACCCGAGGACGCCGTAAAATGGCTCGAAGAGAGAGCGGTTCTGTACGCCAAGGAAAATCTCGTGCGCAAAGAATACGAGAATCTCAAGGGTGACAAGGACTTCAAAAACGGCGTCATGAAAACGTTGACGGAAAACGATCCCTCCCTTTCGGATGACCTCATGGCGCTCATGGAGAAAGTTGACATCGAGCTCAAGGAGGCGGCGAAGCGCATAGTGATAGAGAGATACGTTCCAAAACCGGGAGACGTTTACAGAGTCGGCGGAAAATTCTCCGCGAGCGACAAAGGGGTTTTTCTCTTCGCCAACGTGATACCGAAAGACCTTAAACCATCCACGGGAGGAATGTACGTCCATTCTACGGACATCGAGCAGATACCCGTTTCGGTGAGGGTTAAAAAGACCAAAGACGGAACGCCGAGAGTTTCGGTAATAGTGGATAATACGCTCGTCGACGGAGACAAATACGCCCATTACATGAAATATTCCGCCGATACGATGGTGAACGCTTCGAGGAAAGACGAGAGCGGAAAAATCAGACCCACCTCCTACGCGCCGAAAATATACGTCACGGACGACGCTCTGTACAAAAAGCTCAGACCTTACGTAGACGCGGTGAACAAACCGCGAAGCGTCGAAGATTACGTAAAAGGAATGGAGGGACTAATCGAACACATCCTTTCCATATCGGACGAAGAGGAATATCGCAAATTCTCGTCCTCTTTCTACATGAACGTTCCGGTCCCGAACGCGGAGAAACATCTATACGACGAGGAGAATCTATCCAAAATCTCCGAGGCGCTGCTGAGAACCTCTCTCGCGGGAGCGAAGAAAATTTCCAAGGACGACGTGGAGAAGGCGGTAAAAGAAGCGATAGAAAGCGGGGCCTCGATACACGGAGTCTTCTCGGCGCGCGTGGGCGGGTGGGGATTCCACGAAAATTCCCTTTCTATGCGCCCAGTCATGGCGATGAAGGGAATGGACGAAATCATAAGGAGATTTTCCGAGGAGAGAAAAAAAGAGAGAGAGCCGGCGGAGAATAAAAAAGAGGTGGAGAACGCCCAGCCCGGGGATTAATCCCCTTTTTCTACCCCCTCGATATAAAATTTTTTCAACGCATCGTAGAGCTCTTCCGGAGTTCGCGTCTTTCGCGCAAACTCTCTCGCCCATTCGTTATCCTCTTTTCCCGCCCATATTTTCCGATACGTTCCGTCGGCGTATCCCATATCGTTCCTGAATTTATTGAGAACGTTTTTCGTGGTGTAGATAGAATAGAGATCCTCGAAATCCATTCCAAACGATTTCGTCAGGTAACCGAACAGCGTAACGATCATGGAAACGGGCATGCGATCGCCGACGTTGGAGGCGCCCCTGTCGCGCAAATGCGTCGAATTCGACGCGCAAAGGGCGATGAGGCTCTCCGCGACGAAAAGCGGATCGAGCATACGTTCCTTTCGAATCCCGGCGTCTTCGTCGCCGACGAATTCCTCGTATGAAAAATATCGGTTTCCGATCTCTTCCGCCGAAAATCCCTTAGAGAGAGCGAGGCTCAAAACGAAATGCCATGTGTCCACGAGCTCCGTTTCGGCGTTTTCCCTATCCATTTCCTCATTGTCTTTCCAATGCTTCCACGGAAAAGAATCCACGAACTCCGCCAATTCCATGTATATGGCTCGATACCAGTTGATAGGCTTGCCGTTTCGCGCCGTGCCCGCTTTCCAGTTTTCTCCGTTCGTTTTCACGTTGAGGCTCTCTTGAAGCCGCATCATCTCTTCCGTTTTTTTCAGCCTGTCGTTTCTCGTTTCCATATTCTGTCCTTTTTGCGATCGTAAATATTCGGTCGTTGATTATTGGGGTTTAAGATCTTTTTAAAACGTTTCGTGTTACAATCATATCGATGGACGAAGAAACGTTCATCCACCTCCTTTTGGTTTTGCGTTTGTTTGGACGCAACTTTTTCGGGGGTTGCCTCCCCCCTTCGTTTTTCCCGCGAATATTAGAACACTATCACTTTCCTGGCGTAAGGTTTTTCCGGAACGGTCATGTCTCCATGCCCCTCGAGATATATCACGACCGTATACGGTGGCATCCACGGTTTTTCGCCACCGGTCGCGTCGTACGCCTTGTAGTAGTCGGGCTGCGGGACGGGAGGCACGTACCCCCCTCCAGGAACGGCGGGACAGTTGTCGAGATCGGTGTCTCCGCATCTTCCCGCGAATAGAACTATTTTCACCCCGTTTCCGAATCCGTCGTTGAATTTCTCTTTTCCGATTCCGAGGTTGGTCGCCAGCTTGGTTTTGACCGCCTCCGAGTCCATGTTGACGACAGTGGGGGCGGGAGAGGAGGCGTCGACCCTATCCCCTTTCCACACCGCGTCGGAGGCGAGATTGTCGCAGTAATCCGCCGCCGTTCGCGAACAGAGAGTATTCGGACTGTTTCCCAGAAGCTGCCAGAACCACGGAACGAGCATGTCGTCGTTCGAGTTGAGACCCTCGGGCGGAACGTTGGTCGTTTCGGCGCTCATTTTGGCGTCGTTGAACCCTTTGAGAGCCTCCTCTATTGAGTTGAAGTTAGCGATGGTTATGGCCCTTCTGTGGTCGTATACGTCCGCGAGATCGAGATAGTACGTTATGTCCTTCTCGAGAGTCGAGGATACGTATTTTCTCTTGTAGACCACGCGTACGAGAGGGACCTTTTCCGGATCCACCCCGTTGGCGTAGGTATCGTACATGCCGAGGGTCGGATTTCCTTCCGGATCTCCGAGGATTATCGTTTCCGGATCCGACGGATCCACGAGATCCAAATCCTCCATCCACGAACATATGAAGTTCACTCTTTTCGCGCCGGTGGACGCGTCGTCGTCCATCCCGTCGTATTTGCAGATATTGCCGAATACCCCTCTTATCTCTCCCGCGATCTCCGTAGCCGCTCCGTCGTTGTATATGGCGTCTATTCCGTTGACGTTGATCGAGTAGAAAAGGTATTTCATACCGTTTTCCTCTCTGAACATCGGAAAAGGCACGGTTCCCTTACAGTCGTCGTCCTTGTACCCCTCGGCGCAGTGCGTCATAACGAGTTCGCTTATTCTGTCGAAAGCCGTTTTGAATCCGTTATGCAGCGCGTTCACGGTGCGTATCTCGTTAAGCTGGCGATAATCCTCTTTCGACGACATGAGAAAGTTTACGGAAGCCACCATGAGAATTCCGAGAATTATCATACCGAGCGTCAGCTCGGTCATACCGTATCCGCGCCTGACGGGAGCGAATCTTCTCATTCTACCATCCCTGCGGATACGTCATGACGTAATAGAGATCCACCTTCGCCGATCTCTTTATCTTCTCGGCGTCTTTGAGCCTGTCGTCCGGGGCCACTATCGCGTCGAGCCCGGCTTTGGCCGTATCGACGGAACCGGATTCGGAGGATCCCGAGGAGCTTCCTCCTCCGGAGGACGAGAGCGAACCTTTCTTCGCTGCGTCCCATTTGGCCACCACGAAAGGTTTGGAGCGCACGTAACCGTCGTTATCCCCTGGGAGGGCCCCGTTCGCGCTCTTGACGGCCTCCAGAGCCACCGGTCCCGGTATGCCTTCGAAACGAATCACCCTCACGCCGTTCACGGCCGGCGGAAACCACGCTTTCGAAAGAGGAAGCGACAGCAAGCGCATCTCCTCTCCGGCGGTTCCCCCGTCGCCGGAGCCGCCCGAACCGGACGACTGCTTAAACTTGAAACCTCTTTTTTCGAGGGCCTCTCTCGCCGCCCTTTCCACTTCCATCGCCCACCGGGTCTGATCCGTACTACACGTTTCGTCTTCGAGAGTCACGTCGGCCGGGTCCTCAGGTTTCGTAGGAGCCGAATCGCAACTCTGATATACGCCGTTGGAAAGCTTGTATCCCTCTGTGAGGGCCTCTTTGACGAAAGTCACGTCTCTAAGAAACGTCTCGGCTTTGGACTTGTTCGTCACCTCCTCGTATTTCTGATATCCCAGGGTCCCTATCACCCCTATAATGACCAGCACGAACAGCAACTCTATCAGCGTGAAACCTTTTCTCATATCATTCTCCTTTGTTCTTCGGCCTTTTTTTTATGGATACCGATCCCCTACCCTTTGGAGGCGGTTTCCTCACGTACACGGAAAACCCCGGAGTCTTTTCCGGAACGTAAAGCGTTATCACCGCATTTATAGTTCCCCTCGAGGGATTGAGGTTTATTTTCTTTATATAGGCCGGACATTTGTCGAAATATTCGTAGAAGTCCTTCAGAAAACCGGAGGGATAGGCGTCTTTCAGACCTATCTCCATGCCCGTTTCGCTTCTGGAGAGTATCTCCGGTTTCGCGTCCTGATAATAGAGAGGCGCCATGAGGCACTCTTTCGTCAGATACGACGGATTCTTGAGTCTGGATAGGTTCAGATCCAACTCGGTCCACCTTCTCGACTCCGTCTTTTTCTTTACGAATACGCCCTCTCCCTTTTTCTTGAACCCCACTCCCGGAAAATCCTGCGCGTACATCTTGGTGACGGAGGCGTAGAATCCGCCCCTTTTCCATTTCGTTTTGAATTTCCACTCTCCCGATTTGGTCTTGTACGGTTTTTGTGGTTTGAGCTCCGCCATTTTGAAATCTATTCTCTCTATTCTCCTGTTTTCGATAAGGGGCGTGGTTTCTATTTTGAGCACCTCCGCCGCCATATCGGCGATCATCTTCTTCGATACGTTCCTCCGCAGCTCGTTTTTCTCGTAGACGGTGAGGGGTTTGACGGTCGGTTTCCTGTGAACGACCGTTTCCTTCTCCTCCTCGAAAAGGAGAGCGTAGGAGCCGTATCCTATCGCGACGGCGAGAATCCCTACGAGGAGGAGTATCTTCGCGGTATCGTCCTTGACGTACTCGCTCCTTATCTCTTTCGGGGTTTTGGCTATCTCTATCGCCCCCAGACCCTGGTGTATCTCCTCGTTGAGATCGTATATCTCCTCTTCCGAAACGGGTCCGGGTACGTAGTACGCGACCACCTCCACCCCTTCGTCTCCTCTGTCCGTAACGGAGAAGGAAACCATATATCCCTTCTTCTGATTCACGTAATAAAAGGAAGGGGCCCTCTGCGTGAAATATCCGTAAAGGGCGAGAACGACCCAATCGTTCGCCTCTCGCGACGCCGTTCTCGATATTTTGGAGGGTATATCCTCCGTCACCGGCGCGTAGCACACGTAATATTTTATTCCCTCATATTCGACGGATATTCGTTTGAAACCCTTTTCACAGGGGGTTTTCTCCTCGAAAATCTTTATCTCGGCCGCCTTGTAAAACGTCTTCACCGTCAACTCCCGAATTTTATGGTTCGCGTTTCGGCTATTTTCCCCTCGTAAATCATGCCGAGTTTCACGGCGCCCTTCTCGACGGACAGCACTTTGAAGGAGCCGCCTATGACGTCCCCTTTCCTAAGCCGTCCCGAATCGCTCCATACGTAACAACCGCTTCCGTCGCACGCGTATCCCGTTATTCTGAGATTTATCCATGGCGGTTTCGGAGGCTTTCTCTTCGCTCTCAAATCCTTTCTCTTGCCGCCGAGAACGGAAAGGCCTTTCAGCTCCTTCAACTCCGAGGGAAAAGCGAAGGGGCCACCCTCGGAGGTTCGCGAGGTTTGTGTTTTCACTACCGATACGAATCCCTTTCCCCCCTTTACGTTTTTCTTGACGGTGGAAACCGTCACCGGAACGCGGCCGCCGACTCCTATGACCGAAGGTCTTTTCGAGGCTACGGGGTTGAAAGCTTTTCTCGCCTCGCACTCCTCCTTGAACCTCTTTTCCAACTCCTTCTTGTACCTCATTATGGCGTTGTTTATCCGTTCGTTCGAATATTTTTTGAACGCCACGTCTATCTTGTCGTCCGGGATGGATTTGATCGCGGAGATTATCTCCTTTTCCGTCATCTTGTCGGGCGATTTCGTTATTTTTACCGATTTCCCTTTTTCGAGGCTGTAAAGCGTTGCGGCTTTCACTCTCTCTTTCCTCGTTTTATTTCCATCCCCCGAAACGACCGGTTTTTTTCCTCCCTTGGCGGCAGTCGCGACTACCGGTCGCCGTTCTTTTGCGGCCTCTTTCCCGGCGGAAAGGTTCTCGTCCGTAAAAACTATGTCGGTGCCTTTTGGCTCCTCTATGGATATCTCTTTCGGAATATCTTTGGAGACGCCGCTTTTCCCCTTGACGGCGGATACCGCCTTTTTTGCGGAAGAAACCGGACCGCTCGTATGTCCGTCGACGACGACGACTTTTGCGCCGAGGTCTATCGGTTCCTCCGTTTCGTACGTAAGAAGATACGCGGATGCGCCTATGAGAACGGACGCGGCGGCGATGGCCACGGCGATCTTTTTTCTTTTCCCCCCATCCTTCCCGTCCGTTTCGTCGGAGGATTTTCCCTCTTTTTTTCGCCGAAAGGGGAAAAGGGAGACTATCTTTTCCCCAAAAGGAAGGGAGAACTTTTTCTTGCTTTTCGTCTCCTTTTCCCCTTCGTCGTCGGAGTCGCCGAGAAGATCGTCTCTCCACGCGTCGACGTCGTCATCGTCCCAAGGCGTATTCTCCCTGCTCTCCCCCTCGCCCTCGTTTTTGACGGCATACTTCTCGTACATCTCGTCTATTATTTTTTTCTTGTCTTTCATATGTCCATCTCCTCGGGAGTGATTACTATCACGAAATTGGAATATTCCCTCGATTTTTTATTGTCGCCCATAAAAACCGAAAATATTCCGGCGGATCCTATCCCGGGAACGCCGTTTCCTTCCACGGAGTCGGTCTTCGCCCTGAAACCCGTGAGGATGAGGCTTTCGCCGAAACCGATCTTCGTTCCCACGTTCACCTCGTTGGAGGAGATGATGGGCAGGACGTACTCGTTGTTGTTCATGTTGAACTTCTTATCTCCCAGATATTCGGAAAGAACTATGTTGTTCGACAGATACACGGAGGTTCTGTCTCTCTCCACCGTAGGAAGAACGTTGATGACGAGACCGGCCTGCGCGTATTCCGCTTTCGTGGTGGTCGTCGCTATTCCGTTGTTGACTATCTGCGACGCCGTCAGATACGGCTGCTGCGTGACCGCTTTGAAAGAGGTTATGAAACCGCCCCTCGCCGTGGTCTTGAATTTTCTCACTATAGACACATCGCCGTATTTTTCGAGGGCCCCGACGAGGATTTTTCTGTTCTCGTCGCCGAGTTTTATTTTGAGGGCGTTTCCGTCTCCGGAATTTCCCGCGGTAATCACGCCTTTGAGCGATTTTCTTATGAATTCGGTGAGCTCTATCCCCGTTTCGTCCCCGCTTTCCGAGGATATGCGGTAGACGGTCACGTTGAGTTTTATCGGACGCTGTCTCAAAGCGTCCTCGAGAAAGAACTTCTTGACCGCCTCGACTTTCGATATGGGACCGAAGGCGGTTACGAATCCGCGTTTGGAGACGGAATAGTCGTATTTTTTACTTCCCGCGTTCCCGAAAATCTTTTTGAGGAAAGCTTCGTATTCCTTATAGAGGTTTTCGTCCATGGAGAAGCTCACGCCGGAATCGGTCTTCGTGTCGCCGCCGAAGCCGGAAACGGAGGTGAATTTATAGTCGTAAAAGCTTCCGACGTCCGCCTCCCATCTCTCCCAGTCCCTTATCTCATAAAGACGGGAACCCCGTTTGACGCCTTTGTATCCGTTGTCTTTGAGGAATTCCATGAGAGCGGTCTCCGGATCGCACCCGTTATAGGTAAAATCCTTCGCCTTTACGTAAACTCCGCCGTGTTTGAGTTTCCCGAACCTGAGGTCGTACGTGAACCCGAATCCGAATCTGTTTTTGAAATAATCCAGGACGTCCATGACGTTCACGTTCTTCAGATCTATCGATATTCTTCCGTTTTTGGAGCATTCCACGTTCTCGTAGTATCCCTCGGAGAGAAACTCTTTGTTGACGGGTTTGAGGTAACCTCCGTCGATCGCGTATTTCACGCCCGTCTTGTTGTATACGTCGTAAAGAACCACGCGGAGAGGAACGTCTTTGTACGTGGCCGTGATGGAATAAGTTCTCGCCGGTTTGAAGCTTTCGTCCAGCGGTATCCCCGCGAGGACGGATATCTCCCGCATGGCGAGAAACACGGGATAGTCGTAGAAATCGGCCGTTATTTTTTTCGAAAGCGCGGATTCCGCCGGGGATTTTATCTTCTCCACGTACTTGGCGTACGCCTCCCCTCTGTCGTTCTCCGTTTTCATCCCTTCGGTATATTCCCCTTTGGACGACATCGCGGTAAGAACTTTCTTCTCCAGAATCTCCGCTTTTTTGGCGCATCCGGTAGAAAGGACGGCCACGGCCAAAGCGGCCGAAAGCATTATCGATTGGCGCATATTCCCTCCGTTTTCGTATCGTTAGGTATTTCCATCCGCCGTTTGCGGAAAGGTTTGGAATAATTATAAGAAAATCGGAAGGGGGAAAGAGGGGGTTTATCTCATCGTGTATATCCGGTATTTCTCTTCGGAATCCGGTTCCACGCCGTTTTTCTCTTTCCCGGGCGTGAGGTTTTTCCAGTAGGGCTCTATCCATTTCAGCTTGTACTCGGGGTTTTCCCTGCTGCCGTAGGGTTGATTTCTCCAATGTCCCCTCACGAGAAAAGGCTTTCCCCCGTTTCTTTTTGATTCGGATACCTTCTCGTTCTCTCTCTTCCACGTTTTTTTGTTTTCGGAAGAGGCTTTGAGAAACGTATAGTAGTATTTGCCGGAGTTTCTCTTCGCCGCTTTTTTACTCATTGGAAACGGAGTGATACGAAAGTCGTCGCTTAGGGGTTTTTCCTCAATCAATTTCTCTTTCCTACGCTTATTCACATAGGATGCGTATAATATCGTATTCATGGCCAGCGAAACCCCCTTCCGAAAAGCCTTTGATGCCGTCTCGTAAAACTCCAGGCTCCCCGGAAAGAGCGTGGTGGAACTCCGCGCAATTTTTTCCGTAATCGTATTCATATCGTCGTCACCATCGTTAAACACGGGAATCGTCAAGGGATATTCAAGAGTTTTTTGCATCTTTCCGACGATATTTCCCTCTTTGTTTAGAATGTCTCCGTATATCGAAGTCTCATGTAAACAATAAAAGTTATATCCGTCTGGATAACGGGAGATAATGATTCCTTCGATGTTGATCGATATTTTGCCGTTGAGTCTTTTGTATATCCGTTCGCGATTTAGCGGTATCCTTGGTGTGTCTTCTTTATATTCCGCCGTTTCTTTTATTCCTATATCTATATAAAAAGATTCAAACGGAATGTTGAGATCTCCCATCCTAATATTCTTAAAATCGGTTTCGGAGAGCCTTTTTTTTAATTCCGGATCCGTTATTTTCAGAACTCTTCTTCCATATAGATTAAATTTGGCCAATTCATAGATCACGTTAAACGCCTGCATGACGACATAACGAAACGAGCCATCCTCGCCAATTACATCTTCATAGTCCAATCCAAGGCTCTTGTAATGGTATTCCATCGTATCGAGATATGGAGTTATGACGTCCAAGGCATTCTCAATGCCTCTCTTTCTGTTGGAGGATCTCCCAAATAATCCCAATGCGTCGTAATAATCGTCCAACACCTCCCTCAACTCGGAACCGCGATTCCCGAGAATGTTAAAAACGGGATGTTCTCTAAACATGTTATCCGTCATCCTACCAAGCGTCACGTCGGTTTGATTCTTCAACGCTTCCTTTACATGTCCTTTGACCGTGCTTGGAACATTGAGCATATTCTCCATAAATTTTTGAAGCGTCCTCATGATTCTCTCCCTTTACGCAAGACGAAATTACGTTAAAAATGAATATATTTGGCATTTATAAGACGAATAGTTTTACCAAAAGGCGGCAACCGGGAGGGAAAACCCGGTCTGAGGTTGTTATGAATTCACGGGGAGATATCCGCACTACCTATGGAATCCTTTGAATCCTTAGTCCATTGAAAGTTTCTCGGCGCTATTTATTTAAGCGCATCGAGCGGTTGAGAGAATTCTCCGTAAAATAAAGACAGATCGTGGTCTTATCCAAAAAATCTGCAACGAGAACGGAGGGATAAACGAAACATCACATGAGCTTCGTGATTATCTCCGGGGAGGTATCCACGTCTCCGTTCTTGAGTCTCTCCACGTAACACGAGAGTTTGTTTATACCGAGCCCGTTCTCGCAGACGTATCTCTCCACGAAGGTTTTGTTGATGGAATCTCTCTTACCGTGCAGCTCCTCCATCATCTCCGCGGTGGGATAGAAATATTCGTATATCGGGACTCGCCCCGGAGCGAATCCGTTCACGCATTTGTCGCATCCCTTCTCGTTCCGTATCCACGTTATTCCGTCGTCCTGAAGAAAATCCTCCAGCGGTTTTTTATATACGTACGGAAACTCGCTCATACTCTCCTTGATTCTTTTCCTGTTGAGATGCTCCCCGTCCTCTATTCTGCAGTGGGGACACAGCCTTTTGGTCAGCGTCTGGTTGAGAGAGAATAGAACGATGTCTATCGTGGTTCTCAAGTCTATCCCGAACACCTGATTGAGCGAGTCGTATATGGTGAAGGCGGAGGGGATATGCACCGTGGAGAATATGAGCTGCCCCGCCTTGGACATCTCTATCACCGCCGCTATGAGTTCCGGGTTGTTCCGCATCTCACCGATCATAACCACGTCCGGATCCGCCCTTTTAAGCGCTTTCACGTATTCCAGAAATCCCATCTTGAGCTTCTGCTCCTTGTCTTCCTGCGGCTCGTAAATTTGAAGCTGGGATATATTCGACCCGGAAAGCTTGTACTCTATCGGATCCTCTATGGTGAATATGCGCAAATCGGAAGAGAGAGTGGATATGACCGACGATATGAGCGTCGATTTCCCGGAACCGGTAATCCCGGATACGATAAAAAGGCCGTTTCTTCTCCGTTTCGCTCTGTTTATGAATGAGACGCTCTTTTCGTCGTATCCCTTTTCGGTGAGATCCACGGCGTTCGTAATCGACTCGGATCTGAGAAGACGGGCGACCACGTTCACACCCTCCAGTTTGCCGTTCGGTATGAAGGCGAGACGAACGTCGACGGAGTATCCGCGCAGATCCTGATACCGTATTCTCGCGTCCTGCGCGGTGACTTTGTTCTCCGGATTGAACTTTCCCATGGTGTCCCGTCCCGCGCGAACGGCCATTTTATGGACGAACTCTTCACCCTGTCTTTTGTTCATTATATAATCGTCGATACGTACGAGCGACCCGTCTTTTCTGAAGGACACGTAATAGTAGTCGTCGTCGAAGGTGACGTGAACGTCGGAAACGTTCTCCTCCATCGCCCTTATCACCACGTCTTCGAAAGTGAAATCCAGGCTCTCGTCCTCGTCCTGCGACTCTTCCGCGCTCTGCCCGAACATCTTTTTTACGTCGGAACGCTCGTCGTACCGTATCACGAATTGGGGAAAATCGAAAACCTCCGTCGGTATGACTACGGGAACGACCTCTCTGCCGGCGTATACGAAACGACCGTTTTCGGAATCGTAATCCAGTTTGGACGTGGAATCCGTAACGACTTTTCCCTTTCCGAAAGTTTCGATGCCCGCGACCGTACATATCTTTTTGAGATCCTCGTAATCGCAAACCTCCATTTTCACGAGGATCTCCATCACGTGGCTACCCGTGTCGAATGCCTTCTTCCTCGCCTCGACGTACGATTTTCCGTATTTCTTCTTGAGAATCTCCGATATTTTCGGCCATGCGTTCCTTTTTCCGGAACTTACCGACGCAAGACCGAAATCGAAATCGTTCGTATATTTCACGACGCTCCTTTCTACAATTGTTTCGCATAATTATATCACCGGACGAAACGGGAGAGGAAAATGGAGAAACTTGACAAACTGATACCGATAATGGATCTGATATCCGCCAAGTGGAAAAAGGGAAAGAGGGTTTTCGGATACGAACTCGACGACGGAAGGCGCTATCTTCTGTTCAAAAAACGGGAAGGAGATCCCTTCGCGAAAACGCCGGAGGAACGCTTCGACGAGGCGTACGAGATCGGGCGCCTGATGGGAGCGACGAAAGAGGGAACGGAAATCGTGGTCACCCATATTTCCTCCCCCTCCAAGGGGAAGATCGACGAATACCTTCGATCGGGATCGAAAGAGGCCCCGGACCTTTTCGGAAAGATAAGGAGGGAGTACGCCGAGCTTTGCCGGGATTCCCGTTTCGGGGAGACCTATCTGGGAGTGGAGGAGAAAAACGCCGGAGGATCCGTGGCGGAGATTCTCGAAAGATGGAATTACGAGCCCTGCTCCGCGGAGGAGGTCGCTCTTTTCCTCCACTACGCGTTCAATCCTTCGGAAATAGGGAAGCGCGACAGGGCGACCCTCAGCCTTCTCGCCGAAAGGATAGGAAGCGAGATAAAAATAGTGGACGCCCTCTATCTCTCCCAAATCGAAACGGACGAAGGAATCCTCCACATAGGCGACGTCTCCGCCAAAACGTACAAACTCGTCTATCCCCCCGCCGATCTGGAGAGCTTCTCGGCCGCCGCGCTTCTCGCGGACCTCAAACGGGTCGGAGTCCCTTTCGCGGTTTCGATCTCCCTGACCCATCTCCCTTCCGGAATTTCCACGCTGAAATCGAAAATCCGAGCGTCGAAGACCGCCGGTTTCAATTTCTTTTCCAATTCGAACCCCATTATGGCGGAGAACGCCGAAAAAACCATAGAATTCGCAGAAAGAACAAGGACGTCGATCGTCAGGACCGCCGTTTCGGTGTCGTTCTTTTCCAAGGACGCGGCGGCGGAGAGAGCGGAGATAGACCCGGTGGATTTCACGGGCGCCGGATTCATGTGGGAACGCTTCGATCCGGTCGCGGCGTGGTTCTCGATCCTTCCGGGTATAAGAAAAAGCTACTACGACTCCTTTCTCGTTCCGGGGACGCACGCCGCTATGATCGCCGACGTGCCTCCGCTTTCCGACCCGAAAAACGGAATCAACCTCTATCTCGACAAAGGAGGGGAAGCGAGAGTATTCTCCTTTCACGACTCTTCGAGAACGGTCAACTCCCTGCTCATCTCGGCCCGCACCGGACGGGGTAAGTCGGTGCTTCTAAATCAGGGGCTCGCCGAATATTTCGAGAAGTTCTATCCGAATTTCGAAACCCTCGTGGTGGACTACGGCGGCAGCTACAAATCGTTCGCCGAAAAGGTGAACGGGGAGCTCCCTCCCGGCGAGAGAATCGCGTATATCGCCCCCTCCTCCTCCGACGGCAAAAAATACAACCCCTTCGACCTCGAGTTCGGAGGGGAAATATCGGAAAAAGCGTGGGAGGAGAAGAGCAAACTGGTAGCGAATTTCTTCGAAACCTCCATACCGGGTCTTTCGGAGGAGGAGAGATCCCTTTTGCGCTCGGCGATTCCCCTCACCTACGAGAAGTTTCTGACCGACGACAGATACAAGAAAAGGAAAGGGGGCACGAGAGGATCCGTTCCCTACGTGGACGCGTACGAAAGAAATAGAGAGGACATGGAGTCATTTCTCGCGGCGATGCCTACGATCGCCGACATGATCCCCGTCATATCCGGGGAAAAGGAGATAGCGGGAAGCTTTCCGAGAGAGGTCGTGACGTCCCTTTCAAACAAGATAACCAATTTCATGCGCTCCCCGTATACCAAAATATTTTCCGACGCGTCTTCGGAACCCGTCACCGCGAAAAGGATAGTTCTCGACATAAAACCGGCGTCAATGGAAGACAAAACGGGGTTCTTGGCGTCCCTTTTCTTCGTATACTACGTCAACGACGCCATGATGCGCATGATGAGGGAGGAGAAGCGGCACGTAAAAAAGCTTGTGGTGTTGGACGAGTATCCAAGGCTTCTCAAGGCCGCGCCGCAGGTGGAGGACTATCTCGACATGCTCCTCAAAACGGGAAGAAAGGAGAACGCGGACGTGTTCGCCGTGGTGCAGAACGTCTCCACCTTCAACCCGTCGTTCGTGGAGAACTCCGGAGGATTCGTCACGTTCAAACCCGCCACTCCGGACGAGGCGAAAAACGTGGCGAAGTTTCTCGGGATAGACGAGGACTACGCCTCCATAATAGAGAGTCTGGAAACGGTCAAGGGAGAGTACACGGAATTTTGCCATTTCGACGTGGAGAAAGGCATGCGAAAATCGATCTACAGATCGGCGCTGTCAAAATCTCTTCTCGGGATATTTTCGATTTAAAATATAACAATCGCTTGACAAATCATTATAAATATGCAAAAATTGCGATAGAAACAAGATCAAAGGAGAGGCAATGGAAGCTCTCATCCCCCTGTTCAGAACGGTTCTCTACGCCATGGGATTCTATTATCTCCATATGGCGAAAAAATCCTTTTCGAAATCGGAGGAAACGGACTACGCGGCGTTCGTCGAAAACAGCGAATACGCCATAGGGGGACTGATAATCTTCCTTCTCTTTTAAGCCGAGATTAACTTTCCGTATGGTACGATATCGAAGAGAACGTTCGGCGGGCCCGTAGCTCAGTTGGTTAGAGCAACCGGCTCATAACCGGTTGGTCGTAGGTTCGAGTCCTGCCGGGCCCACCAAACTCCATAATCCTCGTAATAACGCGCAGACACATGTCAAAAACCGATATCGTCGTCTTTTTCGTCTCTTTTTTTACCAATGAACAAAGATAATATCTTCTTGAAAACGCTCTCTTTCGGTTTGGAATGAGTCGATTTCCCAAATTTCTCCGCGAAAGCATCCAAAATATCCAGATCCTCTTCTAATCGCTCGGAATCTATCTCCCTGTGTAAAGTTCTTTTCAATTCGGCTTCAATCACTTCCGATAAATCGGCGTCGATTATACTTTGACGTACCGAATCGGCAAATTTTCTCCGAAGCTCCTCGATCTCCTCTTTTTTAAATATATCGCCCACCGAGATATTCGAAAATATTTCGCCTACCGTTCTCTCTATCTCCCGTCGGACGGCTCTGTCTATTTCCTCTCTCACTTCGTGTGCACAATTCCTGGAATAGAGAGAATCCACTATGGAAGATTTCAATTTAAGGGTGGCGGCGTTCCATAGTTTTTCCTTCTCCTCCTCCGAAAGTTCGATTCTTTTGTTTTCGATATAATCCACGATCTCCTTGGTGAACTCGTCCACGATGCTTTTGACGGGACCCCTTCTCAGACTTTCTTCCACGTCATACCCCAACAACAGGAAATTCGTTTTAATGATCTTGTCGTAAACCATTCTTTTTAAACCTTGGAAAACTTTCTCCAACTCCTCCTCGCTCAGAGCGTACTCGTGGCTCTTGGCTACGTAGGAGTCGATCTGCAAAACAATTTCCCTGAGAATCTCCTCCGCCATAGGTTCCATTATCTTCGAAAGTCTGTTTTTATTGAACCCTTTTACTTTGAAATTGGGATCTTTCAGATACTCTTCCATCTTGGCGATGAAAAATTCCCTCGCCTTCTCGACGTTCTTTTCCGTGACGTTCTTTTCCATGTTCTCCTCTCTTTCAATAAATTAATTCGCTTCAACGATTGAATAGGAAAAATATAACGATGGACGCGACCGCCGAAACGGCCACTACCGCCGCAAGATACGCTTTCGCCTTTTTTTCCGCCAGCGCTCTCTCCCTTTCGGCCTCGATTTTCCCGACCGTCGCATTTAATTTTTCCGGAATCTCCGACAATCTCGAAGCCTTTTTGGTAAGAACAAGTCTGAAACTTTTTTCTGTTTTCCCCGCTGTGTCTTTAACGAGATTCGCTTTTCCGCGTAAAATGCCGTTAAAAAACGACGACGTTCGTTCCGCCATCCGGTCTATCTCTCTCAATGCTTCTTCGTTTCCGGATCTGACCGCTTTGGCGAACGCACTGGGGGTGGAATAATCCCCGTCGGTAATCCGGGATATGAAAGGAACGTCGACGTCGTGTCCCAACGCGCTTATCACCGGAATTTCGGATTCGGCGACGGCGTCGATCACCTGTTTGGAGAAAAAGAGCTCCCTGAGCGACTGATCCTCTCTCCCTCCGCGAAAAAGGACGCAGGCGTCGTATCCTCTTTCGTTCGCCTCCATTATCGCTTTCGAGAGCTCCCCCGGCGAGGAGCATTTCCTCACCCATATGAACTCCCTTTTCAAACCCGCATTGTTCAGAACGTCCGTTTCTATCGACGACGATCCGGAAGTGAACGCCGCGATTCTCGTCACCGGGAAACGGAGCTCCTTCTTCTCTCTTTCGTAGTACCCCATTTCACGACAATAGGAGTCCAGTTTTATGAAAAGTCGCTCTTTTTCGGATACGCCGTTTTCGACGATAGACGAAACTTCGACGACAAGGTTCCCTCTGCTTCCGACGGAAACGGATTCCACGGTGAAATCGTAGCTTTTTCCGGCCAAAGAGTAGTCGACGGGATATTCCTCCATAAAAGATTTCAGACGGGATTCCCTTATCCTCAAAGAAACGTATTCGGTTCCTTTCGCCTCCTTTTTGTATCCGTTAAGATATACGAAGTCTCCGTATTTTCTTGATTTCACCCTCTCTCTAAGGTCGTCTTCCACGGAAACGTCTTCGATGACCGCTCCCTTGAAAGAGTCGGAGTTCCCCGAAAGAATCCCGTTTACCCTCCTTCTAAATGCGGAGAGAGACGTTCTAATCGTTTCCATGTTTTTCAAGCCTTTTTTCCAGAAAATCCAAAAGCTCTCCGGACAAGACTTCCGCCTCCTCCTTCAAGGCGAAAACCTCCTCCATATCGACCCCCTTCGGATCCTCCTCGGCGAGTCTCTCCATTTTCTCCGCAATCCACTCAAGTCTCTTCTCGCCCTCGACGAACTCTTTCAAATCGGTAATCGCCATGTTTCTCCTTTCGTATGGTTTCTGAACGACATAGTCCTCCTATACGGGGAAAAACCGTTTTTTCCACGACGCTCCCTTGTAGGAAAAGGCCGAGGCCAAACCGCATAGCCCTCTCTTTTTCAGTTCCTTGGAGAACTCGCAGGCCTCGGAGAGGGTGTCGAATTCGGCGGATATGGGACCGTGCGGCGTCCATACCCGCAGCGATTTTCTTCCTTTGAGATCGAGAAAAACGAAAATCCCCGCCCCGATCGATATCACGAGAAGGGAGACGAAAGAGCCTTTCTGTATCAGATAGGCAATGGAGATCGCCATAACGGCGTATACGGCCATAGGGCCGTATCCCATACACCCGGGACGGACGCATCTTTCGAGAGGAACGAGATATTCCGCCCCCTCTCTGTCCACGAGTCGGAGTCCCCGTTCGGAAACCTCTTTTATCAGGTATTTTCGTTTCCCGATCCTTACGGCGATTCTCAAATATCATCCTCCATCAGAGCGTCGAGTATCGATATCGCCTCCTCACTCGAAAAAGAGGAGGGGCGATCCGACTCCTTTTTCCTCGTTTCGACGCGGATCGTCGAATGGCTCATCGGCGCCTCGATCCGCAGTTTCGTCTTGTCTTCTCTTTTGACCGGATAAGGCTTTCCCGTCAGATAGATTACGTCGCCCTTGGACATCCCCTCGGCCTCTTTGCGCAGAAAGGTGACGTATATCTCCATGATAGAGGGCCACTCCCCGCTGAGAGGTTTGAGAAAGCAGACTATGCCGTCTTTGTTGAAAGTCACATACGGTTCCTTTATTATCTCGAATACGCCGGAGATGGTCATCGGAACTCCTTTTTCTCAATTATATCCCCAAACCGCCCGTAAGGCGTCGATCGTTTCCGCCGAGCCGACTTAGACAAAAATGGCGATAAAGATATAAATGCCAATAACATTACCTGAAGGAGCGCGAAATGATGGAGGACCTAAAAAAAAGAATGAAGCTTTCCGTCGCCAGAGAGATATTCCGTACGGTGGAAGAAACGAACGACGGCTATCTATTCAAAGACAGGTTTAACGAAATAAGCGTCAAGATATTTATGCCGAGAGATATTTTCGAGAAGTATAACGTGGATTACGACGGTATGAGAGACTTTATATACGAACTTCTCGAAGAATACGCGAAAAGCATCGAAGGAGACGTTCTCTCCTTCGATGAAAGCGTAGAGTGGATTGAGTATCAGGTAGCGATGAATACGGACGAATACGAAGTCTACCATGGAGATCTACCGGCGACCTCCCCGATCGCCGACGGTACCGTAACGATACATATGTCGGAACGGATGGGAGAACATGGAGAATCGTTGGGCTCGGTGATTGAGAAAAATCACGTATTGGACCACGTCGACAAGGAAAAACGTCTGTGTGTCTATAGGAACCGTGGCGACGAAAAAACGTTGTACGTCGGATTTGCGGTTCAATGGGACGTCATTACGGTACCGTATGTCGACGACGATTTAACGGAAAGAAAGATGGAGATCACCTACGCGTTAACGACCAAGGATATCGAGCTCAGAAACAAAGCTTTAAGCGTCATCGAAAAGATATCGCGAAGTATGGAAGCGGAAAACGCCGCGCGCGCCCTACTTCACGACCCGGATAATTTTCCCTTCCGTGTCCCCGAAACCCTGAGAGAGCATCTCGTGAACGACGACGATGAATTTTACGCGCTGGTGAAAGATGTGTCAGAAAGAGAGAAAAGAGGGAATTTCGACGCGGTGGAAATCGTGAAGAAAGCCGTCGAGATCGTCGCCGAGAGAGCCGATCCGGAAACGAAAACGAATATTTTGAGAGAGTTCGCCGAAAAGATTTTGGACAAACTCCGTTCCCAAGAACGAAACGTCACCGCGAAAATGGAGAGCGTCGACGAAACGAGAGTCGTTATGACGATCAAGAACGAGTCCACCGGAGAAACGAAACGCGTCGAAGTGAAATTCGAGGATCTGATTTCGAATTTTCCAGAACCGCGGGATATATCCCGCAAGATTCCGTCTTTTTCGGGGCCGAGCGAAAGGAGAGAGGATCGGGATAGATAACCGTCTTCGGAAAACGGGGCTATCCCCCGAACGGATTCGAACCCATCGTGTTGAGCGGGGCGTTCACCGCGTAGAATATAATCACCACGAACACGACTATGACGAAAAGGAGTACCGGCTGGAGAAACTCTTTCGCCGTTTCTATCACGTCCTCCATGCTCGCCTTGTAATCTTTATAGAGATCCTCGAATCCGAGATGTATCTCTCCCGTGTCCTCCATCGCGAAAACCATGTTGTAGAAGTCCCTGGAGAAATAGTCCATTCTGTCGAAACCCTCCTCCTTGAGGGCGACCGAGAAGCGCACCCCTCTTTCGGCTATCTCCGTGGCCACGTTGAGAAACTTCTCCTTCAGTTTGGGAAGGCTTATAACCTCGGCGCTCATGGCGATGGCCTCCGTTATCATTATCGAGGCGGCCGTGGAAACGGACAGGAGGGCGCTGAGCAGCGTATAGTCCCTCGCCAGATAGACGTTCTTCACGTACGGTATGTATCTCGTGGATTTCGCTATGAGAAAATAGAGCGTTTTGTACGAGGCCAATATCACGGCGAGGGATATGAGAAAGAAAGAGATCGGATTGTCGGCGGCGTAATCCGACATGGCGTAGAATTTTTTCGTTATATCCGGAAACTTGGAGGGATCCAGCATGTTCATTATCTTCTTTGTCTGCGGTATTTGATAGTATATCGTCATAAGAAAATAGACGTATAGAACGAAAAACACTATTTTAGGATAGTTGAGCAGCCTTTTTATCTTTCTCGCCGTTTCGTACTTCGTCGTGAGGACGTCGATGAGTTTGTCGTATACCGCGACGTTGCCGGCGGTCTTCTCTCCCACCTTTATGGCCTTCGTGACGTATTTCGGAACGCCGACCATGTCGAGCGCGACGTATACCGGTATCCCCCTCGTCATGGCCGACGCGAGTTTCTCGAGAACCTTTTTGAGATTCTTGTAACGCTTGTCGTTCTTCGCATAGTTCTCGAATATGACGAGCTGCTTTTTCTCGTGCTTGCGATATTTGTTCATGTTCCTCAGAAGTTTCAGAAGCTGTATGAGCTCCCTGTCGCTCAGCTCCCCGTATCCCGCCGTAGGTTTGACGAGAAGGGTGAGATAATATCCGAGCGTCTTGAGATAATCGGGCTTCGCCGAAAGAACGTGGACGTTGGATTCCTGCGCCCACAGTATTATCTCCTCCTTTCCGGAGAAGGTCTTGTAGGTCTCGCCGGTCTTTTTCGAGCTGTCTCTATATCTTACGTGGTATACCAACTTCATTTTTTGGCCCTTAGAATTTCCAAATTCTCTTTACCGTACCTGGTTATCTGCGCGCTTATCATGTCGACCGCGTTCTGCAGTTCGTCGAGCCGTCTGCGCATGTAGTTGTTCTCTCTAAACAAAATGCGCATGCGTACGTAGTTTTCGTTGGATACCTGGTGGTTGAGTATAACGAGCTGATGCAGTATCCCCTTCAACATCTCCATCCGGGCGAGAAATTTTCCTTCCGAACCGTCCATTTTGATGGTGTTCAAAGAAACGATCGTGGCGTCTCTCGCCATCTCGGAGAGTTTACCGTAGTCCACCCTCCCGTGTATGAACTTGTAATTTCTTCCGGTCACGCTCTTATACGCGGAAACGTAGGAGGATACGAGTCCCCCTCCCTTGCTCGCGTTTAAAAGATCGTAAAGGGAAACGGTTTCGAGGGAGGAGGTGAATATCTTTTTGTCGGGACGGGAAGAGAGCAGCTTCTTTCCCTGAAAGTCGGAAGTGTATCTCGCTATGGAGGGAAAGGGAACGGATATAGCGGCGGCCACGGATTTTTTCCCGTTCTTTTTTACGTCGTCGGTTATCTTCGGAGAAGTCATGTCGCACACCGAAAGAATTTCGAGCTCGCTCTTTTTCATGTCGGCCTCGTTGGCCATCTCTCTCGCGTACGCCCTGTTCAGCATCTCGTTCACGTAGTTGTTCGCGGCGGGATCGTACCTCGTGCCGTCGAAATAGGAAGGCGTCCCGCCCGATGCCGCCGCCCTGGAAAGCTTTACGGTAGAGGCCACCCCTCCGCTCGCCGCGTAGGAACCGGTCTTTTTCTCCCGCTCCGAAAGCGGCTCCCCGACGTCGGCGCTCCCTTTGGAGAGCGATTCGCCGTTTAAATTCTTCCCTCCCCCCTTCACGACGTCGGTGATTCTTTTTTTGAAAGCGTCAAGGTCCTTTTTTTCGAGAGTCGTTTCGGGTACGCGCGAAAGGGGGGTTTTGCTCTGCACCACGTCCCACAGGGAGAAGTGTTTTTTATAATCCTTCGCCAGCTCGCTGAAAAGCGCGTGAGTCAGATTCACGCCGCACAAACTTACGTTCGGGAGTTTGAATTTCACCCCCAGTTGTTTGAAAACGCTCGTAAGACACCCTTCCACCACGTCGGCCGCCGTTTTGCTCAACGGAGTGTCTCCCAGTTTCTCCTGCACCATCGCCGCTATCTTCTGCTTCTGCAGGCTTACGTTCGCCGTCGCGGAGGTGGTGGTTCCTATGCTCAATTTGGCTCCTACCGTCTGTTTGAGTATGTCCCCCATCTTTTTCTGCAGAGCGTTCTCCATCGCCTTTTGAATCGCGGCGGCGCTCAGCGCCCCCCCGCCGAAAATGGCGTGGGATTGCGTCGTCGCGAACCCGACGAAAAACAGAACGGCAATCGTTTCGCGCGCGCGTTTCATCGGAATTTCCTTTCGTTATCGCCTGCCGAGATTTTTGTCGAGAATCATTCTCGCCATCTCGGAGCCGCTCGGTTTCGGAACGTACTTCCTCGGAGAGCGTTTCTTGTCGCCTATGAATTTCTCCTCTCCCGCTTCCCCTCCGGCAAGAGGAATGTTCACCACGGCGTATCCTTCCGCGGCGGACTCTCCGGCATAGATGTATTTGACGCCGTTTTTCTCGAAGGTTATTCCGTCCGAAGTGATGTCCGCTATTTTGAAACCTTTGTAATAGCCCCCTTTGCGAAATATTCTCTCCCCCTTCGGAGTTTTCACCACGGCCACGTATCTTCCGTCCTTCACGAATATGCTGAATCCTTCCAGTTCCCCCATCTCTTTGGAAAACGCGCCGTAGTCGGCGACGTCGTTTTTATCCTTGCGTTTCGCTTTGCGAATCTCCTCCTTGAGGCGTCGAAGCTCCTCCGATATCCCCCCTATTTTGTCGTTCACCGCCATAAGGGCCTTCCGTGCCGCTTTTTTCTCTATCTCTTCCGCCTCGTCCTCTTTTTTGTATCCCTTCTTGAACAGGTCCATTAGCTCCTCGAGCTTTTTCTTTCTTTTGTAGTATTCCGTAAGTTTGGAGAGAAGGGCGAGCTTTTGCGCGAGGTACTCGTTGTAGCTTCGCGTTTCCACCACCTTCTCGTCTATCGCCGCTATCGGATCCTCCTTTCCGGAGAGCGTGTCGTTAGGTATGGTTTTTTCTATAAACTCCACCGTTTCGTCGCCCTTTTTCTCCCTGTTAGCCACCTTTTCCGGTTCCGGACGCATGGTTTTATCGTCCCCCTTCGCCGCTTCGCCGGGTTTGGCCGCGGTCAGAATATCCTTCGTCAGCGACGTGTCCTCGCCGGAGCCGGAGCTTTCCTCTTTTTTCCGTTTTCTCTTTTCCGCCGATACTTTCGGATTTTTCGTTTTCATGGCGCCGGTCGCGACCTCTTTTTTCTCGGACCTTTTCGATTTCGACGCGTTCCGGCTTTCTCCGGATTTTCCGGCGTCGCCCATGCCCGAGAAATCGGACCCGCCTCCGCCGGTGCGCGAGAGAGTCTCCGCGCTCGGGGCGTCACCTCCGCCGTTCTTTTTGAAATATCCATTCGAATAGAGGAACAGCCCCCCGACCGCCGCGATGGTAAGCACCCCGAGAATCGCCTGTCTGGGCAGATTTCCGAAGGAACTCTTTTTTTTCTTTCCGCCCGTTTCGAAATTCCTCTCCAAATTTTCGAGAATTTCGTCCCCCGTATCCTCTCCGACCGTGGCGGATTCGACCGTTTCCGTCTCTTTCGGTTTCTTTTTAACGCCGAAAAGCGCCTTTATCCTCTCGAAATCGAATTTCATGGCGTTCCTTTGCTTTTTCCCGAATTATAGGAAAACTCCCGTTCAGTATCTTTTGAAAGAGGTAAGAATATACGCGAGCTCGTCTTCCCCGAGAAGCTCCTCCGGCACGTATATCGAGAACATCGTCCTCGATCTCGTGAGGGGTACGTTTATCACCGCCGGATGCCGGCGAGCGATTCTATATCCCTCGGATCTGATATTCTCCATTCCGCTTTCGAGATGGGTGAAATCCGCTTCCATGGACTGTAGCGCGTCCATCGGTAAAAACGATATCTCGCCGTCGTATTCGTACGCCTCGGGATTTTCCCTCAGCAGCTCGGCATGGTATTCTTTTAGCGCCAAGATATCCTTTCTGAACGTGGCGGTCACTATAACCTCTTTGAAACCGTTGATTTTCGCTATTTTCATGACCTTGGAGAGCCTTCTTTTCATATCCGGCTCCGTGGTGTACCACAAACCGCCTTTTTCCGTTTTACCGTCCGGAAAATCTATCACCGGGACGCCTTTTTTATATATGGACACGTAGTCCATCACGTTGGTCGAAACGTTCTCGTTTTCGTCGACGTCTCCGCATCTGGCGAGAAAATGCGCGATGTATTTCTTGTATTTCGGATTGATGTGTATCTGCGCCTCCACTATGTCCTCCGTGGAGCGGAAATTGTCCACGAGCACCGTGAACTCCCCTTCGCTTATCCCTTTCTCGGCCATATCGAAAAGAGATCTGATTCCCCTGTCTTTCATGGTTAGCGAATATTTCGACACCCTTTCCGAAGAGCCGTAAAGATCGATTATTTTCGATACGGAGTCCTTAAGGCTGAAATACATACCGACGTCGAACTGGTTCATATCGCCGTAAAGATTCACCGAAACCCCCCTTCCGATCACGGAGTATAGCGAGAAGCCGGGGAAGAGGTACCCCTCGTCCACATGTACTCTCAGAAATCTACGGGAGGGTTCCATTCCAGCCATCTCCCCGAGGGGGACGCAGAGAAATTTGAATATCGAAACGAGTTTCTCGAGATTCTCTTTCTTCCTGGCCTCCTCCGGGTTTTCGATCATTCGTTTTAGAAAAGCGAGATTTTCCTTTCCCCTCTTTCCGTAGGCGGCGTCGAGAAGAATGAACTCGAGGGCCTCTTCGATGCGGATATCCGCACCCTTTAGCGCCACGGAGCGCGCGCACCCGTAGGATCCTTCGTCCGTAAGAATCTTTTCCATGTTTCTCGAGGCCGATATGGCTCTCCCCACGGCTCTTTTGATTTCGCGGTAGTTGGCCGCTATCTCCTCCTCCGTCATCCCCGAAACGTTTATTCCCGCGTAGCGTTTTACCTCCTCCGCATGCGGAACGTCGGCGTATATCACTTTTCTTTCCCCGAATATGGACCGCATGAGTTCCGCGATCGCTTTGAACAGCCTCATCCCCCCCGCATTCTCCATCGATATCTCGTACATTCTACGCATCGCCTCGTACAGCGCCTTTTCGTCTCTCTCGGATATTATCTTTTCGAAGGCGGAAGAGAGCTTCGTTCTTTTTTCGAGGTAGTCCTCCATCGATTCGGAAATTTTCCCGTAGCTTCCCCCCGAAAACATGCTTTTAAGCTTTTCGTATCTCTCTTTGGGAAAGTCTTTTGTGAGATTCTCCACTTTCTCCGCCATCCTCTCGAGATCCGAAACGAAAAGTTCCGATTCGGGGACGAAATAAAGAACGTTCTCCCTCATGAAAGGATATGCCCTCTTTACCCTCTCCAGCGTCTCCGCGGAGTGTATCGCGTAAACGGAAGATGCCTCTTTTCCGGCGGCGATCATAGCCGCGATCGCGACGGAATCGAACTCCATGGCCTTCACGGCGAGAAACGTCTTCCCGCTACCGGCCATTCCGAGTATGCCGTTGATCGTTCCCTTGGAATCGTTTATTCCCATGGCCTGATATCTCGAAAGTCCGAACTCGTTGACGTTTCCCTTCTCGGGAACGTCCACTTCGAAGAAGAACGGAAAGGGCGAGAATATTTTCGTTCCGTACGCCATGGCGGCGAGAATCTCCATAACCGGGGAAGGATACGCTTCCTCCATTATCCCGGCGGAGGCGTTCTTTATCGCTCGGGGAGTATGGGTGTTTCTCACGACGTAGACTATCGTCTTCCTGGTGGATTTTTTAACCGTATCGGACAGATTCACGAGCTCCCGGACGTATCTTATCTTGTCGAAAAGCGGGTACCTCTTTATGTTCTTCGGATCTCTGCCCATGCTTCTGTCCAATCCGGCCGCGATGTACTCCATCGCCTTTCCCAGAACCCCCCTGGCGTTTTCAAGAGAGGCTATTCTTTCGACGATCACCGGATCTTTCGTTATCTCCTTGATAACGCCCATGTTGAACCGGATACTTCCGTCCTCGTCCATATGAACGACGGAATAGACGTTTTTTCCGTCGTATACGGCGAGAACGGAAAGCCGGACTTTTTTTCCGGGCTCCTTGAAATCGGAAAGAAATTCGAACAGTTCGGATTCGGACGAAAATCTCCTCTCGAGAACGTCGTATCCTATCTGAAACTTCACGTCCGAGGGAAATATGACGTTGGCCGACTCCTCTATCAACTCGGCGGCGGTTTCTATTTCCGCCGCATGTTTTTCGATAACGTCTTTGACGTTCACTTTTTCTCCTTGCGGTCGATTTTCGTTTTCATGGTCGCTTCGATCTCCGACACTCCTCTGTCCATCGAAACGGTTAGCGATTTCACGAATTTCTTGGCATCCACGATATCGGAATCGTTTCTGTAACCCATCACTCTAAATAAACACCGTTTTCCTCTGCACCGAAGAACGGCGTAGATTCCGCCGAATCCGGGTTTTTTCGCCACTATGTCCGAAAGTTTTCTCTTGGCATAGACGAGCCAAGTTCTCCACGTTTCGAGAACCCCTTCCGGAACCGTATCCAAATCCGAGAAAAGCACTCTGGAAGGCACGATTCCCTCCATGACCGCAAATTCCATTTTCGGCTCGCCGACTTTTTTTACGAGGCGTCTCTTCTGACGCGAAAACAGATTTCTTATTTCCGACGCCGTCTTTTTGGCGTCGAAGGTTTCCGTTCCGTCGGCGTAAACGGCCTTGAGAAAGATAAATATAAAGGGGTTTCCGAATATCGGATAGAACTTGAAGTTGGATATAAACGTCTTTTCGTTTCTCACTTCGAAGGAAGGGTCGAAAAGGAACATCTCCTTCTCCCCGTTTTCGAGAAACTCCGTCATGTACGTCACCATGGACGCTTTGTCCGGATCGTACGTATTGACCACGAAGTGATACTCTTTGCCCGATCCGTCCTCAAAAACGAAATATTTTATTCTCGCCGTTTCATTTTGCGCCGACATGTTCCATCCGTTCCGATTTTGAGGGAATTATACGAACACGGAAAGAACGGGAGCCTGTTTACTCTATAGAGCGTATACGCCTTTGATTACAATCGGGGAACCGTCGCTTTTTTTGTACAAAAGAACGGGAAATTCGGAAAAATCGACGCTCTCCCCGTACGAATCCTTGATCTCCTCCAAAAACTCCGCTATATCATCGTAGGACGGAACGGAAGAAGCGGAACGATCCGAGCCCGGGGGCGAAAAGCCGACTTTGAGAAGCGTACCGGAAAAACGTCCGAATAGATTCTCCATTTTTACCAGGTATCTCCTGAAAGCCGGTTCGGCGAAAAGATATTCCGGAAAAAGCATTATCCCCGTCCCCTCGGCGTTGAGGGACGCTAAAAGGGTTTCCTTAGACGTCGAACGCATTCTCACCGTCCTTCACGATCGATCCTTTTTCGTCTCCGTTCACGCTCTCCTCCCTCTCCGTCTTTTCCATTTCGACGGCTCTATGAGCCTCTTCCACGGTTCGATAGGTTCTCGCTATACCGCTTGGAAGAAAATCGGCCTCGCCGAACGTATCCAGAGCTTTGGAAACCGCGACTCTCACGTTCTCCGGAGCGGGGATCTCCAACTCCTCCAGCTTCTTGAGAAGAACCGCGTTCAAAACCGCGAATCTGGCGAAGTCCGAAAAACGCGCGGTGGGCGTTTCGAGAATTTTTTCGATAATAGCGTCCCTCGGATCCAAATTCCTTTTCGCGTCACCGACGTCCGGTCTTTCGTCGATGAAAGTTTTGAACAGATTCGCAGCGGTCAGCCCCCGGTCGGATTTCGCCCTGTATACGGCGTTGGGCGAATAGAGGACAAAGTCCTCCGGAAATCGCGAATCGGTGGTCAAGGAACCTATGGAGACGAGCGCGTCCAATCTCGAAACGGTCTCTTTCATCGCCTTCACGCTTTCCGAACTCGGGATCTTGTCCTCTTTCATGGCGTCGTAGAGTTTGTCCCCCGTCAAAAATTCGTAAGTTTTAACGTTTTTGTACAAATAGACGGAATCCCCGTAGATCGCCACGATCCGTTTGTGTTTTTTTTCGAATATCTTGGGGTTCGATTTCATAGCTTCTTGTAACGGCTCCATTTCTCCATAGACCCTTTTGCGAAGCCGCTCAAGGGCTTCCATGGAGGCTTTGTCCTCTTTTCCGTGCGCGATCGGAGATACCATATTCAGACGAAACTCCTCCTGAAGAGCGACGTCCTCGGATTCCGTTTCCGCATTGAAACCTTGCCAATCGACTCCCATCTCGGAAAGATATTCGTCGAGGCGTTCACCGTCGTTCTCGACGAGCGCCATCGCCGTATATACCGACAGGGCTTCGGCCATTTTCGCCGCCTCTTCCTTCTCGGATTCCGTAAGCCCGCCGTCTTTCTCAGCGACGGACAGCAATGACCCGAAAGCTTTCGCGACTTTTTGGAACTCGTATTCTCCTCCGCCCGACGCGCCGGGATATCTCCACGGAGTTTCCATCTCCGCCTTGATATGCGGAGAAAAGACGTACGGTGCCGTCAAAACGTCTATCTTTCCGGAGGTCCTGGTGGGCTTATCCGCAACGAAGTCACCCCTTCTCACTCTTCCGTCGAGTTCCTTGATTTTCTCTTCGAGAGACCCGGATTCGCCGGATAGGTACTCTTCGATGAAATCTATCAGCTTAAGTTTCACTTTATCGTTACCGGTTCCGTCGAAAACGTCCACGTATCTCTGAGGCATGGCTTCGCCGCCGGTTCTGAAATATTTCTCTACGGCGGGTAAACCCATCGATTCGGAAGGAAGCCTTCTATTCTCGCCATTCGACAGATGATAGACGAGGAACGTAAGCGACTTTCGCATCGAAGCCGCGACGGAATGGTTCAAAACGGTATTCATCATGGAAAACGCGGCTCGGGATATAGTCCCCTCCTCGCGCATTCTCCGTATGAGTTCGCCATGCTTCAGGTGGGAAAGAATAGACGCGTACGTGCTAACGGCGGCTTTGAAGGCGGCGAAAGAGCTTCCGGTCGCCTTTTCCACTTTGTCGATCATTCCGTCTATGAGACTTTCGTATCGTTCGGCGACGTTCGCCGGTATCTCGTTTTCGAGATACCGCATGTACTCCTCTATTCGCTTCTCGTTGAGACCGTTTTTCATCTGATAGGCCCCGATTACCTTTTTGTATTTGATCCAGTCCTTTTTCTGGTTTCTTATCAACTCGTGAAAGTCTCTGCGTAAAACCTCCACGGAAACGGATAACAACTTTTCCATATCCTTCTGTTTTATATAGCCGGCGCCTTTTAGTTTCTCCAGCCATTCCATGCCCCGACCGTCGGTTTTATCGAGAAGAATGTCGATCGCTTCCTCCAAGTCGCTTTCGGAGAATTTTCCATGGTATATTTTATCGAATACCAGGTCGTACAGTCTCTCGGTGGAATTTTTCCCCTTTTTCGTATCGCCGACATCGTCGAACTCTTCCGTTCCGTATGCCTCGTTAACGTATCTGACGGCATCCACGTATTTCGTTTCCGCGGAAATTTCCGCGGCTTTTTTCAACAGGG
>Ga0256831_1000225_pt1 | contig 30227 bp, 31 predicted proteins | sample 132544metaG_FD_189087 | JGI IMG/M metagenome (GOLD analysis project Ga0256831, IMG submission 189087) | Hydrothermal vent microbial communities from Lau Basin, Pacific Ocean - 132-544 | ecosystem: Environmental > Aquatic > Marine > Hydrothermal vents | place: Pacific Ocean: Lau Basin | collected... | reverse complement strand
GGATCTCTACGACGCGGTATACTCCTCCATACCAGGGGCAAAGTTCGGCGCCGCCATGAACGAGGCAAAGCCCAAGGTTGTTAGAGTTACGGGCACGGATGAGGAGCTCAAGAAGATTGCCGCGGACATTGCGCTCAAGATCGGTGCGGGACACGTGTTCGTCGTAGTTATGCGCGGAGCGTTCCCCATACACGTGCTCAACGCAATCAAGAGCATCCCCACCGTGGCGTGCGTGTATTTGGCGACAAGCAACCCGTTCCAGGTGATCGTGGCGGAGACGGACCTCGGACGCTCAGTGATTGGAGTCGTTGATGGAACGCCAGCAGACCACGTAGAGAGCGAGGAGGAAAAGAAGGAACGGAAGGAACTCGTCAGGAAGTTCGGTTACTTCGGAGATTGAGCGCAGAATCCACAAAAACACAGCCCCCTTATTTTTTCTTGAGCATCATCAGAATAAGGCAGCTCTTGGGCAAAGCAGAAAGAGGGATAGCGGCGGAGATTACTGCTCCGCCAGAAGCTTTATCTCGATCTTCACGTTCTCAGGGATGGGAATGCGCAGAATCATCTTCATGACGCGGTCATCGGCAGCCACGTCAATGATGCGCTTGTGGATGCGCATCTCCCAGTGCTCATAAGTCTCAGAACCCTGACCATCGGGAGAGTAGCGAACAGCGACGCGGAGCTTCTTTGTGGGCAGGGGTATTGGTCCGCGCACCTTCACGCCAGCCTGCTTAGCAATGCCAACGATCTTCTGAACGATGTCATCGAGCACCTTGTAGTCCGTCCCTGCGAGCTTGATGCGTGCGATCATGAGTATCACCGTGGACCTCTAACAAAAGGAAAGGGGGGTTGGAGATCACTGCTTGGGAGTGACCTCCGTGACGACACCCACCGCCACCGTGCGGCTCATGTCACGGATGGCGAAACGGCCGAGCGCTGGGAAGTCCTGGAAGCGCTCGACGACAACGGGCTTGGTGGGCACGACCTCAACGAGGGCCGCATCACCAGTCTTGAGGAACTGTGGGTTCTCCTCAGCGACCTGGCCGGTGCGTGGGTCAATCTTCTGGAGGAGCTTCTCAAAGCGGCAGGCCACCTGGGCGGTGTGGATGTGGAACACTGGCGTGTAGCCCACGGTGATGGCGGTAGGGTGGTTCAGCACGATAATCCTTGCCTGGAAGCGTGCTGCAACTGTGGGCTTGTTGTCCGGGTGGCCAACGACGTCACCGCGCTTGATCTCGTCCTTGCCAACGCCCTTGACGTTGAAACCGATGTTGTCACCGGGCTTTGCCTCCTGTAGAGGCTCGTGGTGCATCTCGATGGACTTGACTTCGCCCACCTTGTCAATGGGCATAAAGACGACCTTGTCACCCACCTTCAGGACACCAGACTCGACACGGCCCACGGGGACCGTACCGACACCCTTGATGGAGTAGACGTCCTGGATGGGGATGCGCAGAGGCTTGTCAATGGGCCTGGGTGGCTCCTGGAGCTTGTCGAAGGCCTCGTAGAGGGTGGGGCCGTTGTACCAGGGCATGTTCTCGGACTTCTTGACCACGTTGTCGCCCTTGAGGGCGGAGATGGGCAGATGATGACCTTGCTCATGTCGTAGCCGAAGCCCTTGAGGAGCTTCTCAACCTCTGCCTTGACCTCCTCGAACTTCTTCTGGTCGTAGTTGACCATGTCCATCTTGTTGATGGCCACGATCATCTGGTTGATACCGAGGGTCTTGGCGAGGATTGCGTGCTCCTTTGTTTGGGGCTGGACACCCTCTGTAGCGGCAACGACGAGCACTGCGGCGTCAGCCTGTGCAGCACCCGTAATCATGTTCTTGATGAAGTCCACGTGGCCAGGAGCGTCGATAATCGTGAAGTAGTACTTGGGGGTCTCGAAGTCACGGTAAGCGACATCGATGGTAATACCACGCTCACGCTCCTCCTTGAGCTTGTCCATCACGTAGGCGAACTCGAAACCAGCCTTACCCTTCTCCTCAGCCTCCTTGCGAAGCTCCTCGAGCTTGCGCTGGTCAATGAGACCGAGGTCGTAGAAGAGACGGCCGACCGTTGTGGACTTACCGTGGTCGACGTGACCGATAAATACCAGGTTAAGGTGGGGCTTCTCCTTGGGCATTCTTCACACCTCCTTTTTCTCCTACCATTCTTGAAGAGGTAAAATTATAAGGGAAACGGGCGTTAGTCCAGGAAGTCCTCCGGCTTGGGAGGCTCCGGGGACTCGCCCTTGCGCGTGCGTATCTGCTTGACAACCTCTGCCTGCAGATCCTTGGGCAGTGGCTCGAATCCAGCAGGCTCGTAGGTCCAGAAGGCACGTCCCTGCGTGGCGGATCTGATGGCTGCCGCGAAACCGATCATCTCCTTCACTGGTGCCTTGGCCTTGATGATGAGGCGCTCGCCCTCGCTCTGTATGTCCAGGATCTGTGCGCGACGGCTCTGGAGCTCCTTGTTGATTGCACCCATGTACTCCTGGGGCGCGTAGATGTAGACATACTGCTTGGGTTCGTAGAGGAATGGATCTGCCTGGAGCATCGCGGCGTATATTGCGCGCTTCACTGCAGGGATTACCTGTGCTGGGCCGCGGTGCACTGCGTCCTCGTGGAGTACAGCGTCCTCAAGGACCACCTTGACGCCCATCACCTTCTCACGGGCGAGGGGCCCGTCGTTCATGGCCTCCTGGAACGCCTGGATGATGAGCTCCTTTGCTTCGTTGAGGTACTGGACACCCTTTGTGCGGTCCACGAAGACGTTGTGGTTGAAGGCAGCCCAAACGTTCTTCGCATCCTCTGGGCTCATACCAGCCTCTATGAACTCCTTCTCATACTGGCGAGGCTTGTACTTGCCCTCTGGAATCTTGCCCTCAACGAGTGCCTCGAGCACGCTGGGCTCAAGGGGCTCCACGTGAATGTAGAACTTGTTGTGCCTGTTGGGGGACTTGCCCTCCACCGTGGGGGAAACCTTGCGGACAGACTCGCGGTAAACCACGGTGGGCGGCGAAACGTTAACTGGGATCTTGTTGTCGTGCTCCACACGGTGGACGATAACCTCAAGCTGGAGCTCACCCATACCTGAAACGAGGTGCTCTCCCGTCTCCTTGTTGATCTCAACGCGGACGGAGGGGGTCTCCTTAGCTATTCTGCGGAGCACTTCGGAGAGCTTTGTAATGTCCTTGGGGTTCTTGGCCTCAATGGCCACGGTCACCACGGGCTCCAGCTTCACCGCGAAGGACTCGAAGGGCTCGATCTCCTCCTCGGCGATGGTCTCACCGGCAAAGACGTCCTTGATACCGACAACAGCGGCGATGTTACCCGCTGGAACCTCCTCGACAACGACACGGTGTGGACCCATGTAAAGGGAGATCTGCTGGATGCGAGCGGAGCGCTTGGCGTTAATGAGCTTCACATCCATACCGCGCTTGAGCGTTCCGGAGTAGATACGGCCCGTGGAGACATCACCGGCGTGGGGATCAACGGAGACGTCGGTAACCACCATGACGAGCTTGCCATTCTTGTCCACGTTGAGCATCTGCTTGCCGATCTCGCTGTTGATGTCCCCCTTCCAGAGGTGGGGGATACGGTACTTCTGAGCCTCCACGGGGGATGGCAGGTGCTGGATCACCATGCGGAGAACCACATCGTAGAGCTTGATCTTCTTGGCGAGCTCCTTCTGCTTGTCCTGCTGTAGGTGCTCGTAGACATCCTTGAAGGTAACGCCCTTTTCAGCCGCATAGGGCACGGAAAGGGCCCAGTTGTGGTAAGCCGAACCGAAGGCAACGGAACCGTCCTTGACAGAGACCTGCCACTTGTCCTTGAACTCCTCTGGGGCGAACTTGCGAATGAGATCGTTTACGTCGCGGATAATCTCCATGAACCGCTCCTGCATCTGCTCGGGGGTTACCTGGAGCTCGTTGATGAGACGGTCCACCTTGTTGATGAAGAGCACGGGCTTCACGTATTCAGAAAGGGCCATACGGAGAACCGTCTCCGTCTGGGGCATCACACCCTCTACTGCGTCAACCACGAGGACCACGCCGTCCACTGCGCGCATGGCGCGGATCACTTCGTCGGCGAAGTCCACGTGGCCGGGGGTATCGATAATGTTGATGATGTAGTCCTTGTCCTTCCAGTCGTAGAGGATGGAAATGTTGGCGGAGAAGATGGTAATGCCGCGCTCACGCTCCATCTCGTAGAAGTCCATCACCAGCTGCTTACCGGCAAGATCCTCGGAGAGGAGGCCGGAAGCAGCCACGAGGTTGTCCGTGAGCGTTGTCTTACCGTGGTCGATGTGTGCTACGATGCCGATGTTCCTGATCTGATCCGTCTTGTACATGACATCCTTCATTCTCTTGATGATTTCCTCGATCTTACCCATGATCATCACCTGGACTGACGTGCAATGCGCTCAATTTCCTCGCGGCGCATCACGGCAAAGGACTTGGGATCGTTCTGAGCCGCGGCGATGAGCTCCTCCGCAAGCGCCTCTGCAGCAGAGGTCTTCGTGTTGAAGGACTTGGAGAACGCCGCAAGGGCGATGTTCCTCAGGGCAACGTCAAGGGCCCTCAGGGGGGAAACGTCCACAGCAACGGGGACGAACACACCACCCATCTGGACACGAACAACATCCTCCCTTGGAGCAGAGTTGATTATGGCATCAACGAGGACCTGCACGGGATTCTGGCCGGTCTTCTGCTCCACGATCTCAAAGGCTTCCTCCACGATCTTCATGGCCTGGAGCTTCTTACCGCAGCCCCCACGGCCTCTGATGTATCGCCCGCCGAGCTTCCTGGAACCCTGGCCAGAGCGCATGAGCTTGTTCACAAGGCGCTCCACAATGGGCACGTCCTTTTTGGCCATGTGCTTCTTGGCGTGGCGGCCGTGGGTGTGCGGAATCACCACGGGCTTGAGGGAAATGTAGTCCTTGAGGGACACGTCGTTGACCACCACGTCCGAGGTGTCCCAGCGACCGAAGAGCAGGATCTTGGGGGTGGACTTGGACTGGGACTTCTTGGACCTGGAAGCCGTGGACTTCTTGGACTTCGCCGCCATGATCATCTCCTCGTCTTCTCCTTTCTTCCGGTACGGAGCATCTCAAGGGAGATGCCGTTAACCATGATCACCTTGTAGCGCATACCCCACTGGGATCCTACTGGACCGCCACGGGATCCACCGATACCCTCTATGATAACCTCGTCGTGCTCGTCCACGAACTTGATTGCGTTGTTCCTGGGCACGTGAGCAGTTACCTGCTTGCCGTTCTTGACGAGCTGGACACGCACAGCCTTGATAAGACCGGAGTGCGGCTGCTTCTGCTCGATCTCACGCTTCTCGAGCACGATTGCACGGGCCATTGGAGCTCCCTCGAGGGGATCCTGTGGACCCTTCTGGCGGCGGAGAATGCGCTTCTTATAGTAGAGATCCTTCCAACGCCAGCGCTTTCGGTCCTTAAGGAGCTTGCGAGCAGCATACTCACCGTTCGCCATTTAGGTCACCACCACATTGCTTATTCCGAAATGTCTTGATGCAAGGAGCCTCGCAAGGCGAAGCTTTGAATCAAGGCGGCGCCCAAGGGCACCGCGATCCTTGGGGTCGATCATGACGTAGGCCACCTTCGAGCCGTTGCGATCCACGATGTTCACGTTCTTCACGTTGGCGGGGGAGAAGATGTTCTTTATGAACTGGACAGGATCAGGGGCAAACTCCACGAGCTCGACATGCTTACCAAGGGTCTGCTCAAGCTTCTTGACATTTGCGCCCTTCTTGCCGATGGCTGCCCCCATCTCCCCCTGTCCAACAACGAAAACGACAGAATTTCGGCCCACAAGACAATCCTTCGCATAGGCACCGGTAACCTTGCTGAAAAGGGAAAGATACTGGATCTCTGTGGTCGTCAGTCTCACGGCTCACTCCTCCTGAATAATCTCGAGTATTCTGGAGTCTCCAGCATCTTCAACAGCGAGCACGGAAACGGTGAAGGGCTTACCACAGGTCTGACCGAGCTCAATGCTCGTGCCCGGGAAGACGTAAATGGGCACGTTACCGACCTTGGCGAGGTGCTGGATCCTGAGGCGCTCCTGCTCCGGAGCGTTGCTCGCCAGTATGATAAGCTTGGCCCTGCCGTTTAGCAGAGACTTCTCAGACTCCCTGTATCCAAGGAGGACCTTGCCCGTTTCCATTGCGCGACGTATCTGGAATCGCAGATCCATGTCACTCACCCAACCTCATAAGCAGCTTGACTCTGCCAGTACCAACCTTGACTGGAAGGCCGACTATGAGATTTTCCACCACACCCTTTAAATGCTCTACTTCGCCCCAGAGTGCAGCCTCCGTCAGGTGCTTGCCGGTTTCCTCGAAGGCTGCACGGGCAAACACAGATCCTTTCTTTCCGGCAACGCCGGTACGGCCCACGGCCTCGTAGTAGCCGTCGTGCGTCAGCAGATCAGCCAGCAGGGAGAAGTGGCGGAGATCCACCTCCATGTCGCCGTAGGCCTTCTTCAGCTCCTCGATGATCATGTACCTGGCCGCCTCGATGCCAAGGACCTCTGCAATCTCGTGGATGTCGTTGGAGATGGTCCTAGTGTGGTCTACCTCCTTGAGCTTCAGCACTGCCTTCAGGTTCGTTCCGGAGGTGCGGACAATGTACTCGTCGCCTTCCTTTGTAACCACTGCGAAGCGAATGCCCTTGACGCCGGAGATGTGGAGCTTCTCGAGGGCCATGCGGAGCTTTCTCAACTTCTCGAGGGAAATCTGGGAATCGGCAAAGGAAAGAACGTAAACGTTGCCAGCGAGGTCGCCCTTCTTCTTGGCACGGGCTTCAATCTTCTTTATGACTGCATCCTGAGAAAGACCGCGCTCCTGGAGTGCCTTCTCGTCGAACTCAATGCGGATCTCCTTGGCAAAGTAATCCTCGGAGATCCTCGCCACGTCCGTGAGCACCGTCTCCTGTATGGAGAGGGCAAAGGCGCGAGCCTTCTCCTCGTCCTTGTTATAGGGCTCCACGAGGTAAATGGTCATGGATGGGGTCTGGATCTTGTGGAGAGCGTCGGCGATTTCGAGCATACGGTCCACACCGGAGCTCACAGACACCTCTGCAGCACCGGCGAAGTGGAAGGTACGAAGGGTTGCCTGAGTTGCTGGTTCACCCATGGACTCCGCCGCAACGAGGCCCACGTCTTCCCAGTACTCTGCCTTCGCCTCCTCCTCAATCCACTGCTCAACGGCCTTTATGAGCTTCTTCTTTTCAGCGGCGGAAAGGCCCTTTTTCTTGGCAAAGGCCTCCACCTGCTGAAGTATGTGATCGGGAAGTGTCATTTCTTACCACCCGCCACCATCTTGTCGTATATCACGTCCACGGGGATCTCACCGTGCCTGAGCTTCTGCGGGTTGAGCCCATCGTCTCCAAAGAGGAACTGAACGATGACATCCCTCGTTACTTCGCGCACGGTGCCATCCGGGAAGAGGATAAGATCCATCATGGCGTTCGCGAGACGCCTGTAGTAGTATCCTGTGATCTGGGTGGACACACCCTTGTCCACCTCGCCCATACGGCCGCCCATACCCCAGAAGAACAGCTCCTCCATGCTCAGACCATCGCGGAGGTTCCCCCTGGCAAAACCGCGGGCGAAGGGTCCCAGATCGCCGGGCTTGTAGTGGCTGATAACGCGGCCCTGGAAACCACGGTGGGGCCTCTTCTCGCGGACGGCCGCCTGGCCCTGAACGCCCATGAGGTTCTTGATGTTGTTGAAGGATCCACGGGCGCCGGAGAAGATCTGGGCGTAGTTATCCAGGATATGTACTGGATCCAGCTTCGTCTCAAGCAGGTAGCGCTTCAGGAGGTTGGTAACCTCCTTCTCTGCCTTTGCAAGGGTAACCATGATGTAGATCTCCAGGGACTCCTTGAGATCGCGTCCTGGGATTGGCTCCAGCTTGCCCTCCTTGTACTTGCGGATGTATTCGTTGACCTCCTGCAGTGCGCGATCCACGATCTCGTCGATCTGCTTGTCGATCTCTGGCGGGGTCTTCAGGCTCTCGTAGGAGTTGGTGAAGCCGAACATGTAGAGCAGGCGGTTTGCCATACGGGATACCTGGGTGATGAAGCGGCGCACGGTCTCCTCGCCGTAGCGGCGGTACATGTAGTCTATGAGCACGCCCTTCTCGGTACCCACGGCAGCCTTGTCAATGACACCCTTGATGAGCTTTCCGTTTTCGATAACGGTGATTGGGCTGACGACGGCCTTCTTTGCTCCCTTCTGCACGAGCCCAGTCTCAACGAGGTACTTGCCGAGCCTCGAAACGAAGCGGATGTTGAGGTCCTCGGGCAGGAGCATGGAGAAGATATCCCTGCCGCGGTAGAGGCCGTCCTCGTCGGGCTCAGGGAGCTTCGTAATGCCGGCCGCATAGAGCAAATCCATGGCCTGCTCCTTTGTGAGCCGCGTCCAGGGCAGCGTGAGGAGGAAAAGCGCCGTGATGTAGTCCTTGGTGAGGGCGATGAGGGGGCCACCGTAACGCGGGGTGATAACGTGCTTGGGCGTCAGCATGAGCTCCCTTGCCTCTGCCCTCGCCTCCTCCGTCTGGAGGAAGTGGATGTTCATCTCGTCGCCGTCGAAATCCGCGTTGTAAGGGGGACAGACCGCTGGCTGGATCCTCAGTGTCTTTCCAGGGAGCACCTTCACCTTCAGGGCCATCATGGACATCCTGTGGAGGGACGGCTGGCGGTTGAAGAGGACGACGTCGCCGTCGATTACCTGGCGCTCAATGGTATATCCAGGGGCCAGCTCCTCCAGGAGTTCCTCGCGGTTCACGTCGGTCACGCGCTTCCTCGTACCGTCGGGGCGAATCACATAGAGGGCCCTGGGATACTCCTTGGAGGCAACGTAGCGCTTGGCCTCCTCGAGGTTCCACTCGGTTACGTGCATGGGCACGGTAATGAGGCGGGCCATCCACTCGGGGACACCCACCTGATCGATGTCGAGCATGGGGTCCGGGGAAATGACGGCACGGCCCGCAAAGTTCACACGCTTTCCGGAAAGGTTGTAGCGGAAACGGCCCTCCTTGCCCTTGAGACGCTGGATAAGCGTCTTTAGAATCCTGCCGGAGCGGTGGCGCGCAGGTGGCGCACCGGGGGTCTCGTTGTTAAAGTAGGTGGTCACGTGGTACTGGAGGAGGTCCCACAGGTCCTCTATGATGAGCTGGGGGGCACCTGCGTCGATGTTCTCCTTCAGGCGCTGGTTGATACGCACGATATCGGCGAGCTTGTGCGTGAGGTCGTCCTCCGCGCGCTCGCCGGTTTCAAGGACGATAGAAGGACGGACGGTGACAGGGGGCACTGGAAGAACGGTGAGCACGAGCCACTCGGGGCGGAAGTTCTTGGGATCGAAACCGAGGCGCTCCAGATCGGCATCGTGGATCTTCTCGAGCCTCTCACGGATCTCAGTGGGCCAGATGCGGCGGTCGCCCTCAAAGAAGTTCGTTGGACGGTCAAGGCGCACGGGCTGGCGCTCAAAGCCACAGTGGGGGCACTTCTTCACGTTGGCGCCCTTCTTGGCAAGTGCCTTGAGGCGCTGCTTGGGCGGGTACTCCGCCTCGATGCGCTTCATCTCCTCGTCCGACACGAGGGGCCTACCACACTTGGGGCAGAAGCCGTTGAGGGAGTACTCGATGTAACGAGCATACTCCGAGTGCACCACGGGGCGCACGAGCTCAATGCGGCCGAAGTGGCCCGGACACTTGTTCATCTTCTGACCACAGGTCTTACAGCGAAGACCAGGGTCTGCAACACCCATGTGTGGGTCCATAAGGCCCCCTTCGATGGGGAAACCGTCCTCGTCGTAGGTCTCGGCTACCTTGACCTCGACGGTGGACATCTTGCGGATCATCTCGGGGGAAAGAATGCCGAAGTGAATCTCCCCTATTGTCTTTCGCGCCACCATGGTGATCACGCCTTATCACGGAGTACTATCTTGGGATAGATACCGAGGGACTTAAGCTCATCCAGCAGGAGCTTGAAGGCGTAGGAAACCTCCACCTCCTGCACCTTTCTGGATCCACAGACAGGGCAGTAGCGCTCCTTGCGGATCGCATCGTCAATGGCCACATTACCACACTCTTCACAGATGAGAACAGTTGTCTTGTCGGATTCCTCAACGAGACGCTCGTAAAGGGTCATGGCTGCTCCGTGGCCTATCAACGTGTCCCTCTCCATTTCACCGAAACGAATACCACCCTCACGGGCCTTACCCTCCGTGGGCTGGCGTGTGAGGATCTGGATAGGACCACGGGCACGCGCCTGGATCTTCTGGGACGCCAGGTGCTTCAGGCGCTGGTAGTACATTGGGCCCATGTATATCCTGGCAACCATCTCCTCGCCGGTAAGCCCGTCGTACAGGATCTCCTTGCCGGTGGGCTTGAAACCGAGCTGGCGGAGGGTGGCCTCCAAATCCTTAACAGGCTCGCCGTTCCAGGGGGTTCCGTTCACGTGGCGTCCCTGGAGGGCGCCAACCTTGGCACCCACGATTTCGAGCAGGTAGGAAACGGTCATACGGGAGAGGAAGGAGTGGGTGTTAAAGATCAGGTCGGGGACGATACCCTGCTCCGTGAAGGGCATATCCTCCTGGGACACGAGCATACCGATGACACCCTTCTGACCACCGCGAGCCGCGAACTTGTCGCCGAGCTCTGGGATCTTCTCCTGGCGCAGCTTGACCTTAACCATGCGTGCCCCGTTGGGATCGTCCGTTATGAGAACAGTGTCAACATAGCCCTCCTCGTCCATGCGCACGGTGATTGAAGACTCGTTCCTGTTCTCCTCGATGATGCCGAACTGCGTAACCTCCTCCAGGAAGCGCGGTGGCGAGGTCCTTCCAATGAGCACGTCGCCGCCCGTCACATACGTCTCGGGGATCGGAAGACCATCGTCGCCGATCGCATGGTAATACTCCTCGCCGAGATAACCAGAAACGTCCTCTGTGGGGCGCTCGAAGCGGTCCTTCTGACCACCGGGATAGCGGCGCTCAACGGCTGTGTATGTACGGAAGAAGACTGCACGGAAGAGACCACGCTGGACGGAATCAAGGTTCATGATAAGAGCGTCGTCCATTGCGTAGAGGTCGGGCGTAACAGCCACGATGATATTCTGACCGGAAGGCCTGCGCTCGTAACGGATGAAATCGGCTACCTTCGACTTGAGCACTGGCTTCTGCGGGTAGTAGAGAAGGTAAGACATCGTATCGGTGCGGAGCTTGAAGTTGGCAGCGTAAAGACCAAGACCCTGGTCCATCATCTTCGCTCCGTGCATGTTGCGCGTAGAGAGGTTGTGCTGGGAGTACGGGATCAGTGCAACGCCAAGACCGAGGATAATAATCGGGTTTATTTCAACGTGCGTGTGCTCGGGGGTGACGTGCTCGAGATCGGGGGCAACGTAGGCGTTCTCCTCTTCCTCCGCGTCGAGATACTCGATAATACCCTGGCGAACAAGATCTCTCCAGGTGATCCTGCCCTCCTGAAGTCCCTTGATGTGCTCCTCGGTCAGGAGGGGCTTGCCGTTCTTCACAACAATGAGGGGGCGCACGAGACGCCCTGCGTCCGTGTAAATGTAAACTTCATTCGTGGACTCGTAGTACGTGACGGATATTGTGGGGGGAAGCTGCCCGTTCCTGCGGCGCGTCCTAAGCGTGTCCACGAGCTTTCGGGGGTCCTTGTGGAACCCCACGAGACGACCGTTAAGATAAACCTTTGCCTCGCTCATCCGACCACCGGCTTAACTCCAAGCTTATTTAGGAGACGATCGATCTTTTCAGCATCCGATGCAGTAGTGGCCTTCGCCGTGAGGGCTAGATACTTGATGAGACCCGTGGAAATACCCTCCGGGGTCTGGATGGGACAGAAGCGACCGAAGTGGGTTCCGTGGACCTCACGTGCCTCAAAATTCTTCCTGCGCTTGGAAAGCGGGGAGTTCACACGGCGGGCCATGTAGATCGGTGCAATGAAGTTGAGCCTGTTCATGTTCTGGGCAACGCCGGTACGGCGGTTGGGCCAAGTGCCCGTGCTCATACCATACATTATGGCTTCCGTGAATGCGTTCGGGCGCACTACAGTATTCAGGCGGAGCTTCTTGCGGCGAGCAAGTGCCCTCTCCACCTGGAAGCGGATGTCCTTGACGAGGGACCTGAAGGCGAAGCGGAAGAGCGTCTCCATGAGCTTACCGGAGAGCTCGATGCGCTTGTTGGCAAGGTGATCCTTGTCGTCGAAGGAACGAAGGCCATAAGCAGCCTCTGATGTCCTCTCGGCCATACGGAGGATGAAATATCCCTTTGCCCTGCGGTCCTCTGGGCTCGTACCAATGTGCGGCAGCAGGTAGTTGTCTATGACCTCCTGGGCCCTGTGGAGACGGTACTCCTTGATCTGGCCTGGAGCAATGAACTTACCGATGTAGTCGATGGCCTCCTCCTCGGTCTTTATCTCGGAGGACTCGAGGTTCAGAAGCGCGTCATTGAGCACCTCCTTCTCTCCGAGGAAGGCGTCAAGAATCTCCTGGTCGTCGGTGAACCCGAGGGCACGCATAAGGATGATCCACTTGAGGTTCCTGGGCGCAAGGGGGAAGTGTACGTACCAGATACCGTCGTTACGGCGCGCCACCTCGACACGACCCGTGTACATGCCGCGACGGGAAGAAATCTGGGCAACGGCGGAAATATTGGAACGCGTGCTCCGGGAGACGATTACCTTGTTGGGCGCAGGTTCGGAATGGGCGATAAGGATCTTCTCCTTGCCGTTGATTATGAAATAGCCCCCAAAGTCCAAAGGATCTTCTCCGAGCTCGATGAGCTCCTTCTCGGAGAGGCCCTTGAGCCAACAGAGGTTGGAACGGACCATAACGGGAAACTCACCAATGCGCATGCGCGCGCGCTGAATCTCAACCCCCCTGCGGATGGCAATCATGTCCACGTAGAGCGTGGCCATGTAGTTCCTGTCACGGATGCGTGCCTCCATGGGGTAGAGCCGGCGAACGGAACCGTCGATCTCCACAGCCATGGGACGCTCGATGTGAACGCCCTTGAGCTCTATTTTGAAGTCGCCGATCTCTGGATCAATGACGGAGTTCTCCTCAATGATCTCTGGGATCGTTTCCTCCACAAACTGGTTGTAAGAGTCGATCTGCTGGCTCACAAGGGTCTCGTCCCGAAACTGCGCCTCTATAAGCGCCCAGGTATCCATTTACAGCCCTCCTCAAACGACTACACGATAGTAAAGCGCCTTTCCAGCGATCGGAGAGTTCCTAACGAACTCGATAACATCCCCTTTCTTGGCGCCCAGTTCCTTGACCACCGGATCGGATTCCAGAATGCGCGGGAGCTGCTCCTTCGTCAGATGATACTTCTTTAGGAGCTCTTCAACCTCATCCTCGCTGAGAATCCGGCACTTGGGCACCAAGACGTGGTCCAGAATAGAACGCTTCGCCGCCATGAACGTCACCAGAATCCAGGCCTGGCCTGGAAAATTCTACCACAAAAACCCATTTAAAACTTGGCTTGCGGGCTGGAAAAGAATTAAAAGGCTTACGAGAGGAGGAAGTCTTTGATCTTCCTCAGAATATCGGCGAAACCACCGGACCCTCCGCGCTTGCGGCGAATCTCTTTGCCGGTCAGGGCTTCAGCAAGCTCGTACAAGCCCCGTGCCGCGGGCGCGTCAGGCTTGTACTCAACGAGGGGCTGCCCGTGCTGCAGAGCCTCCTTTACGGTAGGATCCTCTGGGATCACAGCCAAGAGCGGGAGTTCCAGGATCTCCGACGCCTCCTGCGGCGAAACGAGACCCTTGCGGTACATGTTGAGCACGGCGCCGGGCACCATCTTTCCCAGAGCCTTTGCAAAGTGGGCCGTCTTCAACGCGTTGTAGAGAGATGGGTAGTTGGGATTCGCTATGATCAGGGACATGTCGGAGTTCGCAATGGTGAAGTAGACGTCCCTGCCTATGCCCGCGGGACCGTCAAGAATAACGACGTCGTAGTTCTGGAAAAGGGGCCTGAGCATCTCGAATATCGTGTTCAGAGCCTGATCGTCCAGGGCTACAAGGTTGAAGGATGGCGTTACAAAGTGGAAACCGGCTGGATGAATCCATATGAGGTCCGTGGGGTTGTAGGTGCCCTTTGCGAGGGCTTCATCAATTGTGTGGCTGTCGGGGACTACGCCGAAGTGCGTGGCGACCGTGGGGGACGTGAAGTTCGTGTCAACGACGAGAACCTTCTCCCCAAGGTCCTTGGCAAAGATCGTGGCGAGGTTTATGGACGTAAAGGTCTTGCCCACGCCACCCTTGCCAGAAACGACGGAAATGATCATCTCATCGCCTCCTTGATGCGTGAAATGTAATCCAGGGACTTTGCGTGGTCCTCAGGAAGCATGTACCCGGGGTATTCCACGTCAACGCGCAGCCCCTGGGCGTAGCGAAGAAGGAGATCCGCAACCTCGTCGGAAATCCACCCGATCTCCCTGTAGTACTCAACGATCTCCGGGAAGCCCTCTGGACCCACCTTCGACATGATAAACTGAACCCAATCCAGGAGTGTTTCAATAACGCGGACGTTACCCACGTCTATGCGCTCAAGCAAGACCACCTGGCCAGCAGCAGCGGGAACTGGACGGTCCTTCGGAGGAGCAATACGAGGAGGCTCCACGCGCTGGGGGAAAACCTCCTTACCCTCGAGCTTGGCAACCCTGCGCTTCAGGAGGAGTAGTTCCCTCTCAATGGCTTCGAGGCGTCGAAGAACCTCCTCCAGCCTATCCTCCGACCTGGGCTTGGGCGGTGAGAAGGAAAAACGCGGCAGGTCCATCGTAAAAAATCCTAACCGCGGGTTTATATAGGATAGATAAGGAAAGTTGCAACCAGCAAGTGGTTACAGCTAGATTACCTCAACCTCTAAACCGTGGCGCTCTATCCACAGGCCCATGTAGCCAAGTGGGTGCGGCGTGGCGCGGAGCTTGGGAATGCGGATTCCCCTCTGCTCGGCGCCGCTAATATCCTTGTAGTACCTGAGCTCAAAGACACCGTCGGAGAGCGCCTCGTAAATGGACCTTGCAGGATCGTCCGGGTGAACGGTAACATAAAAGAGGAGCTTGTACTTCTTCGCAAGGGACGAAAGGGTGCGAACAAGGGGCTGAACGGTTGCCTTGAGCTCGAGCTCCGTGGACAGGCTCATTGAGCGGACAAGAAAGTAGGAAATCATGGACATGGAATCGATGGCGATTCTCTGGGCGCCAGTTGCCTCGATAACGTAGCCCAGACGCTCCTTCAGGGAGTCCAGGCGATCGGGGCGAAAACGCTCGTACTCCTGCTCCGATAGATAGTATATGAAGAACTTCTTTTCCTTCTGGAGCGCACCGATGCGCCAGCCAAAGCTCTCGGCATACCAGCCCACGTTCTGGGGTGTTTCGTCAAAGGTGAAGTATATGCTCGTCTCCCCCGTAAGTGCGGCGCTGTAGAGGGACTGAAGGACGAGAAGGGTCTTTCCCGTACCCGGCCCACCGACCACGACGATGAGCGAGCCCTCGGGGGGGCCGCCACCAAGGTGCGAATCCAGACCGGGGATATACGTGGGGAGACGCTTCAAGGAATCACCCAACAACCCACTTTACGAGCAGAAGGGCAAAGAGGCCGAGCATTAGCCACATGGCCCAGCGGGGGATGTGCAAGAGGTCCGCGAGCTCATTGATATATCGGATCCAAGCACTCGGCTGCCGGAGCTCCTGGAGAACCTCTTCCGTAATCTCGTACCAGCCACGCTCACGGACGGGCACCTTCTCGGCGCCAAAGAGCTGCCCCGAGACGGCGTCAACATCCAGGCGATAGGTACCGGAATGGACGTCAACCCACACGCGCCAGATTGGCCAGAGAACGATCTCACCGCCGACGATCTTTATGTTGTCCTTGGGCACACCCAGCATGGCGGATAGCTTAAGCACCGCGAGGTCCTTTGCCTCGTCCTTGGAGATCGTCGGCGAGAGAACCTCCATCTTGTACTCGTGGCGCGTCTCCTTCGTCAGCTCGATGGGCATTTCCTCAAGAACGTAGGGAACAGCCTCCCAGACGTTGCCATTGGTGGCGTCAATGGCGATTTTGCCAGAGGTCTCGTTCACAACCACGCCGTTCTGCGCCACGAAGGCATCGTAGGTAAAAATCCAGATGGGGACGTAGACAAGCTTCACGGTGCCGGTGGTAAAGCGGTGCCAGTGCTTTTTCTTGAGCGTAGAAGCAACTACCTTTGAAACTGCATCGAGGGGAAGGGAGAGGACAGGGGCGGGATACTGGAGCTTCATGCGGATCTACGCTTGACAATCTTAATGCCCGGCGGCGTGATGAGCACGTAGTACTCCGTAATCCTTGCAATGTCGCCGTTCATACCGAGAACAGCGTCCTTTATGCGCGTAATCACGTCCTTAAGGCCAGCCGCGTTGCGCGTGGAGAGCGGGCGGATGTTCAGGAGCACGATGTTGCCCTTGTTGATCTCGGCAATAATCTTGTCGTAGTCCGCCGTGGACTGGAGCGGAATGGGCTTAACGTAGCGCTCAGCCTCCTCAACCTCCTCCTCTTCCTCGCCGAGAGAATTCAGAATCTCCTCAACGTCAGGCTGGAGCTCCTTCTTGCCAAAAACGCTGTCAAGGAAACCCATGATCACCACCTCAGTGTTCCTATAAGAATATCCCCACCAAGAGATTAATAACAGTTTAGGTGAGGGCGGCATGATTGAGGAGATTTTCAACGAGGCGCTAACGAGGAAAAGCGTCTTCAAGAACAGGGACGCCCTATCCCCACACTACGTGCCGGATAACCTCCCATACCGAGAAAAACAGATCCAAGAGCTTTCTAAAACGCTTGCACCAATCCTATCCGGCAGAAAGCCCGAAAACGTGTTCATTTACGGGAAAACGGGAACGGGCAAGACAGTTGTGACAAAATTCGTCGTGAAAAAGCTCACCGAATTCGCCGCCCAGAAGAACATCCCCGTGGACGCCGTGTACATAAACTGCCGCATCCACAACACGCGCTCAAAGGTCTTCATCAAGATCGGGAGTGAACTGCTGCCTGAGGAAAACTTCATGGGAATGTCCACTGCGTACATTTACGAAAAGATCCTCGGCAAGATTCGGGAGAGTGACAAGAGACTCATAATCGTTCTCGACGAGATAGATAAGCTGAAGGGACTCAGCGACGCGGTGTACTCCCTGAACAGGGCAAATGACGAGCTCGAAAACGGATCCATATCGCTCATCGGTATATCGAACAACCTCACCTTCAAGGATCGGCTGGACCCGAGAACAAAGAGCACACTCCTCCAGCACGAGATGATCTTCCCGCCATACAACGCAGAGAGCCTCCGGAGGATCCTCGAGGACCGCGCAAAGATCGCGTTCCGCGATGGTGCCGTGGAGCCGGGTGCCATAGCCCTGGTGGCGGCATACGCCGCCAAGCAATCCGGAGATGCCAGATACGCCCTGCAGCTGCTACTCAGGGCGGGGGACGTGGCGGACGAGGAGGGTGCCGAAAGGGTGACCGAGAAGCACGTGGAACGGGCAAAGGAAATCGTGGAGGAGGACATCATACTGGAAATGATATCCACGCTGCCAGAGAACGAGCAGATCCTGCTCCTCGCCCTTGCCAAGATGACCCAGGAAGGCCAAGGGATCCGCGGCTTCGGAACGGAGACCAGAATAACCTCTGGGGACCTTTACAACGCCTACGCGCGCCTCTCGGAAACGTTGGGAAGGGATCCCGTCTCCGAACGCTGGTTCAGGGAGTATATATCCGACCTCGCAATGTACGGCATAATAACGGTCACCCAGGCTGGAAAGGGGTTCAAGGGCAACACGCGGCTCATACGGCTGAACTTCAGCCCAAGGAAGATCATAGACGTCCTCGAACCGCGGCTCATGGGGTAGAAGGGCAACGTAATATAAAGCCTTCTGCACGAAAGTTTAGCGTTTAACAGGTGATAGTCATGAAGATGCCAAAGACCGTCAAGCTGTACTGCCCCAAGTGCGGCAGGCACACCACGCACAAGCTCAAGGAGTACAAGAAGAAGCAGCCCAGCGGGAACGTCTGGGGTGAGCGCCACAAGAAGGCAAACAAGCTCAAGGGATACGGAGCCAACAAGATCAAGGCCCACAAGACCAACAAGGTCTACAAGCAGAACAAGCGCCCCACCTTCGTGGCAGAGTGCGCGGAGTGTCACCACAAGCAGATGTTCAGCCTCGGAAAGCGCATGAAGAAGGTTGAACTCGTCTCAGTTATGGGCTAAACGCCCACTCCTTCTTTTCCAATAGAAAAACAAAGAGGGCTCAGACGAATTCCTTTACAACCTCCGGCGGCTCCAGGTAAACGCCGGCGTCGATCACGCCAGGAATCTCCCGAAGGGCGTTGGCCAGATAAAAGAAATCGTCGTCCTTGGGATCCAGAAGAACGAGCACGTGCCCCAAATAGTTCCTCCAGTGGCGAACGACATCGCCGTAGAGCCCCAGCTCGTCCAAGGTATACTCGAGGAAGTGGGGAACAACCTCAACAAGCAGCTCACGCCGTTTGTCCGTCACGAAGCTCCAGAGGTGCTCGGAAAAACGAGCCATAACGCGATCCGCGAAAACTGAATCGGTACTACTCTGAAGAAGGTAGTCCGGCCCCCTGTATTCCGCCTGCAGTATGAAATACGTAGGATAGCCCTTCACTGTAGGAATACCGAGCTCCATGGCCCACTGTATCTGCCTTGGAGAGAGGGGAATGAGGCGAAGGGGCCTCCCCTGCGCACGGGCAATGCCAATGGCTCCGATAATCTCTCGCTCGTACTTACCGCCGCTAACCGCAACGACGCCACCGGGGGGGAGGTGCTCAACGAAATCAGTGCTCTCCACGGCGCTCACCAAGGACAGGAATTTCCTTTTCAAGCACCCCAGTAACGGCATCAAGCACTACCTTTACGGGCTTGCCCTTCTTGCGCACTATAGCCACCCAAACGGGGCGATAGATTACGGATACGTTCTTCACCACAGCGCCGTTCCACAGCGCAGAGACAAGATCCTTTAGGCGGTCCTTGCCGAAATTGGCAGATATAACGTCGGATTCCTTTATTTCAAGCTCCGCTGTGGGGAGGCGCTCAAAGCTCGCCATTATAGGGTGCAGCGGATCGGGGGGCAGCGTCAGATCCATGCTCAGGATATACTTACCGTTATCGTAGCGGACAAAGCGCGCAGACTCGAGCATCTTGACGTCGCGCTCCGCAAGATCCGCGGGTACCCTTGCACGGGCGATGATCTCGGAAAGCGTGGCGCCCTCAGGATTTCTGTAAAGGAAGAGTATCACGCGCTGCTGACCGCGGGGCAACTTGTAAATGTGCTTCAAGCCGCGGGAGAAGACGATCTTGCCATCCTTCACGTGTATGAACTCTCCGTGATAGCCATCAACGTAAATAACGCTGTTGTGCACCTCCCGCGGGCCTGCAAAGACGGAGATCTCTGCCTTCCAGACAGGAACGTACTTCATCTCCATCTGCTCAACCGAAACGCCGCCTAAGAATCGCCCAAGGACGCCGCCAACGGCAGACTTTATGAGATTGCGGGCACGGTCCTCCATAATGCGAGTGACGACAACGGGAACGCGGCCCTGGGGGCGCACGGGGGTTGCAGTATCCCTTCCAATGACGGGCATATTAGTATTCTGGGGCTCCGCATTTTTATCTTCAGCGGGTTCCTCAGGTAGAGCGGGGGCAGAAACGGGGGCTGACGTCGCCTCCAATTCTGTAGAATGTTCTGAAGCGGGCTCCGGACTGGAAGAAGGCGAAGGGGAAGCCATATCCACGGCTATCTCGCGTCCCTCGTGCTGACTTTTCCTCGGTCGGACACGCAGGAGGAATGCACGGGAAGTGGTATCCGCCCTGTCCCCCACTATGGCCACACCGATGGGAAGACGCTTCACGAAGACCCCTTGATACTCCTTGGGGAGCACCGTGGGCATGCGCTTCTCTACGGCCTTTACATCATCCGTGAACACGAGCTTGTGCACAAAGAGAATATCCAGCTGCGATAGCACCCGGGAATCAATGGCTGCAGGCTGCTGCGTTGCAAAGAGGAGGGAGCAACCGGGCCTGCGACCCTGCTTCACGTATTCGATGAGCGCATCGGTTGCGGGGGTCTTCCTTCCACCGGAGGGGATGAGGATATGTGCCTCATCAATGACCAGCCATGTTGGGGGTATGTCCGACTCGCTCCTGCCCCTGCTATCAACGTTCAGGATTCTGGCAGCCTCTTTTCTGGTGGCGATCTTTCTGGCCTGCAGGATGCGACGGGCAAGAACGCCGATCACCAGGGCCCCCACGTTCTCCTCAAGGAAGGACACGTCAATGACTGAAACGACACCGGGCTTAGAGATCTCGTTAAGCGGGGTTCCGTTGTCCGAAAATATGCCCCAGGAGCGGGCAGCGTAGAAACGGGAGAGCATGGCGCGAATGGTTTCCCTCTTGAACCCCTTCTCCTTGTCCCTGAGCTCCTCCCAGCTCTCCAGCTTTTCGATTATATCCTCAAGGGAATAATCATCGCCCTTTTCATCGCGAACCGCTTCTATGACCTTTTCAAGGAGCATACCGGAGGGAGAAAAGCGATCAACGCCAAAGGTCAGGGCCCAATCTTCTATGGTCAACATAGAGGGCTTCAGGGAGAACACGGCGTCGTAGGTGCCCTCGGGAACGTCGTTGACCGCCCCCACGGGAACGAATACCTTCACGTTCTCGTAGCCCCGCGGTGCAAGACCCCAGGCGCTCAACGCCCTAATCTCGTCCTTCTGACGGTTGGGGAGCTTCATGGACCAGAATATACCCACGGGGTCGATCACCACAACGCCCACATAGGGGTTCTTCTCCGCCAGCTCCTCCACAAAGACGCCCAGGGTGTACGACTTTCCAGAGCCGCGGGCGCCAGCCACGAAGACGACGTGCGGGTAGAGGGCGTCCACGTAGACGTCATAACCGAAAAGCTCGCCCTCTTCCTCGATTCTACCCACGTGTAGGGCCCCACGAAAGCCTTCCCGGGAGAATAGAGATGCCTTTCGCCCGATTATAACGCGACGGGTTTCATCATCCCTGAGCACGGAAAGCGGTTCCACTGCCGTCACCCCACAAACATATCAAGGGTGGTTTGATCCCTTAAAGAGGCACGCCTCATGCGCTCACGGTCTTCCTGGGATATTTTTACACCCACCTGCTCCAGGAGGGCGCGGGCGAGCTTCGGCCCGAGCACCTCAGCAACAGCTGCGGGGTCTGCGCGCTGCAGATCCTTAACACTCCGGAACCCTGCGTTGTAGAGCTTCCTAGCACGCACCCTGCCGATCCCCTTCAGCCGGACGAGCTCCAGCAGATCCTCCCGAACGCCGTAGTGAATCCGCTCCTGCATTCGCGACGCAAAGCGCCACACACGACCAACGTCTAACAGCTTGGCGAGCTCAGCCATGGAGTACGCCATCCACTCGGCATTGGAGACGTACACGCGGAGAATGCCCGGGGATACGTCGTATTCGCTAAGGATTTCATCCTCGGTGCGCTCGTTGATCCAGTCCTCCAGGATCAGCGTCAGCTTCAGCCGATTAAGGAACCTGAAGTCATCAAAATCCCAGGAGTCAAAGTCCACGGGTAGCTCATCCCGTAGCTCCGCCGCCACGTTCCACAAACGCTCTTCCTCCCTGCTCGAGACGGATGGAAGTGGACGCATCTCCGTTGTAAGCGTTAACATGTATAGGAAGGGAATCGAGCCAAAGCGAGGGTGCCTAATGAATTCCAGAAGCGTGACTGCAGATGCTGGATCAATATACAGTTGAGCAACACGCCTTCCAAGCTTCGTAGCGGAAACAGAATCACCCCGATCCTCCACAAAGCCCTCGCCAGCAAGCCAGAGGAGAACAGCATCAACACGGGCAAGGAGTGCATCCAGATCGCCGTACTGGTAGCCATAAAGGGTGCGAGAAAAGAACTCCCTGACGCGCTCCCGGGAAAGCGAGGGCGCAGTGGCCACAAGAGACAACATGTGGAATCGGAGAGCTGGCTCCGCACCGAGGCGAGAGTACACATTCTCGGGGGTGCCCATGATGTAGTGGTCCATAAACTCGAGGGCCTTGGAAGCATCCCGCGCGTAGAGGAGCGCCTCACCATGGTCGTCATACTTGGGCCGTCCAGCGCGCCCCGCCATCTGCTTGTAGTCCCTGACGGGGATGGGCTCGTATCCGCTTCCCGTATAGCGAGCAACGCTATATACCAACACCCTGAAGGCGGGAAGATTCACCCCTGCGGCGAGGGTGGGGGTAGCCGTCAGGGCGAGGATATCCCCCCGTCTAAAGGCATCTTCGACAAGGGTACGCTGCTTGGAGACGAGACCTGCGTGGTGAAACGCCACACCGTGCCTGACATCCTCTGCAAGCTCCTTACACTGTGCGGTGGGCTGCTCAAGGGCTTCGAGCACGTGGCGAGCAAGGGATTCAAGCTTTCGGCGGGATGACACGTACTTGGATACAACGGAGCGCAGGCGGCGGGCAAGGGACTCTGCAGACTTGCGAGTGGGGGCGAAGATTAGTATCTGCTTACCCTTGGAGAGGGTGTCGTCCACGAGAGCCAACACGTCGTCCGAAAGACTCGAGGATACTCTTCGTTCCTCCCCATCCGAAAACAGGATCTGCTTGTCGAAGTACACACCCTCCTTCAGCGTAACAGGGCGCCACTCGGAGGTAACGAGCTCTGCACCCATCCAGCCGGCAAGCTCGTGGGCGTTGGGAATAGTAGCGGAGAGCGCAACGATCTGTGCGGAGCCGCGCAGGAGAAAGCGGGTGAGCACCATCTCTAAAGTGGGGCCCCTATCCGAATCGATCTCATGGACCTCATCCACCACGAGCACAGCTGCGGAGGAGACCCACGGTGCCCCGTGACGGATAGCAGAGTCCAGCTTTTCATACGTGGTGAAGATAACGTCGTAGCGCGCCGCCCAGCTGTCCGCGGAGTCGAGATCCCCCGTTAGCAGAGCTGCCTTGTACTCTGGATAGAGCTCCGCGAACTCCCTGTAGTGCTCGGAGGCAAGAGCGCGCAAGGGTGCCGTGTAAATCGCCTTCCTACCCGTGGCTAGCGCCATGAGCATTGCCGTTTCAGCGATAAGAGTTTTTCCTGAGGCAGTGGGGGACGCCACAACTACGTTCTTCCCCTCCAGAAGACCCGCGGATACCGCCGCCTCCTGCACGGGATTCAGGGAATCAAACCCGTGGCGCTCGAGCACGAGCGAAACAATATCCCTTTCGTCCCCCAGGACAACCACCGCTACATCCACTTCTTTAGAAGGCGAAGCGCGGTAATCTCACGGTCTATCTCATCAATCCTGCGCTGCAGCCGCTGAGCCCTGGCAGAGATGATCGTCTTGCGCGTGTCCTTTCTGGCAAGGATCGTTTCTCCGAAGGATCTGCTCCTGTAAACAGGGGACTCCTCAATCGCCTGCAGGACGCGCTCACGATAGTCCAAATCATTCATGAACTGCTCTATGATGCGCCGCGCCTTCGGATCCAGGAAGTGCTCCTTTGTAAAGCCGAGTTTGGCAAAGGCTTCCCTGTACCTACCGTCTGCAAGGAGCTTGAGGTTGTGCTTTATGTAAAGCGGGTCGAAGGCAAGGCGAACCGGAGAAAGGTCACGATCCAATGCCTTAATCTTGTTCAGCTCCTTAAGGAGAAACGTGCGCTCCCGGGAAAGCTTCGCTATGCGTTCATCGATGATCTCTTTCGTGGGATAAACCACCCTAAAGGAATCGCCCCGCGGCTCCACGCGCAGCATCCCACCGGAGGCGAGGTACGCCTTCAGCGCAGCGACCTTCGGATCGTCCTCCCGCTCCTTGAGCTGTGGAAAACGCTTGGTGAGCTCTTCCCAGGAGGAGATGAGCACCATGTTCACCAAAAGGAAAAGGTAGGATAAAAAGCTATCCGTGGTCAGCGCGGCTCGATGGTATACGGCTTCAGGCCGAGCTCGAGGGCATCCTTTAGGAGCCTCTTGGAGGCAGAGTACACCGTGTACAGGGGGTCTCCCTTCTTTACCCGGTCTCCGCGCACCCTGTGGAGGTACATGCCGGCACCCTTCTCGAAGGGCGCCCCCGCCATGCGGGCAATGGTGGCAACGGCTTTGTTATCGATCCTCGTCACGACACCGTCGCGCTCGGCGTAAATGGTCTCGGAGTACTTGGCGGGCTTGAGGTCCTCCGGTTTCACCTCTGGATCCCCGCCCTGTGCCTCTATGATCTCGCGCATCTTCTTAAGGGCGGCTCCGCTGTCAATCTGGCGTTCGGCAAGCTTCTTGGCGGTTTCATAGTCCATATCCTTGACAAAGGACAGCATGTGGGCAACGAGCTCCGTACCCTTCTCCCTCAGGTCGCTGGGACCCTTGCCCTCAAGGATGAGAAGGACATCGCGAGCCTCCAGCACAGGACCGACTCCACGGCCGATGGGTGCAGACCCGTCCGTGATAACAACCTTAACGTGCATCCCGAGGCGCTCGCCAAGCGTTATGAAGTCCTTGGCAAGGTCTTCGCCGGCGCGCACCGTCGGTAGCTTGGCACCCTCGCCAACGGGGATGTCTATGAGTACGTACTCGGAAGACACCGCCTTCTTCTTCGCCATAATGGAAGCAAGGAGCATACCCCTCGGATCGAGGGCAAGGGGGCGCCGAATCGCAATGAGCTTATCGTCAGCGGCGGCGATCCTTGTCCCGCCACCCCAGGCCATGACGCCGCCCACGGTCTCCGTTATCTCCTTTATCTCCTCCGCGGTTAGATCCACAGGGGCGAGGACCTCCATGGTATCCGCGGTGCCGGCAGGCGACGTGATGGCGCGGGAAGAGGTCTTGGGCACGTAGAAACCAAGGGAGGCAAGGATTGGAACGTAGAGCATGGTGGTCCTGTTGTTTGGGACGCCACCAATGCAGTGCTTGTCAATAACGGGGTGCTTATCGATCCTTATCTGCTCACCGCTGTCCACAATGGCATTCGTGAGGGCCACAGTCTCGTCCAGGTTCAGGCCGTAGATATACGAGGCGGAGATAAAGGCCGCTGCCTCCGCAGATGTTAGCCGCTCCTCCACCACGTCCATGATGATCTCGTGGATCTCATCGGGGGAAAGCCTCCTACCGTCGAGCTTCTTGCGGATGTACAGAACGGACTTGGGATCGGGGGACGGGAGGACCTCCAGCTCCTTCGGAACGGAGGAGAACTTGCGCAAAATGTTCTCAAAAAGGCCTATTTCGCCCGGAGGAACAACCTTCTCCGTCTCGTCAACCACAGCAACAACGTGCTCATCGCCAAAGCGCATCTCCACACGTGCGCCAGAGTACACCCCTATTTTTCGCGCATCCTCCTTGTTCAGAACCACAATGGGATGATCAGCCTCTAGATCCAGCACTCGTACCTTCAGCTTCATGCACCCATAACGAAAAACAGCCATAAAAACATTGAGGCACAATCACACCGTGCGCTACATTATGCTCAAGGAGGAGTTCTGGCCCCTCGTCCGAAGCGGGAAGAAGCGAATAACCATAAGGAGATTCACGAGGCTCAAGCCGGGGGACGAGGTGTACATCCACGCTGGTGGCAAAATCGTAGGAGAGGCACGAATACTACGGGTTTACGAAAAAACGGTGGACGAGCTTAGCGAGGAAGAGGCTGAAAAGGAAGGTATTCCCCTGCCAAAGCTCAGGAAACTCATCTCCAAAATGTACGGCAACGGCCCCCTGAAGATCATAGAGTTCGAGCTCACGAGGATCTACGATCCGCCCCTTGATCCAGAGGAGCTCTTTTACTCGAAGGAACGCCCTGGGGCGCTGGCAAAAAGAATATTGGAGCAAGTGGAGGATATAGATCCAGAGGCACGCAGAATACTGGAACGCTTGGCAGAAACGGACAGCATCCGACAGGTTGCAATGGAAATGGGGGGGCTAAAATACAGGAAGAAAATAAGGGCGGTTCTCAGGCGCTACGCGTCCTTGTTGTTCGACGGCGCGCAGTCCTCCGGCGAGTAGTCTTCTTCGTTTCCTTGCTATCGCTGGCATCGGAGGTAGAGCTACTGCCCTTTGAAGCGTTGGGGACGTTAGCAACCTCCTTGACCTCTTCCCGGATGGGCACGTAGAGCTTGCCGGCCCTGTAGACGATGATCGCCAGTATGAGCACCAGAACCCAGAAGAGCCACCAGGCAACGCGTGGTAGGAGGACGGACCACACCTCCTCCGTGGGAACGGCACTCATGCCCGGGGCTCCGGGTGAGGGGGCGTACACGTAGATGCCCGCAGCGATGCCCTTGAGGACACAGAGGCTGTAGGCCTGCGCGAGGTTCCCGCCATCGGTGTACATGCCCTCAACACAGCTCCGAATGTCCTTTACCTGATCCCAAGCCGTGAGAACGGAGAAGGATGCGTGAACGAGCATAAGCAAGGCTATGAAGACAAAGAACGCCCCTACGAGCTTGGGCACAACGAAATACCTTCCCTTGACCTCCACGGTGAGCAGCTCGCGCATGTGCACAATAGGAAATCCCCAAATATAAAGCTTTCCACGGAACTACCTACAGGAGGGGAGTGCCATGAAGTCCCTCGGAGAGTACTGGAGGCTCGACTCCAAGGACCAGCTCATCATAGCGCTCTACAAGGAGGGTGCAAAGCCCAAGAAGATCCGCAAGGCCACGGGCCTCAGCCAGGACCAGCTGAAGAAGAAGCTCGCCAAACTCCGCAGGCTGGGCAAGCTATAATTCCCAACTCTATTTTTCACAGCAAAACCCGCCAAAAATAAGCGAAATTAAAGAGTGGGGCCGCGGGGATTTGAACCCCGGACCTTCGGTTTTCCTCAACCCGTGGCAGATTTGCCAGAGCGGGCCTTATAAGACCGACGCTCTGACCAGGCTGAGCTACGGCCCCAACCGTGTCCCGGTTGACGTGAGCGTGCATGGGGCTTGCAGCCCCATACTCAACCGGATGTGTGGTCGATTGTTTGTAAGCGGTATGCGGGCCCAGCGCACCCTACACCTGCGGGGACGGGTAGCGGGCCCGGGGGGATTCGAACCCCCGACCTGCGGCTTAGGAGGCCGCCGCCATATCCAGACTAGGCTACGGACCCTCCAGATACCCTTGGAACAACGGCGGCCCAATGATGGTTGGTGCACAGTACATAAAAGGGTTGCGTCAGTGGGGCCGCCCGGATTTGAACCGGGGACCTTCGCCTTGTAAGGGCGACGTCATAGCCAGGCTAGACCACGGCCCCAACCGCCATCCCGGTTGACGTGATCGTGCATGGGGTGCTCGCTTTCGCTCAACCCCATACCCAACCGGGTGTGCGTGCGGTCGATGCGGCGGTTGAAGGAATGGGGCCGCGGGGATTTGAACCCCGGATCTCAGGCTCCCAAAGCCTGAATGCTAGGCCAGGCTACACCACGGCCCCAACCGCCATCCCGGTTGACATCGCAAGCTCCGCTTGCGTGCACGCGAACGGAGTTCGCGATGCGTGACGCTAACTGCCTGTCTACGACAGGCAATTATGCCCCGGTTGTGTGGTCGGTTGCTTGCAACCGGCCTCGCGGCAGCTGGGACTGTGTCCCAGTGCGCCCGACGAAGTCGGTGCGCAGCGCCGGCCGATGTGGCGGTTGCTCGGTTGACGTTGCCACCCAAAGACTGTTGTGGCGAGGAGGGTTTTTAAGGCGAGGCTCTCATGTAAGGGGGATCCGTTGATCAACGTATTACTGCGCTTAACGTATTAAATCCTTTCCACGATCTTCAGCACATGGCGTTCGAGAATATGAAGGCGTTTTTTGCAGAGTGGGTGCCAAAGATCGACAAGGAGCTCTACTCGTACCTAGAACGAAAGATCGAGGAGCAAAAGGACCCCTTCAACAAAAGGGTGCTCGAAGATGTCCTACGCTTCGTGAAGGCGGGGGGTAAGCGCGTCAGACCAACCCTCGTGGTGGCGGGATACCTTGGAGCAGGCAAGAACGGCGACGAAAGGGTAGTAAAGGCTAGTATATCCTACGAGCTCCTCCACGCGTACCTCCTGATCCACGACGACATTATAGACCGCGATGAAAAAAGAAGGGGCCAACCCACGGTCTGGAAGAGCCTTATGGACCACTACGTAGGCGACGGGCTGGAAAGACACGACGCAGAGTCAATTGCAATCTGTGCGGGAGACATCGCTAACGAATACTCCACCCTCTCACTCATAGAGGCAGGCTTTTCCCCCGAGATAACAGTAAGGGCTGTACGCGAGCTCAGGGAGATTGCCGAAAGAACGGGATACGGCCAGGTGCTCGACGTATCCCTGGAAATGCTCCCTATTGAAAAGGTTAGAGAAGAAGATGTTCTGCGCGTCCACGAGCTAAAAACCGCAAAGTACACCATTGAAGGCCCTCTGCACCTCGGAGCAACCCTTGCGGGAGCGCCCAAGGAAGTGTTCGAGGCGTATTCGAACTACGCAATCCCCGTCGGAATCGCCTTCCAGCTTCAGGACGACATCATTGGGGTCTTCGGGGATGAAAAGAAAACGGGCAAACCAGTGGGCTCCGACATCCGCGAGGGGAAGAGAACGCTTCTCATAGTAAAGGCTTACGAGAGGGCAACGCCCGAGCAGAGAAAGGTGCTGGACGCCATTGTGGGGCGAGAAAGCGCCACACCCGAAGAAATCGACATGGTCAAGGAGATCATCGTAGAGACGGGTTCACTGGACTACAGCAGGGATCTCATGGAGCAGCTAATGGATCAGGGCGTTTCATCCTTGGACAACGCACCCATAGACGAAGCAATCAAGGACGTACTGCGTGATCTAGCCGAGTACATCATCAAGAGGGACAAGTAAATTACCAAATCACGTCAAAGGGCTTCGTTCCCTTCTTTTTCTTCAGTAGGAGCTCACGGGGGTGCGGACCGCCCTCCAAAAATATGAGGGCATAGGATAAATCACCGAGAACGCGCGTACCCCAATCCTGTGGTCTGCCCTTTGCCGCGGTCACCGCAGGGGCCTTGGCAAGGAGCGGAACGTCCTTCCGTACGCGCTGAAGGGTCCAGCCCGTGCGCACGAGATCATCAACGAGCACGGACCGATACCCTTCAGGGACATCGCTACGAAGGGCAAACCGGCCACCCTTCTTATCCACGGGAATAAAGGCCACTGAGTACCCCCGCTCCCGGAGGACATCTGCAACGGCGCGCCCGAGAAAGTATCCCGAAGACATGATGGGGTGCAAACTCACCTGGTGAGATCCCGCTACGAGGGCAACGCGGCGGGCAACGCTCTCAACGGGAGCATCAACGAGCCCCAGTTTCAGAGCACGGTACGCCTCAAGGGTGGGCAGATGATCCCGCAAGTCGGAGCGCACCGCGGGCTCGAGAATCCGCCGATATCGTTCAAGGACACGCCTGAGATCAGAGGGTCGATCCACAGATACAACAGGCAACCCAGTTTTTTTAATCAGATTATCGCGAATGAGAACGTGCGCTACTACATCGAAACGTACGGATGTGTGGCAAACAAGGTGGACTCTGAGATCATCATGGCTGCCCTCGAATCCGGGGGGTTCGAACGGGTCGAGCGAGCGGAGGACGCTGACATTATCGTACTCAACACCTGTGCGGTGAAGGAGAAGACCATCGCACACATGTTCTCACGTATTAGGCGCCTGCCGAAGGAAGGGAAGAAGTTCGTGGTTACCGGCTGCCTCGCCAACGTCCTCCCGAACAAGATAAAAGAGCTAGCACCGAACGCAGAGATTGCAGGCCCGAAGGAATGGGAAAAGCTATCGAAAATTCTAGGAGTTCCGCTGCCGGAAAGAAAGGCGGGCGTTCCACAGCTGAGAACCGAGCCTTATATTGCATCCGTGGTGATCTCAGAGGGCTGCACCGGGACGTGCACGTACTGCGCAACAAAGCTCGCAAGGAAGTACATCACCAGCTTCAGACCCGGCGACATCGTCAGAAGCGTGCGGGAAGCCGTGGAAGAGAGTAGGAAGGAAATACGGCTCACGTCCCAGGACACCGGCGCTTACGGCGTGGACATGGGAACGAACCTTGTAGAACTGCTCGGAGAGATCTTGGACAGCGTACCGGGGGACTACAGGATACGGGTGGGAATGATGAACGTGGACCACGCAGTCAGGCTCATTGACGAGGGTCTGCTCGACGTGTTCGAAGACCTGCGCATCTACAAGTTCTTCCACA
>Ga0256831_1000224_pt1 | contig 30248 bp, 37 predicted proteins | sample 132544metaG_FD_189087 | JGI IMG/M metagenome (GOLD analysis project Ga0256831, IMG submission 189087) | Hydrothermal vent microbial communities from Lau Basin, Pacific Ocean - 132-544 | ecosystem: Environmental > Aquatic > Marine > Hydrothermal vents | place: Pacific Ocean: Lau Basin | collected... | reverse complement strand
ACCGTTTTAATAAAGCTGTCCTTCCTCCTTTTGAACTCTTCCGGCTTGATGACTATGGGACTTATCAGTTCGCCGTATTTGAGGAGAATATCCGTTACAACGTCCATAAGCTCGTTGAAATCCACCTCGCCGATTATGAGAAGGTCTATGTCGCTCTCCTCGTCGTAGTCACCTCTCGCGTACGAGCCAAAGAGGATAACCTCCTCTATTGAGTCATCAAAGCGCTTTCGTAGGACTCTTAGAAACTCATCAAGAGCTTGAGCTTTCTTCTCCATGTTCAAGCTCCTCCAGAGCGGTCTTAATTCGCTCAAGGAACCTTTCAGCGTTCTCAACAGGTGTTTTCGTCCCCCATGTATTTAATCCCTTCGTCCCAGTATATTACCCTCCGGGAGGAGGGAAATGGGGACATTGGAGATTGTGGGAGGTACTGTTTTGCTTCTATCAAGCGTTATAGGGCTTCTTGAACCGGTCAAATGGTTCAAAAGTCCAAAATTTGATAAATTGGGAGTGGTAGATCAGATAAAAGAATCCACAATCATCGCAATTGGCATTGTGTTGGGCGAAACGATTTTATTCTTTGATCCTGAGGGAAATATACCGATCTGGATGTTTGCCATGTCTTCATTGGCATTTGTGTTCACTTTGACTTCTTTAGTGATAAACTACCGCCGTCTTAAGCGCTTCGAGCAGGAGGAAATGCTTGAAAAGCTCGCCGAAAAGCTCGGAGAGTCGGTGGCAAAGGGACTGAAGGAAGCGAAGGACTAGGCCCTCATCACCCAGTATTTTTCCTTCCGCATTCCCCTCCGCTTCAGCTCCTCGAAGTGCCTCTTAGCGACATTGTAAAAACCGTTGTCATGGAGGACTATTCCTTCCTTCATGGCATCAAGGGCAGAGGGAGAGAGGTTTTCAAGCGCCCTGAGAAACTCCGCTGGAGTGTAAGCGAGCACATCAACGGGTAAAAACTCTTCGTTGAGTTTGTAGAGAGGCTTTGTCCTCGCTAGAAAGTTCCCACTAAGCTTTCTGGATATCACTATCAGGTCGTAGTCGCTCGCTCGGTTGTAGTCACCCCTAGCCCTAGAACCGAAGAGAATAACCGTGGCGTCTCCGTTGAAGTAGTCAACTATCCTTCTCACGAACCTCTCAATCTCGGGTGAGATTTTCGGCCGTTCTTTTGACGAAGCTGAGGACTTCTTCAGCATAATCAATCATCTCTAGAGCGATATCCTCGGAGTAGTACTCGAAGGGAGAGCCCTCCGGATAGGCATCGGGATATCTCGGAGCTATATAATTCCTGTCAAGTTCCATAGCCCTGTGGAACAGCTCCCTTGGAACTTCAACGCCTTCATCACGCAGGTTTCTGAGAAGCCTCGTTATGGAGTGCCCGATGGGGGCGAAACCCATTCCCCGAAGGAGAGCTTTAACAGCCAGCTCTGCCGCCTGCTGGGCTTTAAAGCTCGCCCACTCATAATCCTTCCCTTCCAGATCCCTGAGGGCAGAGCGAAGGGTCTTTTCAGCCTGCTTCATCCACCTTTCGTACTCGCTCCACTTGAACATGGCAACCACATAAAGTTTGGATTGTGGGTATTTAACACCTTCGTCAGACTTCTGCCCTCTTCACAACCCTCACAACTCCCGGCTCCCCAACTTCGCCCTCAACCTCGAAGATTTTACCCAAAAACCTCTCCACGACCCAGACGTTCGTCACAAGGTGGCTCGTGATTTCGGCAACGCCAATCTCTCCACCCGTGAAGGCCAAGAAGGGTATCAGCTGGTCGCCGAGGAATTTGTCAACGGCCTTTCTCGGCGTTAGCCCTTCCAGCAACTCATCGGCCGCTTCCCTGCCTACTACTTCCGCCGGCTTACCGCGCTTTCCAAGAGCATCACCGCCGAGCCTCAGCGAGTCAGTCTCGGCCCAAACCACTATTCCGCTTCCCGGTCCGAGAGAGCGCGAAACTTCCCTCTCTATTTCGACGGGAACGCTGTAAAAGCTCCTCAGCCTTTCCTCGGCAGCATTTGCCTGCCTCTCAGCGACGTGGGCTGGCAAGTTGGTGGCGTGGCTTATCCCAGCGAAGCGTTCGATTTTCCTCCACTCAAGGGCTATGAGGGGTTTCCTCTCCTCCCAGGGTTCAACTTCCCCAACTACCAGACCGCCACCCTTCGGGTAATGGCCCCTCCTCTTTATCTTGAGCCTAATTCTCAACCCCATTCTCTCAAGGGCAAAGAGCGTGACGTTCTTGAGGTAATCAACGGGCGGGCTCCAGGGCACGTCGGTCCCTCCGGTCACCTCGAAGCTACCCCCGGTGAAGGCCATAGCCGGAAGTAAAGCCTGGAGGACGAGGGTTATACTGCCCGCTGTTTTTATCGGAACGCGAATGTGCTTCGGTTCCGCCTTACCGGGAATGAACTCAAGCCTCGTTGAGCCTACCTGAGCGCCCCTAACCCTCGCGTTGCTCAGCTCCTTCAAAGCCAGAATCCCGTGGAGGTGCTGTGTCCTTAGCCCCGGGTTGGGTCTGTTGGCGCGGATGTTGTATATCCTCACGGGTCTTCCTGTTATTACGGACAGAGCCACCGCCGTTCTGAGTATCTGGCCCCCGCCCTCGCCGTAGGAACCGTTTATTTCAACCCACTCCATTCTCCCACCTTTATTCTCTCCGCTCCTGAACCTAAAAACCTGACGAAAGACTTTTAGGGTGGCCGAACAACTTCCACCGGTGAGAACATGGACGAGCTTGAATTCTGCGTTAAAAGCCTCAGCTATCCCCTCGGCATGCTCCTGGAGAACCTCGAGAGGAAACCCGGGGAACGGGTTGAGGTGAGGAACGGGACCGTTTACCTTCCCAACGTGCCCTTCGCGGCGAAGTGCTACCTCACCGCCCTCGCGCTCTTTGAGAGCCTTGACGTGGTTGATGCCAAGAGGCTCGCCGATGACTTGACATATGTCGAGGACTTCATAGAGAGGGTTCTCTTATCTCCCCTCGGCGAGAAGGTAAGGCCATACGTCGAAAAGTCGAGGGAGCTTATCTCCTCCGGGGACAAGCTGAGCGTGGACTGGCTTGAGTTCGAGAGGAGGAGCGAAAGGGTAAGGCCCTTCCTCGAGAGGATTCTCAATGGAGAAGAGCCCGGGGAAATCGGAAAGCTGAGCGTTGATGAGTGCCTCCTCCTAAGCTACCTCGCCGGGGACAGGAAGAGGCGTGAGAAAGTTAACGCCATCCTCGGAAAGCTGAATCCAGCCTTCAGGGAGGCCGTTAAGGCGTACTTCAGGGCCTTGAGGAGTTGAGCCTTATTGCAATCTTCAGGGCCTCTTCCCTCTCAAGGCCCCTCTTTACTAGCGCTTCCACCAGCTTTGCCAGAGCCTCGACGTTCCTCAGGTTCAGCTTTTCCTCCGGGAGGTTGACGAACTCTAGGGGCACGTTGAAGCCGAGCCTCGATGAGAGCTCCACGGCAAATTCTTCCCTCGTTAGGGGTGGAATCCTTACGTAGGCGGAGAAATCGAAGTCGCGGTATTTTTTCGCGTTTTTGGTCTCCACTATCAGGGGCCCGTCCCGCTCCCCGCTCAGGAGCTCGGCAACGCTTTCTGGACTGGGCTCGCGGAGGATTAGTGCATTCGGAGGAACGAGGTCAGATATGTCAACTCCCCTGAGGTTCTCGACGAGCGTGTCAACTCCGAGTGAAAGAACCTCTCTCCAGTCGAGGGTTTTCACCTCGGGCCTTTTGGCAGTGACCCTTCGATAAAGGACGTCGCTCACGAGGGTTATCTGGTAGACTTCCTTTGTTCCCTCCAGTGTGAGCACGCCGTTGGAGAGCAATCTCAGGCCGAGCCTTGCGAGGGAAGAGCTCAGCTCCTCCTCGCTTCTCGTGGTTATCGCCTTCTTTCCGGAGACGTCTTCAACCCCCCTGCTCACGAGCCTGTAATCGGCCGGGAAGAGGCCCTTTGCGTTAAAAAACTCCTCAAGGGTTTCCTTTGCCCTCTGCTCGTTTATGGCGTAGACCTTGACGAACTCCACGTTTCCCGCTCTGTCAACGCCTATGAAAACGACCGCGTCGCGCCTCTCCCCGGGTGTTAAAATGTCCATCGGCTCACCTCATAGGCTCATGGCTCCCAAAAGTTCTCCGGTTTCGATGTTGAAAATCTCAACGACCCTCTTTCTGGTATCCAGGAGGGCGACGCTCTTTACTCCGGTCAGATAACCGCACACTTCCCCGGGGTTGACCAGTATCGTTCTTCCCACCTCCCTGATTTCGTAGTGGTGGGTGTGGCCGACTATGACGACATCATAGAGCTTGCTGTAGGCGAGTGCCTTAACTAACACTTCGTTCGTCCCGTGGGTTACGGCTATCTTCATACCATCGGCATTAACCTCGATTAGCTCATCTTCTATGCCGAGGGCTCTTCTTAAACCACTTCTCTCACCATCGTTGTTTCCGAAGACTCCCTTGAGGGGGGCTTTGAGCCTCTTGAGTTCCCGGGCGACGAAGGGGGCGACGTAGTCGCCGGCATGGATTACCAGGTCAACGTTCCTCTCGTTAAAGAACTCCACGGCTTTCCTTATGGCGGGAAGGTTATCGTGGGTGTCGCTCATTATCCCAATCAGCATTACCGCTCACCTAAGCCGAAACTCTTCTTTGGAGTTTATAGGGTTATCGAGGTCTAAAGCGTTCCTCCAGTCATTTGTGTTCATGAATGCATTCGAGTGGAAATACAACTGGCATAACCGAGTCCAACACCGTCCTAAGCTGTTCCGACAAGGTTTATTAGACCAAAACCCAAGGCCGTTCAAGGTGGTGGCATGTTCACGGGCAGAGCCCTCATAGCGGTCAAGGTCATTAAACCCTTTTCGGACTGGAATCAGGGTGATATTGTCCTAATCGAGGACTGGAAGGCGAGGGAGCTCTGGGAGGCTGGAATTGTTGAGGTAGTTGACGAGACCGACAAGGTGATAGGCGAGATAGATAAGGCCATAGCGAACGAGAGGGGGAGTGAGCCTCTTACGGCGATTCCTGAGGGGCTCTACGAGAGGGCCGAGTTCTACCTGTATTACCTCGAGAACTACGTCCGTCTGAACCCTGGCGAGAGCGTTGAGACGATAAACGTCAAGCTCACGAAGCTGGCCAACCTCAAGAAAAAGCTTCGCGATTTGAAGATGATACGCTTCAACAAGATTCTCAAGGCCGTGATGCTCAGGCCGAACAGCCTGGAGCTTCTCTCAAGGCTTTCTCCTGAGGAGAGGAGGCTTTACCTCCAGATGTCTAAAATAAGGAACGAGTGGCTTGGTGATGGTTGATGGACAGGGAGGAGATGATTTCTCGCTTTGCAAAGTTTCTCCGCGAGTACGTTGATGATGAGGGCAACGAGGTCTACATCAACCGTCTCAAGGATTTGCTCACCGTCACGCCAAAGCGCTCCCTTGCGATAGACTGGGCGCACCTCAACTCCTTTGACCCTGAACTGGCTGAGGAACTCCTCAACAACCCGGAGGAGGCTATAGCGAGCTGTGAGGACGCAATCCAGATTATCCTGCGCGAGCCTCCTTTGCTCGTTGAGAGGGATTTTAAGGTCCATGCGCGCTTTTACAACCTTCCCAACACGCTACTCGTCAAGGAACTCGGGAGCGAGCACATAAACAGGCTCATTCAGGTTGAGGGAATAATCACGCGCGTGAGTGAGGTGAAGCCCTTCGTTGAGAAGGCCGTCTTTGTGTGCAAGGACTGCGGTAACGAGATGACAAGGCTTCAGAGGCCCTATGAAAATTTAGTCAAGCCGACGAAATGCGACGCTTGTGGCTCAAGAAACATAGAGCTCGACGTTGAGAAGAGCCGTTTCATAAACTTCCAGAGCTTCAGGTTGCAGGACAGGCCCGAGAGTTTGAAGGGTGGCCAAATGCCCCGCTTCGTCGATGCTATCCTGCTTGATGACCTCGTCGATACGGCCCTACCCGGCGACCGTGTTCTGGTAACCGGAATCCTGCGCGTTATTCTTGAGAAAAGGGAGAAGATGCCAATTTTCAAGAAGGTTCTGGAGGTTAACCACATTGAGCAACTCAGCAAGGAAATTGAGGAACTCGAGATTTCCCCCGAGGATGAGCAGAAGATTCGGGAGTTAGCTAAGAGGAAGGACATCGTTGATGCAATAGTTGATTCAATAGCCCCAGCAATCTGGGGGCATAGAATAGTGAAAAAGGGCATAGCACTCGCTCTCTTTGGCGGTGTGCAGAGGGTCCTGCCAGATGGAACGAAGCTTCGCGGTGAGAGCCACGTCCTCCTCGTGGGTGACCCTGGAGTAGCGAAGAGTCAACTTCTCCGCTACGTGGCCAATCTGGCTCCGAGAGCGATTTATACGAGCGGTAAGAGCAGTTCGGCCGCGGGGCTTACGGCGGCAGCGGTAAGGGACGAGTTCACCGGCTCTTGGGTCCTGGAAGCTGGTGTCCTTGTGTTAGCAGATGGCGGGATAGCGTTAATTGATGAATTTGATAAGATGAGTGATCGTGACAGAAGTGCCATTCATGAAGCACTAGAACAACAAAGCGTAAGCATCTCCAAGGCCGGCATTACAGCGACGCTCAACGCGAGGACAACGGTTATAGCGGCGGCCAATCCAAAGTTCGGTCGCTTCAACAGGCACAAATCCCTGCCAGAACAGCTCGACCTTCCACCCACCCTGTTGAGCCGTTTCGACCTAATCTTCCTCCTGCTCGATGAACCGGATGAGAAAATAGATGCCAGCATAGCCGAGCACATCCTCAGGGTGAGAAGGGGAGAAGCCGAGGTGGTAACGCCGAAGATACCCTACGACCTGCTGAAGAAGTATATAGCCTACGCGAGAAAGAACGTTCACCCGGTTCTGAGCAGGGAGGCGATGGAAGAAATCAAGCGCTACTACGTGAAGATGAGGAAGGGCCTCAAGAGGAGCGACGACGAGGGGGTCCAGCCGATACCGATAACGGCGAGACAGCTGGAGGCCCTGATTAGGCTGAGCGAGGCCCACGCCAGGATGCGCCTGAGCGAGACTGTAACGAGAGAAGATGCAAGGGCCGCTATAGAGCTCATAGAGGCCATGATGAGAACCATCGCCGTTGATGAGGAGGGCAACATAGACGTCTCAATCCTTGAGGTTGGTAAGAGCTCAAAGAAGCTCAACAAGATAGAGAAGCTGGTCGATATCATCAAGAACCTTGAAAGCGAAGGCGACTACGGCGCTCCGGCCGAGAAGGTAATCGAAGCGGCCAAGCAGGCTGGAGTTGGAAGCAAGCGTGAGGTGGAGAAGCTAATCGAGGAGCTCAAGGCCGATGGCAGAATCTACGAACCGAGGGCCGGCTTCTACAGGGTGCTCTAACAAAGGTTATAAAGCGAAGGGAAAACCTATGAGGGGGTGAGAACATGAGCGAGAGCATTGACTTTTACGACTTTGAGAAGCTCCTTGATAAGGCTTACGAGGAGTTGCCCGAGAACGTTAAGTCCCACAAGTCCCGTTTCGAGGTTCCTCCGGCAGTTGTTACGATAGCGGGCAACAAGACGATTATCGAGAACTTCGTGGACATAGCAGAGGCCATGAACCGCGATCCGAACCACCTCCTGAAGTTCATTCTCCGTGAGGTGGCAACCGCCGGAACCCTAGAGGGCAGGCGCGTAATCCTCCAGGGACGCTTTACTCCGTATCTGATAGCCAACAAGATGAAGAAGTACCTCAAGGAGTACGTCATCTGTCCGGTCTGTGGAAGCCCCGATACCAAGATTATCAAGCGTGGGCGCTTCCACTTCCTCAAATGTGAGGCCTGTGGTGCTGAAACACCAATACAGCACCTCTGAGGTCTTCCTTCTTTTTTTATCCCTTTATGGACAAATTATCCATTTTTGGGTGAAATTTTCCTTCTCAAAAACCCTTTTAAACTTTACAAACTACAACCCCTAAGAAATCAAGGGGGTTACTCTTATGGGCATGGAGGAAAAGCTCAAGGAGCTTTACGAGAAGAGGGAGAAGATTCTCGCCATGGGCGGTGAAAAGGCCGTCGAAAAACAGCACGCCAAGGGCAAACTCACCGCCCGCGAAAGGATTGAGAAGCTCCTCGACCCCGGAAGTTTTGTGGAAATCGGTATGTTCGTTAAGCACAGAGGCACTGAATTCGGCCTCGACAAGAAGGAACTTCCAGCCGATGGAGTTATAACCGGCTACGGAACGATTGACGGCAGGCTTGTTTTTGTTTACGCCCAGGACTTCACGGTGATGGGCGGTTCTCTCGGCGAGATGCACGCGATGAAGATAAAGCGCGTCATGGAGCTGGCCCTCGAAGCTGGAGCACCTGTCATAGGCCTCAACGACTCCGGTGGGGCCAGGATTCAGGAGGGGGTTGATGCCCTCAAGGGCTACGGTGAAATTTTCAAGATGAACACCCTCCTCAGCGGTGTTGTGCCCCAGATAACCGCTATAATGGGCCCCTGTGCCGGTGGTGCCGTTTACAGCCCTGCCATAGGGGACTTCATTCTCATGGTTGACAACCCCGCGAGCTTCATGTTCATCACCGGTCCGCAGGTAGTCAAAGCAGTCACCGGCGTTGAAGTTACCCCAGTTCAGCTCGGTGGAGCGATGGTTCACGCCCAGAAGGCCGGACAGGCCCACCTGATAGGGAAGAGCGACGAGGAGGTTCTTGCCCTAATCAGGAGGCTCATAAGCTATTTGCCATCGAACAACATGGAGAAGCCACCGCGCGTTAAGACTAATGATTTGCCCTTCCGGAAGAGCGAGAGGCTCTATGAAATTGTCCCTGACGACCCGAACAAGCCCTATGACGTCAGGGATGTCATCTACGAGATAGTTGACAGAGATGAGAACGGCAACCCGGATTTCCTTGAGATTCTGCCCTATTTCGCTCCCAACGCGGTTGTTGGCTTTGGAAGGATGAACGGGCAGACCGTTGGAATAGTTGCTAACAACCCGAGGTATTTCGCGGGCGTTCTTGATATAGATTCGAGCGATAAAATTGCGCGCTTTGTGAGAACCTGTGACGCCTTCAACATACCAATAGTTACGCTCGTTGACGTCCCCGGTTATCTACCGGGCGTTGACCAGGAGAGCAGGGGAATAATAAGACACGGCGCCAAGGTTCTCTACGCGTACTCCGAGGCGACCGTCCCGATGGTCACTGTAATCCTGAGGAAAGCCTATGGAGGAGCCTACCTCGCTATGGGAAGCAAGCACCTTGGAGCCGACTTCGTCTTCGCGTGGCCCACAGCCGAGATAGCGGTTATGGGTCCGGAGGGAGCGGCCAACATCATATTCAGGAAGGAAATCGCTCAAGCGGAGAACCCCGAGGAGGTCAGACAGCAGAAGATAGCCGAGTACCGTGAGAAGTTCGCCAACCCCTACGTGGCGGCCGCTAGAGGATACATTGATGACGTCATAGACCCGGCCGAGACCAGGGGCAAGGTCATCATGGCACTTGAGGCCCTTGAGAGCAAGCGCGTTAAGTTGCCACCCAAGAAGCACGGCAACATACCCCTGTGAGGTGGAAGCATGAGCCAGATAATCGAGGGCGGGTGGATTACCGTCATAGGAATTACAGTAGTCTTTACAATCCTAACGATACTTGCTTTAGTTCTGTATGCCATTGGTGCCTTTGAGAAAGGAATGACTGAAAGAAAGAAATCCATGGAAGTTGAAAAGGTTGAAGAAATCAAAACTCCAGAAATCAAAACCGAGGAAATCCCGCCGAGGGATCTGGCGATAATCACGGCATCTATTCTCGCCTACCTAGCCAAGAAGGCCGAAGTTGCCCGTCCCCTGCCTTTTAAGAGAAAGGTTTCCGACGCGTGGCGCCTTTACGGTCTCCAGAGCGGTATGGAGGAGGTTGAGAACTTCAACTACGAGATTAGGAAGTGGTGAAGATGAAGGTTAAGGTCATCGTTGATGGAAGGGAGTACGAAGTTGAAGTTGAGGAACTGCCCGGAAACAAGTTCAAGGTCAGCTTCGAGGGCAAGAGTTATGAAGTCAAAGCCGAGGGACTTGGGATAGCTCTCCCGAGCGTTCCTGAAACGGGTGTCAGCGCTCCTTCGTCTGCTCCCGTTAGTGCTCCTGTATCAACGCCTGCTCCGAGTTCTGTTCCTGTTCAGGCTTCGCCGAATACAGTCACTGCCCCAATGCCTGGCAAGATACTTAAGGTTCTTGTTAGCGAGGGTCAGGAAGTTAAAACCGGTCAGGGACTCGTTGTTCTTGAGGCCATGAAGATGGAGAATGAGATTCCAGCTCCCAAGGATGGGGTTGTAAAGAAAATCTACGTCAAAGAAGGCGACACCGTAAACACAGGCGACCCATTAGTTGAGCTCGGGTGATGGGAAATGGCCAGCTTCGTGGACTTCCTCAACACAATGGGTCTGCTCCACCTCACGGTAGGGAACCTAATCATGATTGCAGTGGGTCTAACGCTCGTCTACCTTGCCATAAGGTATGAGATGGAACCCCTCCTGCTCCTGCCTATAGGTATCACCGCGGTTCTCGTAAACCTTCCCCTCAACGGCATAGCGAACTGTCCAACTGTCGGCGGAATCTGCTCCCACCCGGGACTGCTTGACATAGTCTACCACTACCTCATCAAGACCGAGATAGTGCCCCTCCTGATATTCTTCGGCCTCGGTGCGATGACGGATTTCGGGCCTTTGATAGCGGACCCGAAGACGGCACTCCTCGGTGCCGCGGCTCAGGTGGGTGTTTTCGTTGCCATGCTCACGGCTCTGGCTCTTGGATTTAACATCAACCAGGCGGCTTCAATAGGAATAATAGGCGGTGCCGACGGGCCAACGACCATATATCTGACCACCAAGCTCGCCCCGGAGATACTTGGAGCCACAGCGGTCGCCGCTTACTCCTATATGAGCCTCGTCCCCTTAATTCAGCCACCCATTATAAAGGCCCTAACAAGCCCCGAGGAGAGAAGGATAAGGATGGAACAGCTCAGGCCGGTCTCAAAGCGCGAGAAAATCCTTTTCCCGATAGTTACCATGATAGTCATCGGCCTCCTCGTTCCGAGCTCAGCTCCCCTTATAGGCATGCTCATGATGGGCAACCTCTTCCGTGAGAGTGGCGTTGTTCCAAGGCTCACTAAGGCAGCACAGGAAGAGCTTATGAACATTGTGACGATATTCCTGGGCCTTGGTGTGGGTTCCACGATGCGCGCTGAAAGCTTCTTGACTCCCCAGACACTCATGATTCTCGGCCTTGGTGTGGTTGCCTTTGCAAGCGCCACTGCCGGAGGAGTGCTCTTCGGAAAGCTGATGAGCAAGCTCTCTGGCGGAAGAATAAACCCGATGATTGGAGCGGCTGGAGTTTCAGCTGTTCCGATGTCAGCCAGGGTCGTTCAGCGCTTAGCAAGTGAGGAGGATCCGGGCAACTTCATACTAATGCATGCCATGGGCCCGAACGTTGCCGGCGTTATAGGAACGGCTGTGGTGGCTGGTGTTTTCCTGGCCCTACTCGGCTGACGTTTTTTCCGTTTCCTTTTCTAAAACCTTAAATAGGGGGACAGCGCTTTAGGTTAAGCGGTGGTAGAACATGAGGGTAAAGACCCTGATGACAAAGGACCCAGTGGTTATACAGCTACCGGCGACTAGGGATTACGCCCTTGAGCTCTTCAAAAAGCACAACGTCCGCTCATTCCCAGTTGTCAACAAGGAGGGTAAGCTCGTCGGAATAATAAGCATCAAAAACGTCCTCATAAACCCCGACGAGGACCAGTTGGCAATGCTAGTCAAGAGGGACGTTCCAACTGTCAGGGCAAACGATGACCTGAAGAAGGCCGTCAGGAAAATGCTTGAAAGAGACTACAGGCGCGTTGTGGTCGTTGATGACGAGGACAGGCCCATTGGAATTCTTACGGTTGGGGACATCGTCAGGAGGTATCTCTCTAAAAACGAGAAGCTGAAGGAGATTAGCATCGAGCCCTACTACCAGAGAAACGTCAGCGTCGTCTGGCGTGGAACTCCTCTCAAAGCAGCCCTGAAGGCCCTTCTCTTGTGCAACGCCATGGCGATTCCGGTTATAGACGATGAGGGGAACTTAATTGGAATGGTTGACGAGACCGACCTTTTAAGGGACAGCGAGATTATTAGGGTTATGAAACAGAGTGCACTGTCCGTTTCGAGCGAAGAGGACTGGATTCTTGAAAGCAACCCGACGCTACTCTTCGAGAAGGCTGAGCTCCAGTTACCAAAGAAGCCGGTTGAGGAGATAATGAACCCCAACGTTGTCGTTGCAACCCCCCACATGAGCGTTTACGAAGTGGCTCAAAAGATGGTGAAGTACGAGATAGAGCAATTGCCCGTTATCAAGGGCGAGGGAGAGCTTGTTGGAATAGTTCGCGACATGGACATAATCAAGGTAATCCTCAACAAGTGATTTAAGCCCCTCTTCCTTTTCTATTCCGGTGGGTTAGATGGAAGTTAGGGTTCAGCTCTTCGGCTTCGGGAACGTTGGAAGGGCCGTTGCGAGGGTTCTCCTCGAAAAAGAGCGCTTTTTCAGGGAGAAATACGGCCTGTCATTCAGGGTCGTTAGTGTTTCCGATACCAGCGGGACGGTATGGCTCCCCGAGGGAATCGACCTGAGGGAGGCTCTGCTCGTCAAGGAGAACTTTGGAAGGCTCTCCGCCTGGACGAACGACTACGAGGTCTATAACTTCTCTCCCTCTGATGCTGTAAAGGAAATCGAGTCTGACGTTGTGATTGACGTAACCAACGACGGGAACGCTTACCTATGGCACCTTGAAGCCCTCAAAGAGGGCAAAGCTGTCGTTACGAGCAACAAGCCACCGCTGGCTTTTCATTATGCTGAGCTTATGGGGGAATCCGAAAAGAGGAGTCTTCCATACCTCTTTGAGGCGACTGTCATGGCCGGAACTCCAATCATCGGAATCCTCCGCGAGAACCTCCTTGCCGATTCCGTTGAAAGAGTAAGGGCCGTGCTGAACGCTACGACGACCTTTATACTGACGAGGATGGAGCAGGGAGTTGACTTTGAGAGGGCATTGAAACAGGCTCAGGAGCTGGGAATAGCGGAGCGGGACCCGAGTGGGGACGTTATGGGGATAGACGCTGGATATAAGGCCACAATCCTCCACTGCGTGGCTTTCAAACCGATAACCTTCGACAGAATCAGCGTTAAGGGAATCGTGGAGGTAACCGTTGATGAAGTTAAGAGGGCCCTTGCGAAGGGCAGAAGGATAAGACTGGTTGCCACCGTTGAGGAGGGGAAGGTAACAGTCGCCCCCGAGGAGGTAACGGGTCCACTCGCGGTTTCAACCAATGAAAACGTTGCCCTACTCGAGAGCGACCTTTTGGGAGGTCTGCTCCTCAGGGGCGCCGGGGCCGGGCTCAAAGAAACGGCCAGCGGTGTGGTGAGCGACCTGGTTAAGGCCTCGCTGAGACTCATGGAAGGGTGATTTCCTCATTTTTTTGACTTTATCCTGAGTTCCACCTTCCCGAAGCGATGCCTAATCGCGCGGACCTCCAGCGTTCCGCAGGGAGTTTCGAGTTTTTCCTCCTCAAAGAGCGGGAAGAAAGTTTTGGAGAGGACATTTCCATCGGAGTCTCTGAGGACTATGGTTGACGTCGAGTAGTCCGGAATCAGGAGGAACGTTTTTCCGTTGCACTCTAATCTAACTGCTCGGAATCGGGTCGCTAAAATAAGAAACGCCAGGGCCATGAAAACGTTGGGTAGGGCATAGGGGAGTCTTTTGGTGGCTATTCCGACAAAGAGGAAAACTAGGGACAGGGCCAAAAAGGTGATACCTGCCTTCCAGAGCCTTTCGTCTCTCACGAGGATTTTTCTAAGTTTGGCCATCGTTATCATGTGGCAATAACACTTTTTAACCCTGTCTCGAGTTTAGAGCGGTGAAACCATGGAGCACGTTATAGCGCTCCACCAGGTCTACGCGGAGCTGATATTCAGGGGCCTGAAAACCGTTGAGGTCAGAAAGAGGAAGGCCTTTGAGGAAGGCGACCTCGTTTTCCTCTACATAGCGCGGGGGAACCCCTACGAGCTCAGGGACACGCTGAGGAGACTCGGTCTCCATGAGGAGCAGACCCTAACGGAGAGGGGGACGATAGCCGGAGGATTCGAGGTGGGGGAGGTCATAAAGGCAGACCTTGATACGCTCTGGGAGATTGCAAAAGACACGAGCGGTTTGACCCTTGTCCACGGCGAGAACGGGAAGAAATGGCTGGGCAACTACATCAGGGACTACGGTTACGTCTTTACAATAGAGAGGCCATTTCTATTCGAGAAGCCGATGAGCAGGGAGGAGATGAAAGAAAGGTACGGAATTCACGTGGAGGGAATAATCCACCTCTCAAGAAAAACGAGAAAGCCCTGGGTCAGGGCTCTAATAGAGGACCTGCTTGCTAGGGACTACTTCTACCCCTGACGTTCCTCCCCGCTTTCTTTGGAGTCCTCTGTCCCTTCCGGTTCAACGATTTTGTAGGGTCCAAGGCTGAGCTTTTTGATTTCTTCCTCCGTCAAAAGCCTGCTCTTGACCTTCTCGCCTATCAGGGCGCTGTTGCCGAGGGGGTCCGCTATCTTAACAGTCAGGGGTTTTTTGCCCTCCTTGACCTCTTCGATGTACTCTAGTATTTCATCTGCCTTCTTTACGGCCTCCTCGTCACCCTCCTGTTTTCTGAACTCCCTCGCCATTAGAAGGGTCTCGCGAACCCTCTCAAGGACACCTTCGACGTTGGTTATGAAACCTTCCGCAGCGGGCCCGGGTTCAATCTTAACCCCTATTTCCTCGAGCTCTATCGTCCCGCTCTTGCTCCTCACGACCCTCGTGAAAAGGTCTTTCTCGTTCTCGACCCTTACCGTGTAGAGCTTCGGTGGCCTGTCCTCGAGTATCATGACGTCGGCGTTTCTGTAGCCACACTTCTCGCAATATATCGTGCTCTCCATGACCTTGCCGAAGTATGGAATCTCATGGATGTGCTGTATGGCCTTTAACGTCCCTTTTCCGCCACAGATTGGGCAGTCCCCAAGGCTTATGACCTGAACCTCGCCGAGCTCGGGGTTAACGTTAACCTTCTCGCCTTTTTTCTCACCCATGAGCATCACCGGGAAAAGAACAGAAAAACGCCTTTATAAAGGCATGGTATCGTTTGAAGTTTGAAAAATAAAAGCTTCACTTGGAGATTTTTATGTCCTCGGGAACGAGAATAAGTTTAATCTCGGCTTTGCATATCTTCGCCGCCTGTCCGCCTAAGGCACTAACCATACCCTTAATCTGCTCAGCAACCTTCTCGAGGACATCGGGCCTCTTCTCAAGAGGCGTTAGGTCGACTAAAACGATGTTACCCTCCTGGAGCTCGCTGGAAATCCTTTCGAGGTCGGAGTAGCTTGTCACGGTTATCTTCTTCAAATACCGAACCTGCGGTTTAATTAGTTCCTTAGCAAGAACATCCTCCTCAATCGGAACAACATCGATATCGTTCCTAGGAGCTACGTCTTTTTTGATGCTCGCTGGAGGTTTCATTTTAGGTTTCTTCTCCTTTTTTTTGAGGCTGTCGAACAATCCCATGGGTATTCCCCCCGGTTAATCGTAATGCTGTGTAGTTTTATGCATTTTCCTTTATAGCTCTTTCCCAAACTCTTCGGGATTCTCCTCGCGGAGCTTGAAAAGGCCGAGGAAAGATAGTATAAAGGCTGTTATTCCGGAGAGAATTACCAGAACAGTTGAAATGTTCCAGCCCCTTTTACCCGCTATGTAGAGGCCCCAGACGAAAAGAGCCAGTCCCCAGAGGGCCGTTGTGAGGAGTAAATCCTTCTTTCTCTCCTCTCTCAGGAGGAGATAAACTGTTCTGACGGCAAAACCCGCAAAGATGACCGATGCAACTATACTCATGAAGTCCATGGCAACCACCGAAAAAAGAGGAAAGAATCAGGCTCTCCCAACGGCCTCAAGAACGATTTTTCTTATTTCTTCGGCCTTTTTGAAGGCGGTGTCAACGGCGTATATTACCTCCTCGAGCTTGAAGGCCCCGCCCTCGCCCTTTTGAACAGCTGAAATATGGCCGTTCTCGTCGGTGGTTATGGTTATCCTGCCGTCCATGACGCGTTCCTCGTCGAGGTTCGGGTCAACTATCATGGTGTTGCCTATCTTGGCGAACGTAACCGGAATCGGTACCCTCCTCACTGGAAGGGGCTCGTACTCGTCGAGTATCTTCACCTCACCGCTCTCCTCGTCGTACTCTATCTTCGGAATCTTTGTGCTCATCAAGGCCGCTATGGCTCCTATTCCGCTCGCGTCGAGCAGGTTGCCGTCGTGGTCCAAGACGTGAACGTCTATGAAGACGACTCTCACGAGTTTGCCCGGAACTATTACGAGCTTTTCGAGCTCAACGGCCTGACTTTCTCTGATTCCCCTGTCCACGACACGGGCGAGCTCTATAGCGTTCTCGTCCGGCGGACCGGGTTCGAACGTTGGCGAAGCCAGCGGGACGAGCTCGACGTTGGTCGTCATAACACCCCTGTCCGGTAAATCCGGGAAGGGCTCGCCGAGGTCAACCTTTATTCCAACAAGAACCTGTGTATTGCCGAGCCTGACCCAAGCTGAGCCCTCGGCCTTCTCTATGACGTTGACCTTGATTTCCAAATCGCGGTAATCCTCGAAGGAGCGACCATCAATCCTCTTGCCCTCCCTGAGGAGGTTTATGATGTGGTCGCGCATTATGCTGGCCATTACTTCCATCTCACTCATTGCCCGCCACCTCCTGGGCTATGCGGAGGTATTTCTCCTTGAGTGCTTCCCTCTGCTTCTGATAGACGGCCTTCGCCCCCTTGATGGCAAGCCTTACTGCCTCGATGAACTCCTCCCTTGTCAGGTAGCCGTCCATCTGAAGGAGCGTTATGTCGTTCTTGAGTGGCATTATAGCAACGGGAACGTCAGCCTCACCGTAGTTGTCCTCGTCCTTATTGAGGTCGAGAACTATTTCGCCGTCTATCTTCCCCGCGGCGCACGCGGCTACGAGGTCCTTCATAGGTATTCCCGCGTCGGCCAGGGCGAGGGAAGCGGCGGTTATTCCAGCAACGCGCGTTCCGGCATCTGCTTGAAGAACCTCTATGAAGACGTCTATTGCAGTCCTTGGAAACATCTCGAGAATCAAGGCCGGTTCGAGCGCCCCCCTTATTACCTTGCTTATCTCGACGCTCCTCCTGTCCGGGCCGGGTTTCTTGCGCTCTTCAACGCTGAAGGGGGCCATGTTGTAGCGAACGCGCAGGATTGCCCTGTCGGGCCTCTGGAGGTGCTTGGGGTGTATCTCCCTCGGGCCGTAAACGGCCGCCATTATCTTGTTCTTGCCCCACTCGACGTAGGCCGAGCCGTCAGCGTTCTTGAGAACGCCAACCTCCATTTTAATTGGCCTGAGCTCGTACTTCTTTCTACCGTCCAACCTTCTACCGTTCTCGTCGATGAGCTTTAAACCTTCAGGCCTGCCCATCATCGTTCTCACCTTCCTTCTCATCAAGCTGGGGGATTTCCTCAATAACTCCCTGCTCCTTGAGTTCCCTGAGCCTTGAGAGCAGGTACTCCTTGACCCTATCGGTTAATCCCTGGGTGTGACTCTCACGGTCAACCTTGAGTATGGCCTCTATGGCGAGCTTCTCAAGTTCGTCGTTCTTTCCGCTCACCCAGACCCAGCCGTTCTGACCGACTATAATCCTCGTTCCTGTCAGTTTCTTAATCATGTTAATCATCGAGCCACCCTTTCCGATGAGCCTCGGAACCTTTGAGGGCGTTATCGTTACCAGCTGGCCTCCCCTGAGGGGGCCTCCCTTGAAGGGCATGCCCTTAGTCGTGAGGTCAATCTGGTTTATCTCGTTGAAGGCCTTCACCTTGGCGTAGATTATGTCCCCTATGTCGTAAATCTTCCTCAGGTCTGTCTTGAGCAGGTCAATGCGCTCCTCCACTGCATCCTGAACGCGGAGGTTCGCCTGATAGGGTGCCCCTATGTCAACGGTCCAGTTGGAGAACTTCACGTCCACTATCTTTCCGAGGACGTTGTCGCCGACCTCGGGTATGTAGGGTCCCTCCAGAGGAATTACCCTTATGAGGTCTCCGCGTATCTCAACGAGTCCTATAACCGTCGAGTAAATTCTGTTGCCTTCCCTGAAGGTCCCTCTGCCGTTCTTAAAGGGTCCCTGGGCTAACAAAGTCCCAGGGACTACGAGTTCCCTCGGTTTTACAAAAATCCTCCTCATAGTCCCTTCCTCTCTATAAGTTTAGTTACGGCGGTGCCCTTCGTCAGGGCGTTAAGCTTCTCATAAAACTCCTCCTCGACACCACCAGGAATCTCGATGAGGAACATCCACGAGCCGTCGCTTCCCCACTCCTCGCGCTTTATGGTTCCGAACTTCCTAACTTCACCGTAGGCCTTTCCGACGTAGTCTCCGGGTATCTTGACGGCTATTATCTTCACCTCAAGCTTTATTGGGAGGAGCGGTCGGATTGCCTTTATCACCTTTGGAACCTGCGCCTCGGCATCTTTAAAGAGGTCTATGTGAACTCCGGCTTCTTCCATGGCCCTAAGGATTCTGTCAACTGGATGGGGATAGCCGGTTCTCGGGTCAACCGCATGTCTGTGGATTATCGTCGCTATGTAGCGCTTCTTCTCCTCGAGCATCTGCCTCCTCTGCTCGGCGGTGAGCTGAACTTCGCCCTTTCGAAGAATTATCTTTGCAACCTCGTAGGGGTCGCTGGTCCCGAATATCTTCTCCATCTCGTGCTCGCTGGCTTTATCGCCCTTGTGGGCATCCTTGAAAACGTAAGGAGTGGCGAGGATTTCCTCTATCGGAACCTCCTTGCCCTCTTTGAAGTCCCTAGCTAAGTATGGGTCAACCAGTATCTCAAACGTCTCGCCGTGCGTCTTAAGACGGGCGATTACCGCTTTGTCAACGCTAATCGGCATCGCCCGTCACCTCAGTAGTTCTGGTCGAGTTCGGAGTAATCCTCGGCCTTCTCCTCGACTTCCTCCTCCTTAACCTCCTCGAGAACCTCGTTGAGGTACTTCTCAAGCTCCTCCTTCGGGAGCTTCTTCCACTTCCTCTCCTCAGTGGTTATGTAGGCTACCTCTATCGAGTCGGCCGTTGGCTCCTCGAGGGTCTTTGCGAGGGCCAGCACGGCGAGCTTTATTGCACCTTCCTTGTCTATGTCGTCGCTGTAGTGCTCCTCGAAGATGGCCATCGCCACGTTCCTTCCACTGCCTATAGCTACCGCCTTCCATTCGAAATAGGCACCGCTCGGGTCGGTCTCGTAGAGTTCCGGCTTCTCGTTAACGCCGGCCATGAGAAGGGCCGCTCCAAAAGGCCTGACCCCGCCGTACTGGGTGTGGGCCTGCTTTAGGTCACATATCTTTTTCACCAGAACGGTGAGCGGAACAGGTTCGCCGTAGGTGAGGCGGTATATTTGAGCCTCCAGCCTGGCCCTATCAACGAGAACCCTTGCGTCGGCTATTATACCGCTTGGAGCCGCGGCTATGTGGTCGTCAATCTGGAAAATCTTCTCGTAACTTCTTGGTTCTATTAGCCTGCTCGTGATTCTCTTCTCAACGGCAAGAACGACGCCGTCCTTCCACTTCACTCCTACAGCCGTGGCTCCCCTTTTTACAGCCTCTCTTGCATAGTTTACCTGGAACAGCCTTCCGTCCGGGCTGAAAACGGTTATCGCCCGGTCGTAGCCGGCCTGCGGTGGTACAAACGCCATTCTACATCACCCCTTTTTCTCACTCCTTTTCGATAGTTGCCGGGTTTTCTATTAAGCTTTTCTATTCACCCTTGAAGGCTACCATCGCCATCTTCCTCGCGGTTCTCTTGGCGAGCTCAAGGGGTATGAAGGCCAGCGCGAAGACTATTAGACCAAGGTAAATGGAAGCCCTCCCGAGGGGCTTGAAGATGAGCAACGCGAAGCCGAACAGGAGCATCAGCAGGCCCGTTGAAAGGAACTTCCGATACGTTTTTTCCAAAACCTTGAGTGTTTCCTCCATGCCACCACCGGGAGCTTTTTTAAGCGGGGAGATTTTAAGCCTTTGGTGTTGCCGATGGAGTGTCCCTTCTGTTATCCCCCGGAGGAACAGCTCCTCTATGAGGACGAGCTGGTAAGGATTCTGCTTGATGCTTATCCAGCCAGCAGGGGCCATCTACTCGTCGTTCCGAGGAGGCACGTCGAGCGCTGGGAGGACCTCCGCGAGGAGGAAAAGTTAGCCCTGATTAAGGGCATGGAGCTTGCTATGGCCGTCCTCAGGGAGACGCTGAAGGCGGAGGCATTTAACGTCGGCATGAACCTCGGAAAGGAAGCCGGCCAAACCGTTCCCCATATCCACCTCCACGTTATCCCGCGCTGGAGGGGTGACAGCAAAAACCCGCGGGGAGGCGTTAGGAAGGCCGTTCTCGATTTGGAGGACGAGAACCTAAACATGAAGGAGCGCTGGCTGAGGAACAGGCTCAAACCTGAGGAGATTTCACTGCTGAGGGAAGTTTTTGCAAAGATTAGGTAAACTTAATATTCTCCGCGTGGTTTCAGAAAAACCAAGGAGTTCCGGATTACCGACAGCGATAAAGACGGGTGGTGTAACGCCTTGGAGCTTGAGTACGGCACTAATCCGAGAAACAACGACACGGACGGTGATGGAGTTGTTGACTCGAAGGACGTCGACCCGCTGAGGGATGCAAAAATAACAGTCTACATCCTCCGTGCAAGGGCTTTGGACGATGTTGATAGCGGAATAACTCACAATCCGGCGGATATGAGTTTGGAGCTTACCGTTAATGGACAAACAAAGACCCTTCTCCTAACGGACAATCAGGACGATTACGAGAAGAAAATAATCCCAACTATCAATCCACTTGCCAACCTCCAAAGCTACGCGATTGCAATGGCCACCTTTGATATTCCAGATGACAAGGAAGTAGCCACCATAAGGTTCCACCTCTACGATAGAGACGACAATGGCAAGAGGACCGAAATGGACGTTTCTCCAGGCAAGGGGACCGTTGCAACCATCTACTACAATCTGAAAACCGGAACGTGGAGTGGTGACGATTATCCCGGAGACGAGGAGAAATACTTCGGCTACGCTCATTTGAGCGGTTGTGGCGACGGTTCCTGCAACGTTGGCCCAAAAGAGCCGGACAAAGACCTCAAGGTTTACGTGAAGTACGAAAGCATACTTGAAAAAGCCGGCATAAACGGCGAAATCATCGGAATGAAAACGATTGAAGGCGTTAGCGACGTCACGGTAAAAGATGGGACCACAGCCTTCTCGATAGTGAACCCGAAAAGCCTGAGAGTTGCCCAGGTTCGGCTGGAGAACGGGACGGTAATCAACGTCACCCTCGTCAACACCTACGGGGCTAAGCTAACTTCTCCAGGAAATGATGTTGTGGCAATGGAAAACTTCCCCGGTTCCGCTGAGATTCCGAGCAATGAGATTATAGGCAACGATGCGGTAACGTTCAAAGGGGATGTTAGGGCTGTAACATCCTCCGGAGAAATTCCCGTGGATTCAAATCTGGTCGTTACGTACTCCTCGGACAGAGAGGAGAAGGACTGCGAAATCTGGTTCGTCGTAACTATAAACGACGGTGATGGCATACCCTTCTACCGCGAAATCGAGCTGAACAGGGAGCTTGAGGCGAATGGGTTCTCAGAGAGATTTGATCCCAGTGACAGAAAAGCCGACGACATGAACGGCGACTACGACGGCGACGGTGTTCCGAATGCGGTTGAACAGCTCATCGGGAAAGACCCGGCAAAGAGAGGCATTTTGGGAATTGAACTGAACGTTTCCGTTGAGTGGACGATGAGCGAAGAAGACAAGAAGAACCTGATTTACAGCATTAGAAAAGCCAGCGACTTCATCTACGATTACACTGACGGCTACGCGATGATAACCAGAGTCAACATCTGGGACGGAAAGAGGAACTGGGAGCGGGCTGATATTTGGGTTAATAGGACATTTTTAGAAGTTAAATTCTGGGGGGATAACAAGAAGTGGCCACATGCTACTATCGGGGGATATTGGGTTGGAGGAAGGCTCGTAATGCCTTATAGATTCCTGCGTCTTACTCCACCAGTAGGAACTGCTGAAATAGGAGATATAAGATGGGCAAAAGCACTAGGACATGAGCTGGGTCACTATGTGTTCTGGCTTGGGGACGAGTACATGGACTGGCATAATAAGGCATACTTTTGGAACTATGGGGTAAGTGGCCCAATCGTGGATGAGCACGCCCCCCACAGCGTAATGCACCACGAATGGAAATGGAGTGAATTGAGCACGCCAGAAGACTATGAGAAGTTCCACGAATACCTAACAAACAAATACGGTGACTGGAAAGATCATACAACCGACCAGTGGGGAGATCCTTTTGTGGATATATATGATAGCAAGAATAAAGACAAAAGGATATGGCAACGCTCCGCATGGGAAACTCTCTATACTCTCTTCACGAGGACGAATGAACCTTCCTGGTTATCCAATGTTAAATTCAAAAGGAAAATACCAAAGATCAGCATGGATATCACTATCGACAAAACTTTCACCCCCAAAACCGGTCCCTACACTGGTGTTGGTTATTTCATGGAGGTGAGTTGGGGATGAGGGCTCTAACGGTCTTTGGGTTCTTTTTAATTATCCTTTTGCTTTTCGGCTACGCTTATCTCCCAAGTGAGAACATGAACGAACTATATCAAAAAATCCCAGAACAAGTGAGAGAGAATTCCCAACTCATTGCGGCTTATTACTCTTCCCAAACTGGCTTTGACAGTTTCAGAGAATACCAGTTCGCACTCTACAATCCGAAGGATCGAACAATTAGCATTTACACTTTCAAGATCACCAAACTCCTAAAAATCTGGCCAAGAATGACGGAAACGACAATATCCTGCAAAACACCATTCAATTATTCTGTACTGGGCACTAACCCGGAAAAACTCAAAAACTTCAAAAACTGTAACAACTGTCGGGAACTCCTTTACAAAGAAAAGATTTACAGAAATGAAGAGATTGAGAGCATTCATCCAGAAGTAAAGGATGTTCTGGAGCGTAATCGGGAATACTGGAAGGTCAAGGGGATAAAAAGCTCTGAACTCTCTGTCGGAACCGTTAGCATGTATTCAGGAGACACTATAAGAGATATCGGATTTGAAGGCTACCCCGGAGCACTTCTCCTACCCAACCAAGGCTCGGAAGTTGAAAAAGCCGTATGGATCGAGATTTACTTAAAGAACAATAAAACAGTTGTGAACATCCACTATCCGAGGAATGTAACTATCAGCACGATAGCCAAGTACAACATCACCAATAGCTCACTATGGAGTCCTAACTACACTAAACTCCAGAATATCCTGAGTGAGCTGGAAAAATTCGGGAAGTACTCAAAGAAGGCATGGAGATTTAAAGTCTCAATATGGGATCCAGATACAGTGTGGATCGAATGGATAATTCCCAGTAAGAACACGTATAGCTATCTCAAAATCGGGAACCAACTCATTCCCATTAGAAAAATATACTTCAGCAGAGTCTACATAACCCACTGTTCAGATAACTAATAAAAACAAAGGATCAGACAAATAGAGGGAGGGCACCCAATGAGGTCTCTGCTTGCAGTCTTTGGTTTCTTTTTGATCATCCTTTTGCTCTTCACCTACGCTTATTCTAACCAGCCTAATGAAACCATGAGCACTCTCTACCAGAGAATTCCAGAGCAGGTCAGGCAAAATTCACAGCTTGTTGCCGCTTACTACTACTCTCAAACTGGTTTTAATGGGTTCAGAGGATACCAATTTGCCTTTTACAACCCAAAAGAGCGGGAAATCAGGATTTACACTTTCAAAATAACAAAACTTTTCAAATTCATTCCAACAATGAGGGACAATATAATATCCTGTGAAGCGCCCTTCAACTATTCAGCACTTGCAACAAGCCCAGAAAAACTGAGAGAATTCAAAAACTGTGACAACTGCAGAGAACTACTTTACAAGGATACGATCTACAGGAACGAGGAAATCGAAAACATTTACCCGTCGATTGAAGAAATTATCAAAGGCAAGGAGAACACTACTTACGTGAACCTTGTACTCACCAAAGATGGGGAAATTTCAACAGGCAAAATTGTAGAGCGCGTGGGAGATATGGGAATACTACGAGGTCCCCTGGGGTATGGGGGCCTGCTTCACTTGCCCTCCTCAATGAGTGCTTCGTGGAGGGGGGTGATACTAGAGTTCATAACGGGGGACAATGGAACGATTAATGTAATCGCCCATTACCCGGGCAATATTACACTCTCAACAACAGCAGAAGTCAAAGCCCCAAGCAATAAAACGTGGACACTGGAGGAAGTTCCCTTGGCTGATATAATGCAGAGGCTGAAGTCTGAGGAGCTTACAACCAATATTAAGGGTTCCCTCCGCTTTGAACTCTCAATCACAAGAGAGGAGGGGAGAATCGAAGCGTGGACAACCTGGGTAAACCCGAGGAAAGGCATTGAGGGAATTTGGAGAATATATCCCCAAGGAGAAATCAAACGCACAGAATTCAAGAGATTTGGCGGGTACGTGTGCACCTGGTATGGAAGCAACATACTTGAGAAGTTGCCCTAATGCTGGAGGGAATCAACAGATGAAGAAGCTCCTCCTTGGAATACTCTTCATCCTCTTCTCCTTTTTCGCTTACAATGCTTACACTTACCACCAGCTCTCTTCAGCAGAAGGAGCCTACAAGTTAGCAGGAATTCCAAGCAATGAAAAACTCATTGCCGTATATCATGATAGTCATTTTTGGCAGTTCGCGAGTTACGATGAGAAAAACCAACACGCTCAAGCTTTACACTATTAGCCAGTCTTCACCCTTCTGGCCAAAGGAGAGAAGAGAGGAGAGCGCGAAGGCTTTAGTCAACTACTCCCCTCTCAGCCTTGACTTGAAGCTCCTCAAACAGTACGAACCGCATGAAAAAGCACTCCTCTTCAAGACTCTGGGCTGGAAGTATGATTCGCAAATCAATGGTTCTTACTGGTGGAACCTCAGTGAAGTTATTAAGCCGAACGAAACGTTCTACCAGATTTACGCGCTCGGGAGCAGTTCAAGGATATGGATCAAGTCAAAAACCGTGTGCGAAAAACGGGGGCTCTTTGCCAATGATTATCTTTGCTACGGGAGTATTAGAATGAGTGGCGTGCTTGTCTTCCCCTATTACGAGGGCACAAAGCTCCTATGGATCAAAATAGTACCAGAGGGCCAGGACGGGAAGGTGAGGGCATATTATCCCGACGTTATCTTAACCGGACAGAGCGGAGCTGGTAAGACTTTCACCTTTGGATCAAATGATAGGAAAAATCATAGAAAGGATGCTTGAGAAACTGGAGAACAACGGTACCAAGATTATAGACTTAACCCTTTACGTGAAGCCAAAACGCCTCCCGGATTATTATGCCGAAGGACATTCTCTAAACAAAAACTACTGTTGGATATGGGCAGTATACAAAGAATCCCCGGAAATAAACATCACAGGCTCCCGGTGTTTCTCCAACTGGAGACTCGTAGACAAAGAATAAAGGTGACCTGGAGATGAAAGCCGGAATTCCAGGCAGTGGAAAATTGACGATGGCAATATAGGCCTATCTACCTGAGTTAGCTACTTCATGGAGGTGATATGGAAATGAAAAATTCACTCCTTTTCTTTTCCCTTTCCTCGGAGTGGAAAACCCCTTGCTTTCTATGCAATACCCTCTTAAGGTCAGTAAACATGGCTCTCGCTCTTTCTGAGGAGTTCGAGCATCTTCAAGAGTCTCTCAACCTCTTCCTTTGAGTAGTGCTCCTCAACATCGCTTTCCGGATTCAGTTTTTCAAGCTCCGCTCTGAGCTTTTCCAAATCCTCCAGATCCTCCTGTATCTCTATGGCCCTCTGGGCAAACTCGTAGCTGGTGAACGGACTTTCAAAAATCCTCTGCTGGTTCGTTACGAGCGCTATCCTCAGGTATCCAATCGTCTCATCCAAAAGCTCGAGGAGTTCGCGAACCTTCATATTGTAAACTTAGGGCAACATTATATAAGGGTTCTTCGAAAACTTTTCGGGGATTTTGGCGTCTTTTTGAAGGTAGGATTTTAACCCTCCGGCTGTATTTTTGCCGGTGGTGTTATGGAAGCAGTTAAAGCTCACCCTTCTGATTCTGTGGAGGTAAAAGTTGAGAGGCGCGAAAAAAAGCTCCTTATGGGGAACGAGGCCATAGCCTACGGCGCCCTTGAGAGTGGTGTCGTTTTTGCGACGGGTTACCCCGGAACGCCTTCAACCGAGGTTATAGAGACCATCGCGAGGCTTAAACCTGAGGTCTTCGCCGAGTGGGCGCCGAACGAGAAAGTCGCCTTAGAGGAAGCGGCGGGAGTTGCCTACACCGGGTTGAGGGCCCTCGTCACGATGAAGTGTGTTGGCTTAAACGTTGCCGCTGACCCGCTAATGAGTCTGGCCTATTCAGGTGTCGAGGGCGGTCTTGTAATCCTCGTTGCGGATGACCCCGGGCCACACACCAGCCAGACCGAGCAGGACGACCGCTATTATGGAAAGCTCTCCCTCCTGCCTGTTCTCGAACCTGCCGACCCGCAGGAGGCCCACGATTTAATAATCTACGCCTACGAGCTGAGCGAGAAATACAAGGTCCCTGTAATTTTCCGCACGACCACGAGGGTAAACCACACGACGGCCGATGTGGAAGTTGGCGAGTTTGTCGAACTCGACAGAAAGCCGGTCTTCAAGAAGGACATTGAAAGATACGTCAGGGCCAGCATGGAGGGCAACAGGAAGAGGCACCGCTGGTTGAACGAGACTCTCGCCAAAATCGAGGAAGAGTTCAATGGCATGCCTTTCAACTGGGTTGAGGGTAATGGGGAGGCCAAAATCGGAATAATCGTTGAAGGCGCGCCCTACAACTACGTGCGCGAGGTTCTTCCAAAGCTCAACGCGGACTTTAAGATTCTAAAGCTCTCAACACCGCATCCACTTCCGAAAAAGCTCGTCCTTGACTTCCTGAAGAGTGTGGACTACGCGATAGTGGTCGAGGACGGGGCACCTTTCCTCGAGGAGGAGGTCAAAATAGTTGCTTACGAAGCAGGTTTGAGAGTCCCGATTTACGGCAAGAGGACAGGCCATCTTCCGCTCGAGGGCGAGTTAACGCCGAGCCTTGTCAGGAACGCGCTCTTAAGGCTCCTCGGAGAGGAGGGCGAAACCTACGAGAAGCCGGAGGAAGTCAAGTATGCTGAAAGCTTAGCTCCAAAAAGGCCCCCCGTCATGTGCCCCGGCTGTCCTCACAGGGGAAGCTATAGAGCGGCCCTGGACGCGCTCAGAGACCTCAAGCTCGGGCGCTACTCCGTCCCAATCCACGGCGACATAGGTTGCTACGCGTTGTCTCTCCTCCCGCCACTCGAGGCCATCTGGACGGAATACGTAATGGGCGCGAGCATAAGCCTTGCCAACGGTCAGAGCGTCGTCATGGGCAAGAAGATAATAGCCACCATAGGCGATTCGACCTTCTTTCACAACGGAATCCAGCCTTTAATAGATGCAGTCTACAAGAACCTGAATGTTCTGGTGATGATACTCGACAACAGGACGACGGCCATGACCGGTCATCAGCCGCACCCTGGAACCGGTGGAAGTGAAACGGGAAGGAAGTTCAACGAGATTGACATAGAGGCGCTGGTTAAAGCCCTCGGTGTCAAGTACGTTAAGACAGTTGACCCCTACGACCTCAAGCAGACGAGGGAAGCGATAAAGGAGGCCATGCAGGTGGAGGGTCCGGCAGTTATAATAGCGAAGCGCGAGTGCGTCATTCCCGTGATAAGGCGCGGTGAGATAGGGGAGATACCTCTGGTCTTGGAGGACAAATGTACAGGCTGTAAGGCATGCATACTCCTAACCGGCTGTCCTGCTTTGGTCTACAACCCGGAGACGAACAAGGTAAGAATAGACAATTTACTCTGTACGGGCTGTGGCGTCTGCAACCAGACGTGCCCCTTCGATGCCATAAAGTTCCCGAGCGAGCTGGAGAGGGGGGCTTAGCCCCTCACTCCCTCCACACTTCAAGCACCATGTACCTCCTCACGAGGGGGTTTGGATACAGTTCCCAGCCGATTCCCTCCGTTTCAGCCTCAATCTCCCCGAAGAGACCGCCCTCGCGCGGGTCAAGGCTCTCCCCGTAGATTTTCCCGGGGCGGATTTCAACGCTCATATACCTCGGAAGGCCAACGATGACTTTCCCGTGTTCCCTCGCGTAGTCCATAGCCCATTTGGCCGTGTATATCCCCGAGTAAATCTCCGCTATCCTCACTGGAACGCTCCACTTACCTATCGCTATTATCTCTATTCCCGTTTCCTCCCAGAGCTTCTTCGCGAGGGGTTGCAGGTCTTTGGCAAGGTCCTTCCAGACCTCCTTCCCGCGGTCGGTTATTGTTAAAGCATCAATCGTCGGCTCGTCGAGCTTCCTGACCTCTATGCCACCTATCGTCGAGTCGAGGTGGATTACATCGGGCTTAACTTCCCTGGCCAACTCAACAGCTAAAAACGCCTCATCTTTTATCGCTTGCCTTCCGCTCATGTCGTAGTTAAAGGGGTCCGCATACTTTACCCTGCTCAGCGTTGCCGTCTTGTAGGGTTTTTCCACGAGCACCGCGACGGTTGCTATGAGGCCTATCGGCTCGTAGTTCTCGTTGAGGAGAGCACCTCCCGTGTCGGCCGAAACAATCCTCATGGGAATCACCGTTAACGAGCAATTACCGATATACCTATGGTGAGACCAATGAGTGGGACCGTTTATGAAGCTTTGGGATGGTCAGAGTTCATCGAACTCCCTCTACCTGAGCACGGGCAGGGGGAAGGTTTACCTTAACTCATGAGGACGTCAGGCTCTCGCTGTCCTTCTCCGGGAAATCCATAGAGATAACCCTGTGAGAGAGGAAAAGGCACGGGGCTCACCGAAGGTTCGCGTCCACTCGGGTAAAATTGAATTACCCTCTAACGATGAGGGGGCCGTGTCATTGTCCGGCTGAACGCCGATGGGATGGGCTCGCCCTGGGTCAGAGGCTGAGTCTCGTCACCGCTCGGAACTCGGCAAACTCATCATCCCCTTCAGTCCTTCCAGTTCCTCCCTTAAAGCCCTTGCCGTTTCCTCGCTTCCGGTCAGGGAGGAGAACTTCCTCAAGGCTTCCTCAAGCTTCGGATACTTCCCGAGGAAGCCCTCAAGTTTCTCAGCCGGAACGAGCATGCCTGTTTCTCGGTAGACTACCAGCGCACCGAGGGTTTTCAGGGCGTCAAGGTACGCTTCGTATGCCTCTCCATACCTGCTCTCTTCCACAAGCCGGTCTCCCCTTTCAATGTAGAGTTCGAACTTTTTGATTAACTCTACCTCCATGCTACCACCGGCGAATTTTTATAGGGTCCGATATAAAAACCCTGAGATGAAGGCCGAGGAACTCGTCTGGGGCGCGGTTGTGGCGGTCATACTTTATGTAACGTGGAGGGTAGTACATCCATTAGTTACTCCCATCTTCTTTGGGCTCGTACTTGCCTATGCATCCTATCCCCTTCAGAGGAGGCTCTCCAAAAGGCTCGGAAAAAAGCGCTCCGCACTGGCAATCAGCCTTTCGATGCTTGTCTTTGGCGGAGCCTTAACACTTGAACTGCTCCTCGTTTCTGTTCAGGTTGCCATGTCCTTCTATGACAGCGTTGTAAACGTCTTCAACTGGTTACTCACACTCTCGCTCCCTTCAGAGGTTCTCAACTTCCTCCAGCACTTTCAGGACCAAGTAGTTCCAAAATTGGCCGACTACGTTTCGAGGGAAGCCTTCTCAATTCCCTCCTACGTCCTTCAGCTCGTTGTTTTCTTCTTCACCTACTACTACGCCCTGGCCTACGGCGAGGAAATCAGGGAACAGGTTTACGCCCTCCTTCCGGATAAAAACCGTGAGCTCGGCGAGGAAATCCTCGAAAGCGTGAATAAAACCCTGTCCGCCCTCGTCAGGGCCTGGCTTCTTCTCAACGTCGCCAAGGGAATCCTCATGGCAATTGGCTTCATTATCTTCCGCGTTTCGGACCTGTACACCGCTATAGTTGCCGGCTTCCTGACCTTTGCCTTCTCCTTTGTTCCCCTCTTTGAGGGCTGGATGATTTGGCTCGCCGCGGCAGTATACTTCGCCGTTGAAGGGGCCTACCTCCACGCCCTTGGCATAGCCCTCTACGGCTTTTT
>Ga0256831_1000223_pt1 | contig 30263 bp, 35 predicted proteins | sample 132544metaG_FD_189087 | JGI IMG/M metagenome (GOLD analysis project Ga0256831, IMG submission 189087) | Hydrothermal vent microbial communities from Lau Basin, Pacific Ocean - 132-544 | ecosystem: Environmental > Aquatic > Marine > Hydrothermal vents | place: Pacific Ocean: Lau Basin | collected... | reverse complement strand
GAACGATTGAATAGTGAATAACGGCAGGAGTGTTGTTTCCCGTGTTCTTCCTGTCAAAGAGGGGGTCTGAAACGATGGACTTTCTCAAGTACCCTTCAGTATAACCTTCAGCAACCCCTTGATTTATGGCATCTTCAAGGTTTCCGCCCACAAACTTTACATCCTGACCTATTTCCACAAAAACAACGGCAAACCCTGTATCCTGACAGTAGGGAATTTCCTCAGTGGCCGCTATCTTTGCGTTCTCCTGCAGAATATCAAAGACATTCTTTCCAACCGGAGAAACTTCCCTCTCCTTCCCCTCTTTAAAGGCGTTAAGAACGTCCTGGGGAAGGTAGTAATTGGCCTCCATACAGAGCCTTTTAACGGTTTCCCTCACTTTATCTACGTGAATTTCCCTCATACTCCATCTCCTTATAAAGGCAGTTTTTCAACGAGCCTTCTAACAGAATCAACAGACTTCTTCCAGGCCTGCCACTCCTCATCGGTAAGCTCAAGTTTAATAATATCCTCAACTCCTTCCTTCCCAAGAACTATCGGAACACCAACACACAGGCCTGAAGCCCCGTAATACTCTCCCGCTTCCCCGTCTAAGTAAACGCTCGCAGAGAGTATTTTCCTCTTGTTCCAGAGAATCGCAAGAACCATCTCAAGAATTGAGGCTGCTGGAGCGTAAAAAGCACTTCCCGTTTTTAACAGTTGAACGATCTCTCCACCACCGAAACGGGTTCTCTCTATAACTTCCTGGAGCTCCTCTTCAGAGAGAAACTTCCTGACAGGCATACCGGAGATTGTCGTGTACTCTGGAAGGGGAACCATATCGTCGCCGTGGCCCCCAATCACAAAGGCTTTGATATTTTCAACTGAAATTCCCGTCTTTTCCGAGATGAAGTATGCAAAACGGGCAGAGTCAAGAACTCCGGCCATTCCCATAACTCTCTCTTTTGGGAAACCGGTAACTTTAAGCGCAGTATAGGTCATTGCGTCTAACGGATTTGTAACAACTATAACAAAAGCGTTGGGAGAGTATTTCTTTATCTGTTCTGAAACAGATTTCACAACCTCAAAGTTCTTAAAGAGGAGATCATCTCTACTCATTCCGGGCTTTCTGGGAAAGCCTGCCGTTATTACAACAACGTCTGAATCTGCAGTGTCTTCGTAGTTTCCAGTTCCTGTAACGCGGGCGTTGAAACCGAGAATGGGAGAAGCTTCCATAATATCAAGGGCTTTTCCCTTTGCAACGCCTTCGTTGATGTCTATGAGAGTGATATCTGCCGTCTCCCGTCTTGCAAGTAGAAGTGCAAGGGTTGCTCCGATGTTTCCAGCTCCAACTATTGTTATCTTCTTACGATCCAACGTTTCCTCCCTTAATCCTTTGGTTGAAGTATTTTAACACGAATTTAACACGTTTAAGTTTGCGATTGATAACGGTCAAAGACTTCTCATAAGGTTTAATTAATATTAAGAATAAAGATACAGGTAACAGACTTTCGGAGAAGTTATGGAAAAATTCCTGAAAAACCTTAGAGAACTGCTGATTAAAGAGAACAACCTTCTAAAAAAAATGGTAAAGGAAAAATTTGTCTCTACAGATGCACTGAATGAGCTGAAGGAGATCCAGCAGAGGAAAAAACCGCTTCTTAAAGAACTGTTCTGCATGGGAAATTTGGAACTGCAAAAGAGCTGGAAAGATTTAAAGGAGCTCTCCCTACTCAATACGGAGAACAAGGAACTCCTCATCAAGTTGATTGAAATATACAGGTACTATTAATTGCCTCTCTTCTTTGCAGCAGCCTTGGCCTTCAGAAAGGCCTTTTTACTCTCTTCAGCCCTCTTCTCAAGTTCGTCCCAGTTGGGAACCGAGCTCTCCGGCGGCGCTGTCTCTTCAACCTGAGTAAGACACCCGGGTTTGGGACAGGCCCTCACACACTCTCCACAGTAGATGCAGAGGTAAGGGTTGTAGTGGTACTTCTTACTTCCATCCTCTTCGTAGGTAAACCTTATAGCCCCTGGTGGGCAGACCATTTCACACTTCGTACAGAAAATACAGAGCTCCTCTCTGTAAACTATTAACCCTCTGTAGTTGGCAGGTGGGGGTGAGGGCTCCTGAGGGTATTTAACTGTAGCAGGTTTTGAAAAGAGGTTCTTTACTGTCTCTAAGAGCATCTCCTTCAAGGTTAACCTCCCAAGAGTTCTCTGTAGTAAGAGGGGAGCTCCCGCTTTTTAAGTTTCCCGTGGCACTTAACACACTCAACCAGAACTCTGTGAGCCTTAGACGAACTCATTACTTTTTTATAGTTATGACAGTCAAAGCAGTCTGCACCGCAGGCAGACATCCCTTTCTCCGGGTGGTCTGGGTGGCAATGCATACAGGTTCCCAAAACCCGATGGTTCTTATCTTCAGGTATGTTTAAGTGGCACTGATAGCAGTTACTGCTACAGGCAAGAACGGGAGAAGAGATAAGGAGAAGTGAGATTAAGGCAGCCCAAACTCCCAACGTCTCCTCCTACCTCGCAGTACAGGAAAGACAGGGATCAAAGCTTATAACAGTTGCAGGAACGTCGGCATAGTCCATACCTATAAAGAGCTCTTTCATAACGGGAATGTTGGCAAAGGTGGGAACTCTTATCCTTACCCTGTCCAGAATCAGCTTTTTGGAACCTCTGATGTAGTAGAAGAGCTCTCCCCGGGGAGCTTCAATTCTGACAAACATCTCCCCTTCAGGAAGACCCTTCACCGGAGCTTTCACCTCACCTTCAGGAAGGCCGTCTAAGATGTTCCAGCACATCTCTATTGAGTTGAGAATTTCAAGGGCCCTAACCAAGTTTCTCTCGTAAATTGAACCGCCTTTCAGAACAACCATTCTGTAGCCCACCTCTTTGAAGGGCAGGTAGTCAAACTCAGCCCTAACGTCGGTTTTAAGGCCAGAAGCCCTTGCAGGGGGGCCAACAACGTTCATCTCCTTTGCCATCTCTTCTGTAACAACGCCTATTCCTTTCCATCTGAGGTTCAGAGAAAAGTCGTTCTCATATACATCTTTCAACCATTGAGCCTTCTCTTCCAGAATCTTCAGCTTCTCTCTGAGGACTTTTTCAACCTCAGGCGTTAGATCTCTGTTAACTCCGCCTATACAGGCAAAGTCAAACTGAACCCTGTTGCCGGTGAGGAGCTCCAACATCTCCATAACAAGTTCTCTGTGGCGAAAGGTCTGCATAAACAGGTTCTCGTATCCGGCAACTTCAGCCGTATGCCCCATGGCAAGGAGATGGGAGTGGATTCGGTCAAGTTCGCTAACGAGGAGCCTCAGGTAGAGAGCTCTTCTGGGAACCTCAATACTTATAAGCCTCTCTACGGCCGTAACGTAGCCCAGTGTATGGGAAATTGAACAGAGACCACAAACCCTTGCAACAACGTAACCAACCTGCATGTATTTGAATTTCGTTGCACAGGCTTTTTCAATTCCCCTGTGAACGTAACCAACATCCACTTCAACGTCAACAATTCTTTCGTTTTCGGTCTGGAACACAAACCTTACAGGTTCTGGAAGGGCAACGTGCTGACTTCCAAAAGGAACGGTTATCCTCTTTCCCATACTAACCTCTCCTTAAAGGAGCTTGTGGACTTTCAGGGTCAAGGAAAAGGCCCTTTTTGGCACCTTCAACGTTTAAACCGAAAAGGTCTGCAAGTTCCCACTCAGAAATCCAGGCAGAAGGGATAAGGTAGGTTATGGTAGGAACTTCATCGTTGTAAGAGGCTTCTGCAGTAACTACCTTAAAGTGTTCTCTCTCTCCATACTTTGTGAAGAACCACTTAAGCTCAACTTTACCGCCAAGGTCAACGCCGTTTACAGTTATAAAGTGCCACTCCTCCGGGTTGTAAAACTCCTTTATTGCCCTCCTTACATCCCTCAAGGGAACCTTAACCTCTTCTACAACCATGGAATTCCTCCAGACAGCTGTTCAAAAGTTTTGCCCTGTTAACGGGGGGCTTCACGTCGGCCTTACACCAGCGGGGCAGTTCAATGTCCTTTCCTTTAGACTTCAGAATCTCTAAAGCTTTTATAAGACCGTCTATTATGGCCTCTGGCCTTGCAGCACAGCCGGGAACGTAAACATCAACGGGAATAACCTTATCTACTCCGTTTTCAACGTTGTACATGTGACGAAAGACTCCACCGGAACAGGCACAGGCTCCAACGGCAACAACCACTTTTGGCTCAGGCATCTCAAAGTAGAGGCGCAGAAGTCTCTCCTTTGCCCTCTTTGTTACAGGACCGGTTACAAGAAGAATGTCGGACTGCTTCGGGTTTCCTCTGTTGAGGGCTCCAAATCTTTCAACATCGTACTTCGGAGAGAGGCAGGCCAGAATTTCAATGTCGCAGCCGTTACAGCTTCCGGTGTTGTAGTGGAGTATCCAGGGAGACTTTTTCCTGAAACTTTTAAAGTCCATCAGCTCCTCCAGAGGGCTATAAGCATGAGATTTGTTACAGCAAGGGGAATCAGTATGTACCAGTGAAAGGCAACCATCTGCCTGAAGTTGACTCTGGCAGTTACGTTATCAAGTAGATTAAAGAAGAAGAAGGCAAGGACAGTTAAGAGAGCTCCCAAAATGTGGTTCCCTCCAGCAAAGAGAAAGATGAAGAAAAAGGCGTAGACGTACTCTATCCACTTTGCCGTATAGATAGCCTCGTAGAACTTCCCCGAGTACTCAATCTCAGGGCCTCCTATTATCTCCTGGTGGGCCTCTGCCGTATCAAAGGGTGATTTCTTCAGAATTGCAGGAAGGGAAAAGAGGACAGCGGTAAAGAGAAGGGGAAGGTAAACCAGGGGTATGTGGTCTGAATGGAGAATACCTGAAACCTGAAACGTTCCGGTTACAAGGTAAAGAGCCGCAGCACTTAGAACGTAGAGGGGCTCGTAGGCAACCATGTGGAGGAGCTCCCTCATGGCCCCAATAACAGAATAGGGGGAACGGACGCTAAAACCTCCAACAACCAAAAAGGCTAAAGAGAGAACATGGAAGAAGATGGCAATAAGAAGGTCTCCACCAGAAAGGAGAACGAAGAGGGCAAACCAGGTTCCAAAAAGGTACATAATTCCCATAAAAGCGTGGAAAGAGTGGATAATGATGCTCCTCTTATCCATCAGCTTAAAGAAATCGTAGAAGGGCTGAAGAAGTGGCGGACCTACCCGTCCCTGCATTCTGGCCCTTACTATCCTCTCAAGTCCGTAGATAAAACCCCCTATAACGGGAGAAAAGAGAGTCAGTATAAAAGCTGTCCAGTAACTCATACGAGACCTCCCCCAAGAACAAGGGTAAGAACGAAAAGAGCAACAGCTGCCGTCTCAACAAAGGGTTCAACAACCTGAATGCAGAAGAAGTTGTAGGTTCCTATGTTCAGCTCAAGTTTTTCACCACAGGTGTACTCGTACACCCTGTCCGTTCCTGTAAAGTGGACGAAATAGGCAAGTATTGGAACGATGAGAAGTAGAACAAAGGCGCCGATTATCTGCCACCCGTAGAGAGCAGAAACCGGAGTAATTAGAGTAAGCCCCTTTGCCATTATGGGGGCGGGAGCTCCAACAACAGCTTCAACAACCGGATTGATTGACAGGGCGAGCAGTTTAGCTATAAAGATGGAACCAACGATAACGAAAAGAACGAGGGGAACGGTTGAGAAGAGGTATACAAACGGGACCTTTTCCAGTTGAAATCTTAAGAACTCTCCCCTCTTTCTGGTCATAACGCCTATTACCTTAAAGTACAGAAGGGCAAGGATTACGCCACCTGTAGCCATAAAGATGATTGAGCCAACGTAGGCCCCGTGGGAGAGAAAGTTTGAGGCCTCTTCAATGGCCATCCACTTTGAAACGAAAATTCCGTAGGGAACGATCGTCATACTCATAAAACCGATAGAGGTAAAGGCAACGGTGATGGGAGCTCTCTCTACAAGCCTCCTTATATCCTCTATATACTTGGCCTTAAATAGTTTCTCCATAATACCGGCTTCCATAAAGAGAAGGGCTTTAACAACGGCGTGGAACAGGATGAGAGTAAGGGAGGCGAGGATAGCAACGGAGCTCCCCATACTTGCAGTAAGCATCATGAGACCTAAGAGGGAAATAGTTGAGTAGGCCAGGATTTTCTTAAAGTTTTCCTGAGTAAGAGCCAGAAGGCCGGCAGAAACAAAAACGAAACCAGTAGTAATAATGAGGAGCTTTGCAAGAAGAGTTCCCTTTATTACCGGAGAGAGCCTGAGAATCAGATATGGAGCTATTTTAACCATTGTAGCCGAGTGGAGAATTGCGCTAACGGGAGTTGGAGCAACCATAGCTCCAAGGAGCCACCTGTGGAAGGGCATTTGAGCACCTTTAACAAGGGCTGAAACGGCAAGAAAGCCTAAGGGAATCATGATAATGGCCGGCTTTCCAGACAGAGAGAGAAACTGAGTAAAGTGGGTAAACCCGTAGTACTTTATTCCAAAGAGAAGACCTAAAAGGATTGCTATTCCACCTATCTGGTTCATCCAGAGAGCTCTAAGGGCGTTTCTAACACTTACCTCATCCCATCTGAACCTGATGAGGATGTAGGAAGCGAGGGTTGTCGTTTCAAAGAGGGCAAAGAACCATTCAACGTTGTTTACAGAAACTGCAAGGTTCATAACTCCTAAAAACCAGAGGAGAATGGCAACAAACCGGTTTTCCCTCTCTAAGTTCTCCTGTTCCATATACTTGGTTGCGTAAATACAGATAAGGGTTCCAACAGTTGAAACTATCAGGAACATGAAGGCCGAAAGACGGTCTACGTAGAAGTCGGGAACGGAGCTCTCGGGCATTATCAAAAGAACCCAGGTAAGAAGGAAAAGCTGAAAGAGTGCCAGAACGGTTACAAGGAAATCTCTAAACTTTATCCCCTGATAGAGGAAATAGAGAAGAAGGCCGTAGTCGTAAACGGTAAAGGCCAACTTCAACCAGTGGGAAGTTTCTATCTGCAGAGGAAGGTGACCGTTCCAGACTAAATAGGTAAGGTAGGAAAGAAGAGGAAGTGAAAGGAAAGTAATTAGTTGTCTCAACCTGTGGAGATGAGTTCCTGGCAGAAGGAAAACTGCAAGGGCCAGCACCCAGGGAACCAAAAAGAGAGAGTAGACTATCTTCTCCATCCGCTTCCTCCCGGTACGGAAAAGAATCCGCACAGTTCAGAAAACTTCCTGTCTTCAGTTTTAAGCCTTTCGGCAAGAACAGAGAGAACGATCTCCATGAACTTCACAAGGAGTTCAGGCCTTTTCTCCTTAAGCTCATCAAAAGCAGCTCTGCCTATCCTGAAGGCCTTAACCGGAGACTCTGCAACTGCCCTTAGAGAGTGGGGAGAGTTGAGGAAGAAGGCACACTCCCCTAAGGGAGTTCCGCCGTAAACAACCGCAACTTTAGTCCACCGACCGAAGTTGTCGCTCCTGTAAAGGCCAACCTTCCCCTCTTTTATCAGGTAAAAACACTCCGGCCTGTCGTACTCGTCAAAGAGGAGCTCCCCCTTCCCAAAAGTTACAAGGTCAAAGTAGCCGGCCAGTTCCTTCAGTTCATTGGCACTAAAACCTTTAAGGAGAGTACACTCCCGGAATTCTTCCAACTCTACCATTACAACCTCTCTACCCTTACGGTTTCAAACTCCCCACCGAACTGGTGGACTGCACAGGCAATTCATGGGTCGTAAGCCCGTATGAGCATTTCTGCAAGCTTTTTGAGCTCTTTATCTGAAACGGAGCTGTAGGTTTCGGTAAGGTTTCTCAAATCGCTCTCAATAGCCGCCTGAAGCTGTGCCGTTGGAGTTATGATGTTTGCACCGGTACAGTGACCATCCTCTGAGAAGGTATACCTGTGGTACAGCGTTCCCCTTGGAGCTTCCTTTACGCCGTAGCCCGTTCCGGCTCTGGGCTCAACGGAAATTTCAGAAGAAGCAGGTTCACAGTTGAGGAGCTCCTCAACAATCTCCACTCCCCTGTAGGCAACGTTTAACAGCTCAACAGCCCTTGCAACGTTGCTGTGAAAAGAGTTTTTAGAGGGAAAGTTCGTTTTTAGAAGTGCTAACTCCTTCTTTACTGCAGGGTGGAGCTCCTTCAGGTGAAGGTTTACCCTTGACAGAGGACCAATGAGAAAAGGCTCACCTTCAAGCTTTGAAACTTTTGCAGTTGTATACGGAACGGTCTCTTCCTTGATGAAGAGCTCGTACTCCTTTCTCGTAAACCGGACTCCATCAGAGGTGGAAACAGCATCAGAAAACTCTGTAACGTCTTTAGAATCAACCGAAACGGCAACGGAAACTTTTGACGTGAACTCGGGATAGTCAAGGGAATCAAAGAGGGAAAGTGTGGCCTCAAGCTCGGGGATAATTGACCTCAGCTCATTTCCCACAGACTCAAGAGCCTCCCTGTTTGGGAAAGAGGCAAAACCGCCTGCCAGAATGTTCTCACCGTGAACGGTTTTCCCCCCTATTAGTTTCATTATTCTGTTTCCAAGTTCTTTAATCCTGAATCCCCTCTTAACGATGTTGGGGTAGTCTTTGGCCATCTGAATAGCACCGGGATACCCCATGTAGTCGGGAAGGGCAAGGAAGTAGAGGTGTAATGCGTGGCTCTCTAAGTACTCTCCAACAACAAGGAGCCTTCTGAGGAGCTCCACCTCCCTTGAAACTTTCACGCCAAAGGCATCTTCAATGGCAAAGGCAGAGGCGAGCCTGTGGGAAACGTAACAGATGCCGCAGATACGTGAAACGATCTTCGGAATTTCGGAGTAGAGCCTTTCCCTCGTAATGAACTCAAAGAACCTCGGCCCTTCGGTAAACCTGAGCCTTATCTCCTTAAGCCTTTCGTTCTCAAAAACGATATCAACGGCACCGTGCCCTTCAACCCTTGAAAGGTGGTTAACGTTAAGCTCCCTTTTCATCGGAAAACCTCACCTTTAAACCGGAAATTGTTTTTCCACGGAAGACCTTTAAAAACCGCACAGAATCGTCAAAAGGAAGACCTATTTCCCTGTAAATTGAAAGGAGTTCATCAAAGTTCGGGAAGTCACAGTTGCCCCTACACCCCTGACAGCCAACACCGGCTGATGTACAGGGAGCTCCACAACCGGAAAACGAAACGGGCCCCTGACAGGGAACACCTTTTAAGAGAAGGCAATCGGTCTCGCTGAGTTTACACTCGTGGCAGACGGGAATTTTGGGAAAGAAGGGCTCAACGCCATTAAGAAGTGAGGCAACGGTATATACAAACTGCCTCTTATCTAAAGGACATCCTGGTAGTTCATAGTCCACTTCAACAACATCCCTCAAAGGCACAGGCTTAAAAACTTCTACATCCAACTTAACGTTTCCGTAAACGGTTCTGAGCATCTCTTCCAGGGAAGCCTCATCGTTCCTCTGAGACTGAACGCCGCCGTAACAGGCACAGGTTCCAACGGCAACTAATATCTTCGCCCTCTCTCTACCCTTAATCAGCTTTTCTCTGTCAAGGTTTGTGGAGACAGAACCCTCAACAAAAAGAATGTCAAAGTCTGAGAACTCGTTAACGTCTTGAGCTAAAGGAAAGTAAACAAACTCAACCTTTCCAAGGAGCTTACCTATTGCATCTTCACAGTTGAGAATTTCACACTGACAACCTGAACACCCGGTTAAACCCATAATTCCTACTTTCACCATCAGAGCATCTCCGGAAGGTTTTTTGTGTCCCACAGGGGAAAGATTGGACCGTCAACACAGGCAAACTTGTAGCCAATCTGACAGTGACCGCATTTGCCTATGCCGCACTCCATCTTCCTCTCTAACGAAACGAATATCTGGCTCTCTGGGTAGCCGTTTTTCAGGAGCTCCTTCCCTATGAACTTGTAGGCAACAGGGGGACCGCAGACGGCAACGTAGGTCTCAGACGGCTCAAGTTTCACCTCTGGAATGAGCTCGGTCAGAAGCCCCTCTATATCGGCCCACTCTCTGTCTTCTGGAGTCTCCACCCTGTCTAAACAGAAAAGACACTTAATGTCTTCCCTTTCTTTAAGCCGGCGGAGCTCCTCCTTGTAGAGAACAAACTCATAATTTCTCGTTCCGTAAAGGAGATAGACCTCTTTAAACCGGTTGCGCCTGTCCAGGATGTACCAGACCAAAGACCTCAAAGGGGCCATTCCCAGTCCACCGGCAATAATGAGAACGTTGTGTCCTTCCATAATCCCAACGGGGAAGCCATTTCCGTAAGGTCCCCTAACTGCAACAACATTTCCCGGCTTAAGTCGGTGGAGAACCTTTGTCTTCCTCCCCACCTTCCTTACAGTTAACTCAAAAAACCCTTTGCGGGTTGGAGAAGAACATATAGAAATGGGAATCTCGCCTGCCTTCGGAACGGTGAGCATAACGAACTGACCGGGAATGTAATCCCAGACCTTTGCAAGGCTCTCATCAAGGAAAGCAAAGGTAAACTTTTTGTGATCAGGAGCCAGATCTTCCACATCCGTTATAACTGCCCTCTGGGGCTTAAAGGGATCTACCGGTAGAGGTTTGTTCAGCAGCTTTTCCAGACTCTTTTTCATCAGTCCCTCTCAGCTTAATAAGAGTTTCAACCATACTTATCTTTGCCGGGCACTCTGCACTACAACGGCCACAGCCTACGCAACCCAACTTCTCAATCTGGTAGGGATAACCGACCAACTTGTGGTAGTAGCGGTGTCTGAAACGGGCCGTTCTTGTTGGCTTGAAGTAGTGTCCTCCGGCAACTAAGGAGTAGTAGGGATACTGACAGGAAGTTGTGAACTCAACTCTCTTTACAGTTTTCCCCTCAAAATCGGGAACATCTACAGAGGTATAGCAGAAACAGGTAGGACACACGTTGGTGCAGGTCCCGCAGGAAAGGCACCTCCTCGCCTCTTCGTCCCAGACCGGAGATTCATACTCAAGCTCTATCAGTTGAGAAATCCTCTCAAGGTCGGGAAGTTTCTTATCTCTAAAGGCCTCTTTCTTCTTACGGGTTGAACGTTTGTAGAGCTCTAAGTCTTCACGCTCTATGTCTCTAAACAGCTCCTTCAGTTCTATTATTAGCTCGTCACCCTTCGGGCTACCTATTGAAACGAAGTAGTCGGCTCCAATATCTGTTAAGAACAGATCCCAGTTTGCGCCGTCGGGGAAAGCAGTTCCTGTTGAGAGGCAGAAGCAGTAGTCATCGGGCATGCAGGAAATACCTATGAGAACAGTCTTTTTCCTCACTTCAAGGTAACGGGGGTCGGGGTTCTCCTTCAGGTAAATAGAGTCAAGGATGGAGATACCGTGTAGGTCACACGAGTGAACACCAAAGATTATCTGCTCCCGAGCCCTGAAGTTTGAAGAGAATGAGAGGTCTTCTGTTGAGTAAGTAAACCTTACCCTTCTGTATGGAACTAAAAACTTCTTGGGAGGGAGAATAGTCCTGGTGTAGTTAATTGTTACATCAGAAATATCGCTTACTTCCGAGAAAACGGACTTATTCCCCCTCTTTACCGGAGCTATAAGGGGAGCGATGTTCTTTAACCCCTCTAAAAAACTCCAGAGATTGGATTTTGGAAGAACCTTTGCCCTCTCTATGTGGAAGTCCAACGTTTCCTCCCATCAAGGAATCTTGTTGATTTATATAAAAACAAATTTATTTAGTCAACACTTTCTAATATTCATAAATACTACAGAATATTCGGTGTTGTTTATATTCAGTTTTGTTTATCTGATGCGGAAACCTTTAAAATTTCCCCAAAGGAGGCCGGACATGATAAAGAGAGCTATCTACCCCGGAACCTTTGACCCTGTAACGTTAGGACATTTAGACATAGTAAAAAGAGGTCTGGAGCTCTTCCCTGAGCTCATAGTGGGAATTGCTGAAAACCCCAAGAAAAAACCCCTCTTCTCCATTGAGGAAAGGAAAGAAATGTTCATTGAAAGCCTGAAAGAGATAGGCCTCAACGGGAAAGTAGAGGTTAAAACGTTTAATACTCTGTTAGTTGAATTTGCAAAAAGAGAAGGAGCAGTAGCAATTTTAAGGGGAATAAGGATAGTCTCAGATATGGACCACGAGTTCACCATGGCCTCTCTCAACAGGAAGCTATACCCAGAAATTGAGACAGTTTTCCTGATGCCTTCAGACGATTATGCCTACCTTTCTTCATCTGCAGTAAGGGAAATTGCCTTCTACGGCGGTGACGTCTCGCAGTTTGTTACCCCATTCGTTGAGAAGAAATTAAAGGAAAAGTTCAGGAGGTAGTTTGAGGAAGTTGGAAAAAATTGAGGAGCTCCCGTCCTTTTTCAGAGAATATTTCAGCAGAAAAGGACTGAAAGTAAGGGTTATCCTCTTTGGCTCAAGAGCGAGAGGAACCAACACTCCGTTTTCGGACGTAGATATTGCTATAGAGAGCGAAAAAGACCTGAGCAGTGAGATAGACGAGCTTAAGGAACTCCTTGAAACATCTCTCCTGCCCCAGAAAGTTGATATTGTTGAACTCAGAAAACTTCCTAAGGATTTCAGAGAGGAAATAGAAAAAGAGGGGAAGGTATGGGTAGACTTGAAAAACTGAGGAACGAATTCAAAAAAGCCCTGCTAAGACTGAAAGAGGCCGTTGAAAGAGCCGAAAGGGAAAAAAATTTTTCCGATTATCCCTTCTTTAGAGACTCTGCCATTCAGAGATTTGAGTTCACTTTTGAGATAGCGTGGAAATTTGTAAAGGCACTGATAGAGAGAGAGGGGATTATCTGCCGAAGTCCAAGAACGTGCTTCAGGGAACTTTTCTCAGCCGGACTCATAGATGAGGAAACTGTAAGAGAACTCCTTAAAATGGTTGAGGATAGAAACCTTACAGTTCATACATATAGGGAAGAGGTGGCCGAAGAGATATTTAACAGGCTCCCCGGCTATCTGAAAGCCTTAGAGAAACTGATTGAGCTATAAACTGGTATCAAAACAGATAGTTTTAATCTCTGTCATCTCCTCTATGGCAAACCTGGGGCCTTCCCTTCCGATTCCGCTCTCCTTAACTCCACCGTAGGGCATCTGGTCAACTCTGAATGTTGGAATCTCGTTAACCATTATCCCACCACATTCAACTTCTTCAGCAAATCTAAATGCTGCCTTGATGTTGTTTGTAAAGATCCCGGCCTGAAGGCCGTAGGGAGAGTCGTTAATGGCTTCTATTCCCTCTTCTACTGAATCAACCCTGTTAACGGCTATAACCGGGCCGAAAACCTCCTTCCTAAAGAGCTTTGCCTCACGAGGAACGTTAATTACAACAGTAGGTTCAATTAGCGTTTCAGAAATCCTTTTACCACCGCAGACAACCTCAGCTCCCAACGAAACGGCTTCTTCTATCCATTCCATAATCCTATCGGCAGCATTCCTGTCTATAACTGGGCCTACGTCTGTCTCTTCAAGTCGGGGGTCTCCCACCTTCAATTTCCTGGTAAAGTCAACTATTTCTCCAACAAAATCCTCAAATAAAGAAGAGTGGACAAAAACTCTCTGAACCGAGATGCAGACCTGACCGGCAAGGGCAAAACCGCCCCTTGCAATCTTCTCTGCTATTTGAGGAAGTTTATCTTTCTGATCTCTATCAACGTAAACGCCGGCGTTTGACCCCAGTTCCATTGCGTACTTCTTCAGCCCTCCGCGCCTCATTATCACTTTGCCCGTCTCAACGCTTCCTGTGAAGGTAATCATCCTCACGTCGGAGTGGCGGACCAAGGCGTCTCCTGCCTCTTCTCCGTAGCCTGTAACAACGTTTACCGCCTCTGGCGGAAAACCGGCTTCAATGAGGAGCTCCCCAAGTTTTATAACCGTCAAAGAGGTGTTCTCAGAGGGCTTAACAACAACGGCATTACCGGCAGCCAGAGCCGGAGCTACCTTGTGGCACGTAAGGTTAAGAGGGAAGTTAAAAGGGGTAATACAGCCTATAATACCTAAAGGAACCCGCCTGTAAAATCCCACTTTACCCTTTATTCCGGGGGCTGCATCAAACCGAACTTCCTCTCCCAGAACCCGTTTGGCCTCTTCTGCAGAGAGTGTAATTGTGTTGACGGCCCTTCCAACTTCTCCCATTGCCTCGTTTATTGTTTTTCCAACTTCCATAACTAAGAGCTCTGCAAACTCTCTGCTCCTCTTTGAAAGGAGCCTTGCAGCCCGTTCCAGAATCCTGAATCTATCGTAAGCAGTAAGCTCTTTCATCTTTTCAAAGCCCACTTTAGCCGAATCAACGGCAAGCTCCACATCCTTCTCATCACCCCGGGGAACCGTTCCTACCAAAGAGCCGTTGTAGGGAAAGTGAATCTCAATCTCTTCCTTCTTAAAAACCCTCTTTCCTGCAATCAGCATGTATCCCTTCATCTCAAACTCCCAAAATGAGTCTTGCCGCCAGGTATTCAGGAAGTCCTGCCCTTAAGATCTCTCTGGCAGCTGCCTTTGTATCGTATTCTACCCTATAGAGAGAAAACCTGTTCTCTTCTGGGTCAAAAATTCCAAATGAAGCTCTTGGGTCGTTATCCCTTGGTTGACCAACGCTTCCCGGGTTTATCAGGTATCTACCGGCACAAATGGAGAGGGAATAAACGCTTAATCTGTCAACGGTAGAACTTAACAACCTGTAAGCAGCAGGTATGTGGGTATGACCGAAAAAACAGACATCCCTCTGCTGAGAGAGGAGAGCTCTATAAGCATCCTCTTTAGTCAGTACGTAGTCCATACTGCCGGGAGATTCCGGAGTATCGTGGACGAGCTGGCAGCACTCTGTAAAGTACTGAACTCCAAGCTCCCTTAAAAATTCCAGTTTATCTGGACTAATAACTTTTTTAGTCCAATCAATAGCCTGTCTGGCATAGTCGTTTAGAAGAAATGGGTCAACAAACCCCAAAAGGGCAAGTTCATGATTTCCAAGAAGAACAACGGAACAGTTTTCCCTTACCCACTCAACACACTGATCCGGAAAAGCTCCATAGCCTACTGTGTCTCCTAAACACCAAACGTTCTCAACGTTCAATTCTGCTAAACGCTTTTCAACAGCCTTGAGGGCGTGTATATTCCCGTGAATATCTGAAACGATGGCAATTTTCATAGAAAACTCCAGAGAGGGTTCCAGTGTTAGAAATTTTAAACCTTAGGAGCAGAATACTTAAGAATGTTAGAGAGATTTTTAACAGATGGAACTACACAGAGGTTGAAACGCCGATAATGGTTCCCTACAGGAATCCCGACTCCAACGTTGAAAACGTTAAGACTCTCTTCCACGACTTTCAGGGTAGAGAAAAAAGATGGTTCCTCCACACATCGCCAGAGTTCTTCATGAAACGATTAATCTGGTATGGTGCAGAAAGGATATTCCAGATAACAAAAGTTTTCCGAGACGGAGAGATAACGGAGCTCCACAACGTAGAGTTCACAATGTTAGAGTGGTACAGAACGGGAGAAAACTACAGGAAAGGAATGGAAGAAACGATCAGTCTGATAACTAAATGTGGAGAAGCGTTAGGCGTTAAAGAGGTTGAGGTAAAAGGCCGTAGGATAGATCTCTCTACTCCGGTTTTCCTGAGTGTTGAGGAAGCCTTCTTAGAGTTTTCAGGAGTTTCCCCTTTTGAGAAGGATGAACTTAAAAAACTGGCCAAAGAGGAGGAGTACGAAACGGCTTTCTTCAAAGTCTTAGTTGAAAAAGTTGAACCGGGAATAGGGGAGCTCCCCGGCCCTGTAGTCCTCTACGACTACCCGAAAGAGTTTGGAGCCTTTTCAAAAAGGAGAGGAGAGGTTGCAGAGAGGTTTGAAGTATACGTAGGAGGAGTTGAGATAGCGAACGGATATACGGAGATGACAGAATACGAGGAGTACATACAGGAAATGGATAAAAAGGAAGGAGGTCTTGACAGAGGATTTTTAGAGCTCCTTAAAGAAAAACCCTTACCGCCTTGTGAAGGAGTAGCTTTAGGAGTTGACAGGCTAATAATGGTTCTATCGGGAAAGGAGAAAATATCAGACGTTATCCCATTTAGTATTGAAACTCTCCTTAAGGAGTCCAACCCCTAAAGAGGCCTAAACTCTTCCCCAAAACGTGGGTAATTGCTCTATCAACGACAAAATCAACAAGTTCCTCAACAGTTTTCGGTCTTCCATAGAAAGCCGGAGAAGCCGGGAGCACAGTTGCCCCTGAATCTATAGCCTTCAGAATATTCTCGGCGTGAACCCTGTTCAGCGGAGTCTCCCTCAAAACGAGGACAACGGGCCGCTTCTCTTTCAGGTTAACATCAGCCGCTCTGTGGATCAAATTAACCGTAGACCCTGAAACTATGTGCCCTAAAGTCCCTGCAGAACAGGGAATTACAATCAACCCTTTAACGGGATAACTGCCACTTGATATTGGTGCAAACAGGTCATCGGGACTATAAACGTTTACAAGGTCTTCAGGCAGAGATGAAACAAACTCCTCAAAGGACTGTTCCAACTCATACTCAAAAACTTTTCTTCCCACTTCAGAAACAACAAGTTCAACGCTAAAACCTTTAGAGACAAGAACTTCTACACACCTTTTACCGTAAATAGAACCGCTGGCTCCGGTTATCCCAACAACAATCCTTTCCACTGTTAACCTCCCGGAACAATTGAGTTATTATAAGGAGAAAAGAGAAAGGAGGAAAGAATTGGAAAGGCTGATTGAAAAGGTTTCTACCCTCCTTGAGGCTCTTCCATATATAAAAGAGTTCTACGGAAAAACCGTTGTCATTAAGTACGGTGGAAATGCAATGGTCAACGAAGAGCTAAAAAAAGCCTTTGCCGAAGATATAGTTCTCCTGAAATACGTTGGAATAAACCCGGTAATAGTTCATGGGGGAGGACCTCAAATTGGGGAGCTCCTTGAGAAGCTCAACATACCAACAAGATTTGTTGGCGGAATGAGAGTAACAGATAGAGAAACGATGAACGTTGTTGAAATGGTTTTAGTAGGTCAGGTCAACAAAGAGATAGTAAAACTCATAAACTCCCACGGTGGAAACGCTGTAGGCCTTTCAGGAAAAGACGGTAACCTGATTGTTGCAGAGAAGATAAACTCTAAAGAGTACCTCTCTCAGGTGAGAGCTCCCGAGATAATAGACTTAGGTTTCGTAGGAAAAGTTAAAAGAATAAACCCGGAAATTGTCAACAAACTTCTTGAGTCTAAATTTATTCCTGTAATAGCACCTGTTGGAATCGGCGAGGACTTTGAGGCGTATAACATAAACGCCGATTTAGTAGCTGGAGAGATGGCTGCAGCCCTGAAGGCAGAGAAACTAATAATGCTGACAGACGTTGAAGGGCTAAAAGACAGAGAAGGAAACTTAATACACACACTTCCCCGCTCTCAGCTGTCAGACCTCATAGAAGATGGAACCATTACCGGCGGTATGATTCCAAAAGTTAAGGCCTGTGAAATAGCCCTAACCGGAGGGGTAAAGAAAACCCACATAATTGACGGCAGGCTTAAACATTCCATACTGTTAGAACTCTTCACACAGAAAGGAATTGGGACAGAAATTGTATAAGTAACTTTGAATATAACTAAAGACTTAGTGTTAATCAGATTTTGATATAATCAGATTTTGGAGTTAAAAATAGAATAAGACCCATAAAACTTTTTGGGAGGTGCCGCGATGGACTTCGTACTACTGGTATCGCGACTGCAGTTCGCGATGACAGCCTTCTTCCACTTTATCTTCGTTCCATTAACATTGGGGCTGTCAACGCTATCTGCACTCATGCTTACACTCCACTATGCAACCGGTAAGGAAATTTACCGGGACATGGCAAAGTTCTGGTCAAAGCTCTTTGCCATCAACTTCGCCCTTGGAGTAGCTACAGGACTTGTTCACGAGTTTGAGTTCGGTATGAACTGGTCTGTCTACTCAAGATTCGTAGGTGACATCTTCGGAGCTCCACTGGCCATTGAAGGTCTCCTGGCGTTCTTCATGGAGTCAACCTTTATGGGTGTATTCCTCTTCGGATGGGACAAAGTACCAAAGGCTGTTCACCTCTTAGCTGCTTGGCTTTCCGCTATAGGTTCCAACCTGTCTGCCCTCTGGATTCTCATTGCTAACGGCTGGATGCAACATCCTGCAGGAGCAGAAGTCACCAAATTCGTAGCTGGAAAAAGGGCGGAGCTTGCCGACTGGTGGGCAGTTGTTTTCAACTCCGTTGCAGACGTTAAGTTCTGGCATACAACAACTGCTGGAATGATCCTCTCCGCAATCTTCGTCCTCTCAGTTAGCGCTTACCACCTTCTCAAGAAACAGCACGTTGAGTTCTTTAAGAAATCTGCATACATTGCCCTCATCTTCGGTCTCATAGCGTCAATCGGTGAAGTTATCATTGGTGACATTCACGCCCACGAAGTTGCCAAAACACAACCTACAAAACTCGCAGCAATGGAAGCCCTCTGGGATACAACAAACCACGCAAACATCCAGATCGCAGTTTGGGCCGACCAAAAGGCACAGAAAAACATAATTGAAATTCCTCTTCCGATTCCGGGGCTCCTCAGCTTCCTTGCAACCCACGACTTTAACGGAAAGCTCCTCGGAGCTAAAGACCTCCAGAAAATGTTTGAAGCAAAGTTCGGTCCTGGAAACTACATTCCACCTGTCAACTTCGTATTCTGGGCATTCCACCTAATGGTTTACCTTGGATTCTTCTTCGTAATCCTCTTCATCTGGGGACTTATCAAGTACAAAGACCTTGAAAATGCAACAGGCTTCCTCAAAGTAGCACTCTACTCACTTCCTTTACCCTACATCGCCTGCTGGTTAGGATGGGCAACTGCTGAAGTTGGAAGACAGCCCTGGATCGTTTATCCCCTTACAGACGACTACGGAAAGATTCTCCTTCCTGACATTGGCCTTAAAACCGCACAGGCCGTTTCACCTCTTACAAACATTGAAGTTATCATCACTTACATAATCTTCCTTGCAACATTCACAGGCCTTGCCATAGCAGACTTCTACCTTCTTGCCAAGTTTGCATCAAAAGGCCCAGAAAAAGAAGCAGAACTTTACTAATGGAGGAGGTGGGCGATGCACTTTGATCTGCAAACAATCTGGGCGATCCTGGTTACCATCCTGATCGCCGGTTACATAATCACAGACGGTTTTGACCTTGGAGTTGGAATACTCCACGGTCTGGTCGCAAAAACAGACATTGAAAAGAGGGTGACACTCAACGCAATTGGTCCCGTTTGGGACGGAAACGAAGTCTGGTTCATTACAGCCGGTGGTGCTGCATTTGCAGCGTTCCCGGAGCTCTACGCAGCTCTATTCAGCTCTCTCTACATTGCCCTCTTTGTAGTTCTCCTTGCCCTAATTTACAGGGCCGTATCCTTTGAATTCAGGAGCAAAGAGGAGAGCGAAGGCTGGAGGAAGTTCTGGGATCAGAGCATTTTCTGGTCTTCCCTTCTTGTTGCCCTCCTCATCGGTGTAGCAATCGGAAACATCCTTGCCGGAATTCCTATCAAGAACTCTGCGATTGAAGGGGACATGCTCCACGGATTTGTCTACGCTGAGAAGTTCCCAATCAGCTTTATCAACCTCGTTAACCCGTTTAAGTTCCATGGCCTCTACGGCCTTTTAGTAGGTATCACAACCGTTCTCTTCATCATTATGCACGGTGTTTCCTGGCTCATATGGAAAACAGAAGGTTCTATTGCCGAAAGGGCAAGGAACATTGGAATGAAAGTGTGGCTTCCCTTTGTAATTATGTACGTCATCTGTACAGGTCTTGCTTACACAATTTCATTCAAAATTGGTGACCCCTCTAAACTCAGCTTCCTCAACTTACCCCAAGACATGATGCAGCAGATAGCTTCTATGGTTCAAGGAAACGTTCTTCCTCATGCCCTCTTCAGATTCCCGGTTATTGAGCTCATACTCATTGTTCTTGCAGCACTCTGTGCCGTTGGCTGGCTCTTAGCCGTTAAAAACATGAAAGGTGGACAGGCATTCTTCTTCACAACACTTACATTCCTCTTTGCCGGTTTTGCAGTAATGTTCGGAGCCTACCCGTTAGCCGTTCCTTCAAGCTTAGGACTTGAACACTCCATCACTATCTACAACGGATGCTCCAGCCAGCTCACACTTACAGTTATGCTTGTAGCAGCTTTAATCTTTACACCAATCGTCATTGCTTACCAGGCCTGGGTTTACAAGATGTTCCTCTTCAAGATTTCACCTGAATCGCTCAAGAAAGAGATTGAAGAAGCTGGAGAGCAGTACTAATCAAAGGGAGGAGAGCTATGTGGTTGATAATTGCCTTAATCTGGTGGGTATTCGTTCCATGGTTGACATACGTTCTTGCCAAGTCTAAGTTTGAGGGTCAGGGGGCTTAGCCCCCAACCCTTTAACAGGAGAAACAGATGGCTGCCATAGTGGGCTTGAAAGACCAGTTCCTGAAAGGAAGGAGAGATTTGATAGACAGGGCTTTTCAGCTCAGAAGAGAAGGGAAGTCCTGGAAAGAGATTGAAAGTTTCCTAAGGGAAGAGTTTAAAGACGACTTAAGCTTTTTTAAGCCTAATCTATTTACCTATTTCCTCTTCATCGGAGGAATTCTGCTCCTTCCTTCTCTTTATCTATGGAAAGTTATTTTTCCAGCAGGAACTGGAGTCCACTTTATAACAAGGCTGGTCTTTATCCTTGCTGCCATGTTCTCCCTTAAAGGGATCGTTGGACATTACGTAATTGTTTTCCTCAACAGGGACAGGTTTGAAGAGGAACTGAAAGCTCTAAAAGCTACAATTGAAGGAGGAGAAGATGGGAACTGTGGAAAACAGCCCAATTAAAACACTCCTTTTCTACGGAGTGTTTGGAATATACATCCTTATTGTTCTTATTACATCATTCGTTATTATCACAAGCCAGTAGTAGTTAAACTGCCCCCTTCTGGGGGCTTTTCCCAATTTTCTTCAGAAAATTCTTAAAAACTTCCGGCTCCGCCACAACAGTTCTCTCTCCAGAATAGATAACAAATCCTTTAGGCGTTTTCGGCGGTTTCTTTAAGTTTTTAGCCTCTGTGTAATCAACCAAAACCTTCCCCGATTCCCGCCCCTTACTGAAATATGCAGCGGCTGAGGATGAAATCAGGATATCTTCTTCTGTCGGCTTTTCACCTTTCTGGAGCCTTAAGATAACGTGAGAACCAGGAATCTCCTTAGTGTGGAACCAAACATCCCACGGGTTGGCAAGCTTTAGTGAAAGAAACTCGTTTTCAGAAGCATTTCTGCCTATTAGTATTTTTCTACCCGAAGGTAAAGTGTATGTTAAAAAGTTTGGAACAGTTATTTCTCTGTTTTCCCTGTGAAAGAAGGGTTCTAAATCTTCCAAATTTTCCTTTGAAATTATTGTCTCTTTAAGGAGTCTGGTCTTCTCAATTTCATCTCTAAGTTCTTGAAGTCTGTTTTTCGCAAATTCCACTCTATTCTGAGTTTTACGGTACTTCTTAAAGATTCTGTTGAGGTTTTCTTTAGGTGAAAGTGAAGGATCTAAAGGAATGGTCTCTTCTTTTCCAGTTGAAAAGTCAGTTACTTTTATCTCTTTTTGACCTGGCTTTACAAGGTGAAGGTTGTACTTAAGGAGCTCCCCCCACCTTTTCCACTTCTCTGCTTCTTTCTGAAGGCTCTCAACGTCTGAAAGTTCTCTTAACTCCTTTTCAAGGGCTTTTATCTTCTTTTCAATCCTTGAAACTATTTTTTCTTTAACTACTCTGAGCTTTTCCTTTTTAACTGCTTCTCTGTAAAACTCTTCCCACGCCGACGAGTATGGAAGTTCACCGCCGAACTCTTTAAACTCAAGGTGCGAAAGGGATTCGTAGGGGAAAGTTGTTAAGTATTTTGGCTTTCCGTTCTGGTAGTAGAGGTAAGCTTTTCTGGATTTTTCATGGAGCTCCATAAATCTCCTGTAGGCCTCTTCCAAGCTTCCAAGTTTCTTCGTTAGGTGGGCAATCTCTTTTGCGTTGAGTGGAGAAATTCCGGCAGCGAACTTGTAGAGCTTTTTTTCTATTCCTTCTGGAGTAACTTCTCCGAACCGGAGCTCCTCAAAAGGCTTTTTATCAGACGGCGGGAAAGTGTAAACATCGCCAACAGAGAGAGGACGGACGGAACTTTCCGGAGCTCTAAGAAGGTAGGTAATCCTTCTATCCCCGTTCAGCAGGAAAAGGTTGGCATTTTTCCCCGTAAGTTCAAAAATGAGGTAGAAACGGGAAATTTTATTTCCCGGTAGAGGTTTCAGAAGCTCAAATTCAAGAACTCTATCAACAACGGGAAGGGAGACCGATTTAACAAAAGCCCCCTTAAGTTTCAGAAGGGGAGGGAAACTCGTTTTAGATACAGGTTCTCTGCTGATAAAGAGGGCGTTAGGACTTCCCCAGTGGAAGTTCAGCCAGAATTTATCAAAGAGGAAGGAGAGCTCCTTTTCACCCTTTAAAACCTCCCTTAAGCGGGTTTTTCTCAGGTGAGAGTGGAGCTCCCCAGCCAATTTCTCTATGTAGAGGTAGTCCATTAAGTTGCCTCTGGAATAAGGTCAAGGTAGGGCTGAAGCTTTGTCTGGTTTCCGTACAGAGCCCTTGCAGCGGTTCCGGCAAACTTCCCTTTAAGCTTAATAAAGGGCTCTGACGCAGAGAAAGCTCTCTTAAACGCATACTCTGTAACGTTCAGTTCAGAAAGAAGAGTGTAGAACTCCCTCTCTGCTGCTCTCTTTGCTTCAAAGAGTTTCATCTGAACCCTGCTCTTAACGTTGACTTCACTGTCTCCGGAAGTCTCTATTGAGATGAAGATGCTTTCAGGGTAGTCTGAAAGAACTTTTGCCTGAGCTCCATCGCTCTGTGTAGAGGGCATACAGCCAAAGGGCTTAACAGAAAGGACCATATGGGCTTTTCTGTGAATAACGTTGTAAACGTGCTTTCCAACCTCTAAATGGCCCTCTCCGCCAACGACAAAGTGGTCAAAGTAGGGTTTTGCAAGCTCCGAAAGCTCTCTCTGGGAAGGAAGGGCCTTGGGCCTGAAGGAAAAGACCGAGCGGTAGAGGTTGTAAAGACCTCTGAAAACGGCAGCCATAGACTTAACAGCCAACAGTCTCTTTACTCTACCTAAAGAGAATCCTTTAACTTTCAGATCTCTCTTTATCTTCTCTTCCTCTATGAAGAGCTGGTAGTCTATCCAGCCGGCTATGGGCTCGGGGCGTACCTCTGCTCCTTCCTCTTCTAACCACCTGTGGATGTGGTAGTTGCCGGCACTTTCAGTTGTGTGGGCCCAGAACTCACCGATTACACTTACAACCGGCTTAACTCTGGTGTAGTCAAACTTCAGCTTTTCAAGTTCTCTTCTGAATTCTTTAAGGAGTGAAACGGTTTCTCTGACGGGAGCTCCCCCCTTTAAAGCTCCATAAACTCTTTGCTTAAAATCTTCAATAAGTTCGTCTACAGAGCCTTTCTCAACCTCGTAAGGCCTCAGCTGGTAGCCTATATCCCTTACCACATCTGCAAGCCATACAGCCTTAACAAGGGCCCAGAGAAGTGAAGGAGTAAGTTCAAAATCCCCTTCAGAAGAGAGCTCACTCTGGTTGAGAATAGAAACTTTAAAGTTCTTAAAACCGGCCTCTTTAAGGGCGTGCCTGTATTCTGTTTCATACATACCGAAACGGCACGGTCCGCAGGCTCCAACGGTAACGAAAAAGTACTTCTCCTCTACGTTAATACCCTTTTTAGACTCTTCAAGAAGGAACTTAACAAGGTTTCCTACCGTATAGTAGGTGGGGTTGCACATTCCCCTGTTACAGTACTCCCTGCCAACTGCTAAGGAAGTGTTATCGGGGTTCGGTAGAAACTGCGCACTGTAACCTAAACTCTCTACGGCTCCCTTTATAAAGAGCTCGTGAATAGGGGTAAGGCCACCAAATAGAAGGGTTTTAGCCATTTTCATTCTCCTCTTTCTGCTCTGCAAAAATGTTCTTAACAGGCCTTGAAGGCACTATTGTTGCAACTGAGTGTTTGTAGATGAGCTGCTGGGTTCCTCCATTTTCAAGGAGAATTGTAAACTGGTCAAAGAACGTAATCACCCCCTGAAGTCTTGTCCCTTTAGCAAGGAAGATGCTCACAGGAATTCTCTCCTTCCTCAGTCTGTTGAGGTAAGCGTCTTGAAGGTTCATGGTTCCTCCCCTGATTAAATATCTTTATATTTTAAATTTAGGCTCTTTAGCCCTTTTTATAACTTTTTAGGTCTTTCTTTATCAAGTTTAGCACTTCCTCTTCAGGAACTTCGGAAAGGTTTATCCACTTAAACCCGGGCTCCTTCCTGAACCAGGTGAACTGCCGCTTTGCAAATTCCCTAGTTCTTCTTTTAAGAGTTCTTACAGCCTCCTCAAGGGTTTTTCTCCCTTTTAAGTAGTCTACCATCTCTTTGTAGCCGAGTGCCTGGAAAGCCGTTGTATCCTCTCCAAACCTTAAGAGCTCCTCAGTCTCCCTCAAAAGCCCTCTCTTAATCTGGGAATCTACTCTATCTTCAATCCTTCGGTAGAGCTCCGGCCTGTTCCGGTAGAGAAAGTAACCTAAAAAGGGGTAGCGGGGCTTCTCAGACCAGATCTTGAAAGAGGAGAGGGGCTTTCCGGTTAGCCTGTAAACCTCAAGGGCTCTGATTATCCTCTTTCTGTCTTTTTCCCCTATTTTCCTGGCGTACTCAGGGTCAACGGAGAGGAGCTCCCTGTAGAGCGCTTCCGTCGGGAGTTTTGAGAGCTCCCTCCTCACCTCTTCACTTGCCGGCGGAGTTTCTGGAAGACCGTAAAGAAGTGCTTTTATGTAAAAACCGGTTCCTCCAACAACTATTGGGTGTTTCCCTTTTTTCCATATCTCTCTTATGGCCTCATCTGAAAGGCGGACAAAGTCTGCAACAGAGAACTTCTCATCCGGTTCAACAACATCTATGAGGTAGTGGGGAATCTCCCTCCTTACCTCTTCTGAAACCTTATCTGTTCCAATATCTAAACCCTTATAAACCTGCATAGAGTCGGCAGAGATTATCTCTCCGCCTATCTCCCTTGCAAGCTTTAAAGAGAAATCTGTTTTACCGGTTGCAGTAGGGCCTGTTATAACGATTAACGGTTTCTTCTCCATCTAACCTTCTAACTGTTTTAAGCTGTTCTCAAGTCTCTTTAAGACTCTATCTTTACCTAAAAGCTCTGCCAAAATGGGGAGCTCCGGCCCGCTCATCTTCCCGGTTAACCCGATCCTTATCGGCATAAAGAGGTTCTTACCCTTAACTCCAACCTCCTTTCCAACCTCTTTAACTAACTTTTTAAAGGTTTCCTGAGAGAGCTCCCCGTCAAAACCTGAGAGTTTCTCCTTAAAAGCTTCAATAACTTCAAGCCTTTTAGGGTCTTCAAGAATAAACTCTTTAGCCTCAGGTTGAACCTGAAAGTCGTCCTTCAGGAAGGTCTCCATGTAAACGGGAGCGTCTGAGAGAACCGTAAAGTACTCCCTCGTAACCTCAACAACCCTCTCAAGCCAGTCCCTGCTGAAAGCTGAAAGGTCAAAGCCGGCCTTTTCAAGGTACGGAATAACAAGCTCTGTGAGCTTATCTATCGGGTACTGTCTTATGTAAACCTGGTTGAGCCAGTTAAGTTTTGTTGTATCAAAAACTGCCGGAGCGCTGTTAACGTCTTTTATATCAAACCTCTCAATAAGTTCCTCCATTGAGAGAACCTCTTTCCCGTCTTTCGGATACCAGCCAAGGAGTGCAAGGAAATTGGTAAAGGCCTCTGGCAGGTAGCCTTTCTCCTTAAACTCCTTAACAGAGGTTGAGCCGTGGCGCTTTGAAAGCTTTGACCTGTCCTGACCTAAAATCATGGGAAGGTGTGCAAACTGAGGAACGTCAAAACCTAAAGCTCTGTAGAGGAGTATCTGTTTGGGAGTGTTTGAGATGTGGTCTTCACCCCTTATAACGTGGGTAATCTTCATCAAGGCGTCGTCTATAACAACAACGAAGTTGTAAACAGGCATTCCGTTTGAGCGGACAATTACGAAGTCTCCCCCTAACTGCCTCGTATTTATCTCAATCCTTCCCTTAACAAGGTCTTCAAAAACAATAACCTCGTCTTCAGGAACCTTAAACCTTAAAACCGGCTTTCTGCCCTCCGCTCTCAGCCTCTCCTTCTCCTCTTCAGTCAGGTGCCTGCACTTCCCCGTATAACGGGGCGGCTCCCCCCTCTCAAGCTGCTCTTTCCTCATTGCGTCAAGCTCTTCAGGAGTGCAGTAGCACTCGTAAACGAGCCCTTTCTCCTTCAGTTTCTCTATAAACTCTCTGTAGATGGGAAGCCTCTCAGACTGCCTGTAAGGGCCGTAAGGACCTCCCACATCAGGGCCTTCATCCCACTCAATCCCCATCCACTTCAGGGCTTCGTATATGACGTTAACCGCCTCCTCACTGTGCCTCTCTACGTCTGTGTCTTCAATTCTCAGAACGAAGGTTCCGTTGTTGTGGCGGGCAAAGAGGTAGTTAAAGAGGGCTGTTCTAGCGTTTCCAACGTGCATAAAACCGGTTGGACTTGGGGCAAACCTCACTCTTACGCTCATTAATCTCCTCCTTAAGCGGGCTTGGGAAATTTTATAATCAAACCTATGGAAGAGAAAGTTAAAAAGGCAGCAGCTCTAAAGTATGAAAGGGGAAAAGACAGAGCTCCCCGCCTCGTCGCAAAGGGAAAGGGAGCAGTTGCAGAGAAAATCGTTGAGATTGCAAGGGAAACAGGAGTTGAAGTTTTAGAGGACAGAGAGCTCGTTGAGTTCCTTGTTGCCTTAGATGTGGGTCAGGAGATACCGCCGGAGCTCTACAGGGCAGTTGCAGAGGTTCTGGCCTACGTTTACAGAATTACTCGCCTAAGAACTCCCTGATAATGGCCTCAGAGATTTTGTGGGGGTTTACCTCGTAGCGCCCCTCTTTTATTGCCCTCTTAATCTCCTCTACCTTTTCCCTGGAAACCTTCTCAGGCTCTAAAGAGGAGAGCTCCTCCGTTATCTCAACGGAGATACCTTCAAACTTATGAACCTTCTTAGCCGCAGAACTCTTCCTGCTTACAGTCTCTTTTAGCTCCCCAGAAAGGAGTTTAAGGAGCTCCGACGAAAGACCGTTTATCCTCAACTTTAGCCCTCCTGAGTGTTCCAGTTCAATTATCGGCAGTTTCGCCGGTAAATTTATACCCCCTAAACCTCTTTTAAAATAGTTTCAACAATCCCCCTCAGTGAAAACTCCTCAGGAACAGTATAACAGGAGAAACTGGCCTTCTCAATGGTCTTTTTCGTAGTCGTTCCTATTGGAATGAGGTTTACGCTTTTAAGGAGCTCCCTCGGAACCTGAGAGAGGAAAGACTTAAAGTTTGAAGGGCTGGTAAAGGCGGCAAAGTCAACTCCACTTTTAAAAAACTTTAAAAGCTCCTCCTTTTTTGAAGTATCGTAAACGGTCTCGTAAACGATGAGTTCCTCAATAACAGCTCCCTTTTCCTTCAAAAAGTCTGAGAAGACCCTCCTTGCAACTTTGGGCTTCACTAAAAGGAACCTGACTCCCCTCAAATCTTTTCCCTTAAAGAGGTCAACGAGCCCCTCTCCGCTAAACTCTGAAGGAACGAGAGGAGAAAAGCCAAGCTCCCTCAATTTTTCTGCAGTTGAGGAGCCAACTGCCACAGTTTCACATTCTACCCAGTCAACGGGAACCCTGTCAAAGAACCACTTAACGCCGTTCTTACTTGAAAAGACGATGTAATCGGGAGAAAAAGCCCTGAGAATTAGAGGGTTAAACTCAACAGGAACGGTCTTTATGAGGGGAAGGGCAAGGAGCTCCACTCCCCTGCTTGAAAGCTCCCTCTCTAAATCGGGTGGAAGTTTTGAGGAGATAAAGACCCTCACTGGCACTTCATAAGCTCCTCTAAAATCTCTCTCCCGCCGGCAGAGAGGAGCCTCTCTGCAACAGAAACCCCTATTCTGTCTGCCTCCTTAAGGGAAGAGAATCTGAAAACTCCTTCCTCTTTGTGGAAGAACTTTCCGTTGAGGTCTGAGATAAAAGCCCTGACGTGAACCCTGTCTTCGTTTACAACTGCATAGCAACCTAAGGGAACCTGACATCCCCCTTCAACGGTTCTGAGAAATGCCCTCTCAACAGTTGCGGCAACTTCAGACTCGTAGGAGTTTATCGCCTCACGAACGATTCTCTCTATCTCTTTATCGCCTTCTCTCCCCTCTATTCCCAAAATTCCCTGAGAAACGGAAGGGATCATCCTATCGGGAGAGAGAATCTCATCTATTTCATCCTCCCAGCCAAGCCTTTTAACACCTGCTGCTGCAAGAATTATTGCGTCGTACTGGCCTTCCTTCAGCTTTTTTATTCTGGTGTCAACGTTTCCCCTTAAGTCTTTTATCTCAAGGTCTGGCCTCAAAATTCTTAACTGAGCCTTTCTCCTTAAAGAGCTTGTTCCAACAACCGCCCCTTCAGGCAAGGTCTCAAGGGTGTACTTCCCGTTTGAGAGGAAAGCATCCCTTGGGTCTTCCCTGTCTGAAAAGGCTACGAGCTTTAAACCTTCTGGGAGCTTACTGGGAACGTCTTTCAGGCTGTGAACGGCTATGTCAACCTCTCTCCGAAGCATCGCCTCTTCTATCTCTTTTGTGAAGAGCCCTTTGTCTCCTATCTTTGCAAGTGGAACGTCTAAGATTTTGTCTCCCTTCGTTGTTATCTTTACAAGCTCAACTTCAACATCGGGAAACCTCTTTTCTATCTGAGACTTCACCCACTCAGACTGCCACAGGGCTAACTTACTCTTCCTCGTTCCTATTCTTATCTTCATCTAACTACTCCTTACCCAGACCGAAGATTTCCCTGAATATCTGAACAACCTGACTTCTGGTCTCCTCTTCAACAGCCTTCTTCTTAACGCTGGTTATGGGCTGGTGAAGGAGCTTGTTGATTATGATTCTTGTAATGTTGTCAACCTCCTGCTCCTGTTCAGGAGTTAAACCAAGCTTTGGAAGCCTTTTAGAGAGAACTTCTTTTCTGATGGATTCGGCTTTTTCTTTTAGCTCGGCAATTAGAGGAGCAACTTCAAGCTCCCTGAGCCACTTCATAAAGCGCTCAACGTAGCCCTCTATTATATCTTTGGCTACTTCAGCCTCTCTCAACCTCTCCTTTATGTTGGCGTCAACAACCTGCTGAAGGTCGTCTATGTCGTAAACGTAGAGGCCTTCATGGTCGTTGAGGGCCGGGTCTATGTCTCTTGGAACGGCAATGTCTATCAGGAACATAGGACGGTGTTTTCTCCCCTTTAGAGCAGGAAGGACGTTTTCGGGAGTTAGGACGTAGCCGGGAGCTCCCGTTGAGCTGATAACGATGTCTGCCATCTTTAAAACGGTTTCAAGCTCAGTAAGTGGAAAGGCTTTCCCTCCAAATTCCTGCGCAAGCTTCTGAGCCCTTTCAAGGGTTCTGTTAACAACGAAAACCTCTGAAGCGCCGTTTGTTATCAGGTGTTTAACGGCAAGCTCTGCCATCTCTCCGGCGCCGATTATGGCCACCTTTTTGCCGTGGAGCTCCCCAAATATCTTCTTTGCAAGCTCAACAGCTGCAAAACTTATTGAAACGGCGTTTTTAGAGATTCCCGTCTCAGTTCTTACCCTCTTAGAGACCTTCAGGGCTGTTTCACAGAACCTGCAGAGAACCGTTCCGATAGTTCCAAGCTCTTTGGCAAGTGAGAAGGCGTCTTTAAACTGGCCAACTATCTGAGGTTCACCTACAACCATTGAGTCAAGGCTTGAGGCAACGTAGAAACCGTGGCGAACGGCGTCTCTGTCAACCTTTCTGTAGAAGTGGCTGTTAATCTGGTCTAAATCTGCTCCCTTCTCGTCAATCAGGAAGTCAATAACCTCCTTGAAGGGAGTTTCAGACCTTGTCGTGAAGTAGATCTCAACCCTGTTGCAGGTTGAGAGAACCATACTCTCCTCTACAGAGGGCAGGGCGTTTAGCTTCAAGAGGGCACTCTCAAGCTCTTCTCCCTTGAAAGAGAACTGCTCCCTCACAGATACGGGAGCAGTTTTGTGGCTAACCCCCAAACAGCACAGTTTTAGCTCTCCCATCACTACCCCTTGAAAGAGTGGACATCTTTACTTGATAATAAATTTACTCCCAAAAAGTTTAGCACTATTATGAATAAACCCAAAAGGTTGAGGTAGCAGAACCTTTTACCCTTCCACTCTCCGTAAAGG
>Ga0256831_1000222_pt1 | contig 30304 bp, 36 predicted proteins | sample 132544metaG_FD_189087 | JGI IMG/M metagenome (GOLD analysis project Ga0256831, IMG submission 189087) | Hydrothermal vent microbial communities from Lau Basin, Pacific Ocean - 132-544 | ecosystem: Environmental > Aquatic > Marine > Hydrothermal vents | place: Pacific Ocean: Lau Basin | collected... | reverse complement strand
AACGTACCTGACCGCGATCAGGATTATGACCAGGGCCGCCGCGATCATGAAGAGGTACTCGATGGCGCCCTGACCCTTTCTCCTCCTGAGTCTGAACATTTCGCAACACCTCCAAAGGTTGTTCCGGTGGAGGGTGCCCGAAAAAGCTTATATATCTTTCTGCTCAAATCTATGTAAACCCCCCCCAATATTGTGGAAACCGCAGGGGTGATCCCGTGGAGCTGGTAAACGTCCAATGTGAGTCGGCGAGCATCGAAGATTGTGTCAAAAAGATTGAATCCGGAGTAAGGGATGTCATCCTGCCCAGGCCGGGTAGGGTGGTCTCCTCCAAGATAGAACTCTCCTTCGGTGCCTTCATGAATCTCAGCATAACCCTCCTTCTGGACGGGAGAAGCCCCTCCGACAAGGGTGTTATAGTTGGCTATCACCACGGCAGGGGCAGGGAGGGAACGGTGCAGGCCGTCCTCGACAGGGTCAACCGCCTTCTTCCCGGGGACTCGGAGGTGGTTGATTTCGAGGTGGGTACGTACACCACTCCCGTGACCAGGAGGGTCTACGCGGTCGCGGTTGTCGTCTATAACTCGCCACCCGCGAGGAAGCCCCTGAAGGAGTACACCCTGGAGGAGAGACGGGGGTTAATAGCAACTGTCCTGGATATGTTCGACAACAACCCCCGCGTTCTGAACATCTCGGAGCTGGCGAGAACCTTCAACGTCTCCAGGGATTCGATCTACTACGACATCGAGCAGATACTGGGGAAGAAAAACGGCCTCAGCCGGAGGCGCTGATGGGGACCGGCGTCGCGGAGAGGATAAAGAGGATCACCGCGATGACCGTCAGGACGATCCTCGACTTCGAGACCGGAGAAACTTCGTCCAGCGCCCCCGGGTTTCCGGCCATCCCCATGAAGAGGATCAGCAGCCCCCACAGGAGCCAGCCGGTCCACAGGTAGCTCATCCCGATGAGGATCAGCCCGATGGCAATCGTCAGGTAGCGGTGCACCTTCTCCGGAAGGAAGGCCCTCGCTATGTGTCCCCCATCTAGCTGGGCCGCTGGAATCAGGTTGAGGAACGTAACCAGTATCCCGACCCAGCCGGCTATCGCCACCGGGTGCAGGAACACGACCGCATCCTCCGGGAAGGGCATCAGGTACTTCCCTATGAGGATGAACAGCAGGTTCTCTCCGAAGGTTATGCCCCCTTCCTGTGGGACGAGGTTCGCGGGGATCGGAACCGAGAGCTTCAGGCCGATCAGACTAACCGGAACGGCGACCAGAAAACCGGCGATCGGCCCGCTGACGCCGAGGTCTATGGCCGCGTTCCTGGTGGGGAGGGGTGACTTGACCCTTATCACCGCCCCGAGGGTCCCTATAAGACTCGGAAACGGTATGAAGTAGGGCATCGTCGCACGGACACCATGGTAGGCCGCCGCTATCTTGTGCCCCATCTCGTGGGTTCCCAGGATACCCATAACGCTCACCGAGAAGGCAAGGGCCATGAGGTAGGGGTTCCTCATGCCGGGCAGGCTGTACTCATCGAGGAGTGAGATGTAGCTCATCGAGAGCCAGTATCCTGCCAGAAAGGTCGTGATCATCGTGAGGATCAGAAAAACCCACGGGAGCCAGGGGTTGTCGGGCTTTACCTTTCCCGCTGGAAAGACGTAGAGGAGAACCTTCCCATCCCTTCTTTTTAGGGCCGCCCAGTAGCCGAGCTCCTCCAGTTCGCGGAGAACCCTCTCGAAGTTTCGCTCCCTGATCTCAAGTACCTCGAAGACGAAGACGCTGCCCTCCATCCCGAGGGGCCGGACGTCGTAGAAGTTCCTGATCCTCTCCTCCACCTCAGCGGGCAGCGCCGCCGGGGAGGACAGACCCACCACCGGACGCTTCCCTTCAAATCCCACGAGGATCATGTCGCCGCCGCACTTCGGGCAGGCGTTCTCTATGAGCGGCTCGTTGGAGTCAATGACCTCCCGGTTTCCACAGTTCAGGCACTCGTAGATTCCCCTCGGCATCTTCTCCTCCCAGAATAAAGAGTCGGGAGGGGGTTAAAAACCCTACTCCCCGGATTTGGGAATCTCAACTTCCCCCCGATCAGCGTCCACCTTAACCCTAACCCCGCTCCTCAGCTTCGTGACGTCTATCCCGTCCACCATCGGGATTCCTGAGATTATCGCGCCGGTGGCCACTATGGTCTCGGCTTCTCCAACGATTATCGCCTTCGGCGCCTTCCCGTTCTTCTTGAGGGCGTAGATTACGTAGGAGCCAACCGTCGAGCCCTTACCCCTGGGAAAGGCGAGTATCTTCCCAGCTATGCTCCGTCCCCTTATATCGCTCTCCGCATCGGTAACGATTCCCGTCTCGGGGTCAACGCCGCCGAGGAAGGAAAGTGGTTTCTGCGAGACTATAAGCTCTCCCTCGGCATTTCCACCGACGATCTTCCTTCCCTTAAGCTTCATTCTACCACCTCACGGTGCCTCCTTGATGAGGTTTTCCGCGTCGTCGAGTCTGACGTTGAAGCCGAAGGATCGGAAGTAGAAGGCCGACTTCCCGCTGTTGGTGGCTATTCCTCGATACCAGCCCTTTATGGGCGAGACGACGAAGCAGGAATCAGCTATTATTCTGCCGTTGTAGCGCTCTATGGTTTCGGTGTAGCCGAGTGCGTCCGCTAAAGCCTTCACAGCCCTGCTCGCTGTGATGAAGAGCGGCACCTTCAGCGGTCTTCCGCGCATCCTCAAAAGCCCGGCTATCTCCTTCACCTCCTGGAGCGAAGTGTGGGGGCAGCCGATTAGTATCATGTCTATTCCGTCCCAGCCGTCGCTGAACTGCTCCTTAACGGACTTGATATCGCCGTCTTCAACGGTTATCGTTTCGAGCTTGTCGTCTATAGCCCCTCTATACTCCGGTGTCTCGCCCTCAACGTGATAGAGGGCTATCGAGCCGCTGGCCGCCATTGCCGCGCCCATCTCCTTGAGGAACTCGGTCTTTTCGGGCTTTATCCCTTTGAGATACGGGACGTCGTTGCCAAGGGCTCTTCCAAGGTGGTAGCCAAGGGCCGCGTAGTCGACGAAGGTTTTCACCTTTGCCCTGATATCAACGATTACAGTCGCTTTCCGGTTCTCGTCGAGGTGGAGACCGTAGTTTGGAGTCTTTCCGACTATGGCAGAGGCAAGACTCGATGGGCCGCCCTCCCTGTTGGTTCTCGCGCCGATTACCGAGTTGGCAAAGATGACCGCCGAACTCTCGCTCCAGGCTATGTGGTCGCCGAACTTCGGCAGGTTCGCACCATAGTAGGGGGTGCAGGTCGCGGTAATCTCGATCCCCATCTCCCTGTAAAGGTTGAGAACCTCGGCCTGCTTCTCCATGAACTCGTCGTCCCCGATTCCGGCAGGATTGAGGGTTGTGTAAACGGAAACTTTTGCACCGGCATTCACAAAGTCGCGCAGGAACTCGATTCCAGCCTCACCGATGTTCTTGTAAGAAACTCCGGCGATCTGGGCGCTTTTGATTGGTATCAGCCTGTCGGCCCCGTAAATTTCTCCCAGTGCAACCAGTATCTCCATCGCCTTCTGGAGCGCGTAGCCGTATTCACCGGCCAGGATCAGCTCCTCCTCCTTCGTCAGATACATCCCATTCACCATCCCTAAATGGCTGGGGGATATTATAAATCCGCTTCCGTAAACTTTATAAACCCTCGCCGATTCATTAAGAACGGGTCGAGCAGCGGGGTGGGGCAGCTAGGAGTGCCCGCCGGGCTCATAACCCGGAGGTCGGTGGTTCAAATCCACCCCCCGCTATTCCGAGCGTTTTGTTCTGTTTTCTCCCAAATTTGTGCCTTGTTGTTATAGTAAACCGAAGTAACTGAGCAGTTTGTTCTGTTTTTGAGTGATACTGAATCCAACCTCGCGGGTGTATCTGTAAACACTTTCTTTTCGGTTTATGGTAAGGGTAAAAAGGTCCGAATTGTATCTATACTGTTTTCCTCTTATCACCACAAGTTGTCCCTTATGTTTTGTTTTGTATATTTTTGAATGGATCCCTAGACCTTCCAGAAGGTTTTGGCACAGCCTGAGAACTTCAATGTCGTAATTGCTTGCCAATACCTTAACACGGCCTTTTGACACAACTGCACTCCCTTCGCTATCAAAGAACCCCTTTAAAAACTCTCTTGGATACGCCCCAGCCACCTCGAAGAGCCTCTCTCTTGGTTCCGTGAGGAACCTGAAAAGTCCCTTACTGGTCACTTCGACGTACCATCTACCTGTCCTCGTCCTGTCGTTCTCAAAGCCCATCCTTGGATTGAGACCTATTCCCCTGAGTGCCCCCGCAAAGGCCTCTGCGAATTCCCTGTCAATGACCTTGAGCTTAACCTTGTAGCGGTAGTTGCTCCCCTCAGTTGCGGAGGCGTCTCCAAAATAGGCACCAACTACGTATGCCAGCTCCGGAGAGGGAGTGAGCTGGACCTTCTTCGTCTTATTGAACGTATCGTTAGTGCCTTTGCACCAGCGCAGGACGGTTGCCTTGGAGATTCTGACATTGAACTCTTTGCCAATCTTCCTTGAAATCCCACTGTAACTTAGCCCGTCCTCTCTAAGCTTTTTGATTCTCCCCTGTATTGCCTCGATTTCGTCCTGGGAGAGTTCCCTGAGGGTTCGCATGGTAACAATTTATCTTCGTCTTTTTAAAACTTTTCTAAATGGTAACACAGGAAGCCGAGTCTCGGGCAAACCTTTTTAAATCTATCTTCAATTCCCAACGCGAAGGGGCGGCTGGCGGTAGCTGGCCGTCACCGGGAGGTGTTCGTATGGCAAGGATACACGCGAGAAAAAGGGGTAAGTCAGGCTCAAAGAAGCCGCCGAGGACCGCTCCGCCGACCTGGGTCGAGTACACGGCGGAGGAGGTCGAGGGGCTTGTTATCAAGCTCAGGAAAGAGGGTTACAGCGCGGCCATGATAGGGACGATCCTCAGGGACCAGTACGGAATCCCGAGCGTCAAGCTCATAACCGGGAAGAAGATCACCAAGATCCTTGAGGAGAACGGTCTCGCACCGCAGATGCCCGAAGATCTGATGGCCCTCATCAGGAAGGCCGTCAAGCTCAGGAAGCACCTCGAGATGCACCCGAAGGACAGGCACTCCATGAGGGGCCTCCAGCTCACCGAGAGCAAAATCAGGAGACTCGTCAAGTACTACAGGAGAACCGGAAAGCTGCCTGCAAAGTGGCGCTACGATCCGGAGCAGGCTAAGCTCCTGGTCCGCTGATCCTTTCCCTCTTCTTACCGGTGATGCCCCGTGGATAAGGGAGCTTTCTTGGAGCGGGCCAGGGAAGGGGCCGAGCTCATCAAGATGCACATCGAGTTAGGGCACACGGTAAGGCTCGTCTCCCACCGTGACGCCGACGGAATAACCGCCGGGGCCATTCTCGCCAAGGCTGTGGCGAGGGAGGGCGGGAGCTTTCAGCTCAGCATCGTCAAGCAGGTCAGTGAAGACCTCATCAGGGAACTCGCAGAGGAGAGGCATGAAATCTACGTCTTCAGCGACCTCGGGAGCGGCTCGATGGATCTCATAGACAAGCACCTCTCCTTCGCTACGGTTATCGTTGCGGACCACCATCCGCCAGAGAGGGAGGGCTTTTCGAACGAGTCTCACCTCCTCGTCAACCCCGTCCCCTTCGGGGCCAACAGCGTCCGCGATCTGAGCGGCTCAGGAGTTGCCTACTTCGTCGCCAGGGAGATGAACGAGAAGAACCGGGATCTGGCGTATCTTGCGATAGTCGGTTCCGTTGGGGACATGCAGGAGATAGATGGAACATTCCACGGGATGAACCTCGACATCATCAAAGACGGCAGGGAACTCGGGATCCTCGAGGTCAGAAAGGAGCTTCGCCTCTTTGGGCGGGAGAGCAGGCCGCTCAGGCAGATGCTTGCATATTCCACTAATCCTGAAATTCCTGAGATAACGGGCGACGAGAGGAAGGCCATAGAATGGCTCCGCGCCAGGGGCTTCGATCCCGATATTCATTACTGGCAGCTGAGGGAGGAGGAAAAGAAGAAGCTCCACGATGCCCTCGTCATCCACCTCATAAAACACGGCGCCCCGAAGGAGGCCATAGACAGGCTCATCGGCGACGTTGTGGTAAGCCCGCTCTATCCTGAGGGCGACCCGAGGCACGAGGCAAGGGAATTCGCCACGCTCCTCAACGCCACAGGTCGCTTGAACGCCGGAACTCTTGGCGTTGCAATCTGCCTCGGCGACGAAGAGGCTTACAGGAAAGCTAAAAAGATGCTCGATGACTACAAGAGGGAGCAGATCGAGGTCAGGAAGTTCATAGTCCAGAACTGGGGCATGGCCGATGAAGGCGAGCACGCCTACGTTTTCTACGCCGGCAGGAACATCCGCGACACGCTAGTGGGAATAGCGGCGAACATGGCGATAAACGCGGGCCTCGCGGATCCTGAAAAGCCCGTCGTTGTCATAGCTGACAGCGAGGAGGACGAGAACCTCGTGAAGGCCTCGGCCAGAACCACCGAGAAGGCCCTCGCGAAAGGCTACCACCTCGGGGAAGCGCTGAAAGAGGTTGCGGAGAAGCTCGGAGGGGAGGGCGGCGGGCACGCCATAGCCGCTGGAATCCGCTTCCCAAAGGGCAGGATAGACGAGTTCATCAGGTTCTTCAACGAAGTTCTGAAAAAGCAGGCGGAGGGACGGCGGTGAGGATTGAGGCCAGGGCGGAGATAGTCTGGCACTACGGCGATCCCCGAAAGGCGGAGGCCATCGCACGGGCCGTCCAGGTAGACAACGAGAACATTCCGCCGGATCTTAAGAAAAGTTTAAATGTGGTGTCCCTATCGGAGGGTGGGGACATCATAACAAAGGTTAAATACTCGGGTGAGATTGAGACACTCATCAAAGCGCTGGACGATTTGGTGTTTTCAATCAAAATCGCCGAAGATGTAACCGAAAAGGTGTGAACTGGAGGTGTGAAGATGGCGAAAGGTAATCCGAGAAAGAGGGCTGCTGCCACCAAGGACAAGTGGAAGAGCAAGGAGTGGTACATAGTTTACGCTCCTGACTTCTTCGGGAGCAGGGAGATAGGTCTTACTCCAGCGGACGAGCCGGAGAAGGTCATAGGGAGGGTTATAGAGACCACCCTCAGGGACCTCACCGGCGACTTCACCAAGGGCCAGGTCAAGCTTTACTTCCAGGTCTATGACGTCAAGGGCCAGAACGCCTACACCAAGTTTAAGGGCCACACCCTCGCGAGGAGCTATATAAGGAGCCTCGTCAGGAGGAGAACCACTCGCGTTGATGGAATCTTCAACGTCACCACCAAGGATGGCTACAAGCTCCGCGTCATGGGCATGGTCATCGCCTACAGAAGGATACAGACCAGCCAGGAGAGGGCCATCCGCGAGATAATCAGGGACATTATCTACAGGAAGGCGAGCGAACTGAACTTCAAGGACTTCGTCCTCGAAGCGGTGAGCGGCAAGATGGCTGCCGAGATCGCCAAAGAAGCGAGGAAGATATACCCGATCAAGAGGGCCGAGATCAGGAAGATAAAGGTCCTCGCCGAGCCGGAGGCCTGAGGGCCTCTCAATTCCCTATTCTCCAGGTTCTTCTGGGACTAGGGTTATCTTGACCAAACTCTGCGAAATTCATAAATAACCAGAATTCTTCAAATTGGTAATGTGGTAGCATGGACGTAAGGGAACTCATTCGTGGCGTTATAAAGGAGGAGTTCGCCAAAGGGGGCCTAACCGTTGAGGAGATAATCCTCTTTGGGTCCCGGGCGAGGGGAGACTTCAATGAGGACTCGGACTGGGATATCCTTGTCGTCGTCTCCGAGGACATCGACAGGGAGACCTACCGCGAACTGTGGTACCGTGTTTACAGGCGTTTAAACGTGCCAATTGACCTGATTATAGTTCCAAAAGGAAAACTTGAGGAACTCAAAGACTCTCCGGGCTTCATTTATTACTATGCCCTCAGGGAGGGCGTTAGAATATGAGACCCGACGTTGAGGCCTGGGTAAAGCGGGCAGAGGAAGACCTGTTCACGGCAAAGGCACTGTTGGACTTTAAGAAACCCGTTCCGTGGATAGTGTGTTTTCACGCCCAGCAATCTGTAGAGAAACTCCTCAAAGCGTTTTTGATTAAGCACTACCGGCCAATATCAAAAACCCACGACATAAAAAGCCTAATTCTGGCGTGTGCTGAGATAGACGGTGAGTTCCTACAACTCCTTGAGGAGGAGGTTGACCGGCTCACCGAGTACGCAGTTGAGACCCGCTATCCCGTCCTTTTTGAGCCAACATTGGAGGAGGCCAAAGAAGCCGTGAAACTTGCTGAAAAAGTCCGGGAATTCGTAATCCCAAGGCTTTGAGAAGATTCTCGCTTTCAATCCTCGCCTGGAGTCACCACTTTTTTAAACCTCCCACCAATTCTCCACCGGAGGTGCGGTCATGAAGTTCATCGTGAAAACGCAGAGGGGAATGGAGGGCGTTGCCGCCAACTACATCCGCGAGGCTCTTCCCGAGTCCAGTGTCTGGCCCGCTCCAATGGGTTACTCCGGACTCGTCATTGTTGAGAGCGACGATGAAAACGCGATGGAGAAGATCCTTGAGATTCCAGAAGTCGAGCGCGTCATTCCTGTCCTGGTAGAGGTCCCGGCTGAACTCGACGCGATAGTGGAAACCGCTGAAAAGATAGCACCTCTCATCGGCGAGAACGAGACCTTTGCGGTTAAAACGAAGAGACGCGGAAAACACGGCTTTTCGAGCCTCGACGTCAACAGAAATCTCGGTGCGAGGGTTCAGGAGCTGACTGGGGCGGATGTAAACCTCAGCTGGCCGGACAAGGTAGTCCAGGTCGAGATAATCGGCGATAAAGCTTACATATCGGTTCTGCCCGGCGAGGAGTTCAGGAAGTTCACGCCAGACAAGATGGATGCCAGAAAGCTCTTCCGCAAGCTGACGGTAGTCCAGATGCCCTACTGGGGTGACTACAGGGCCTGCCGCTCCTTTGGCGAGAAGATAGGCAGGGCCGCTCAGGCCTTCGAGGTCAAGGAGCTTATCATAGCCCCCAAGGAGAAGATGGACGCCTTTGAAGTCATGGAGTTCCTGAGGGGTGTAAAGACGGGCCAGGAGAGCCGCTTTAGAATCCAGCGCGAAGCTTACCCCTGGGAGGTTGAGAGGGTTCCAGTTTCCCTCTGGGACCTCAACCAGGTGGTCAGGGACAAGAGGAGGGGCAAGAGGGTTCTGATAATCACCGATCCCAAGGGGCCAACCCTGGCAGAGGTCAAAGAAAAGCTCGCCAGGGATATGTTCTACGCGAGGGAGGTGGTTGTCTTCATCGGCTCCCGTGAGGGCATTCCGCGGGGACTCTTCCGCTTTGCAGATTACGTGGTTGACCTCGCGCCTTACATGACCTTCGCGACAGAACACGGGATTCCGGCCGCGCTGGTTTCCCTGTGGGAGGTTTACGAGGAGTACCTGAGGAACAGGGAAATGGGGGGGTGATCTTCCCTTCTATTCTCCCCTCAATGAACTTTTTGACCGGCGTCAGTCCCTAAGGTCCTCCTCATCCCTCGGGATCCGCCGTACTCATCATCCGCCATTTCTTCAGACTCCCGCCAGGAGGTAGAATATAACCGCTCCCAGAAGACCTCCGAGGAGGCTCGCAAGGAAGTTGGTGGAGTTGTTGTCGGTTACACCCCTCTTTTCAAGCGTCGCCCCGATGAGGCTGTCAAGGTTGACGCCAAGGAACCCGCCGAGGGTAACCGCGATCACCATTGGAACCGTCTTATCGGTCAGGGGGATCGAAAAAGGTGCTATCATCAGGGCACCCAGGAGGGCAAAGATTTCTCCCTGAAGGGAAACGGCACCGTTAGTGCCGGGTCTAGCCGGTTTGAGATCGGTTATCAACCGCGGTTTCTTTCCAAAGACCTTGCCGAGCTCGCTGGCGAGGGTATCTCCGTTGGCGGTGGCTATGGCCGCGAATGTTGCCGCCCAGAAGACGTCCCTCCGGGAGAGGGCTTCAATCGTCAGAAAAAGGGCCGCAGCGAGACCGTTTCCGAGGACGTTGCCCCAGCTTCTTATCCCGTCCCCCTCCTGCGCTGCCCCCAGCTTCGCCTTTTCCCTGAACCGGTACCTGGTCGCCAGAACTCCCACCACAACGAAGGAGAGCATGGCGAGAAACGGGTAGATTCCGCCAAGCTCCATGACGGCCAGGCCCAGGAGGGCGGCAGCAATGGAACCCTTACCGTCCAGGGCCCCCAGACGGTAGGATCCAAGGCCCAGTATTGAAACCACTGCCGCGTCCACTGCGATCCTCTCGAGCATCGCTGCCACCCCGGGGGATTGTGAGGGTCGTTTATTACTCTTTCTCTTGAAAGGGAAAATAGGGGATCAGAGAACCTCAAACTTGACGGTGTCAGTTATAAAGGTTATGTCGAGCTTGTCCACTCCCGGGATCTTCCTGGAGACCTCGCTGATTATTCTCTCGAGTTCCCTCATGTCCTTCGGTCCGACGATGTGAACCACGAGGTTGTGGGAACCCAGGGCGCGCTGGACGATTTTGACGTTATCGTCCTCAACGAGCGCGGGGATGACCTCATCCAGGTTGACGTTGGGTTTTACGGTTATACCGAGGATTACATGAACGTAGCCGAGGGCCTCGTAATCGGGTATGACGGTGTACTTCTTTATGACGCCGTTCCTCTCGAGGCGGTCCATCCTCCTGGATACCCTCTGCCTCGTGGTGCCCAGCATCTCGGCAAGCTCCCGGTAGGTAAGACGGGCGTTTTTGGAGAGAAGTTTCAGTATGCGGAGATCTATCTCCGTTATTTTATCGGCCATCTCATCACCTCCGGAGTTATGGGAGGAGTTGAGCGCACTCCTATAAAAATGTTTCTATCATTTGGAGAATTTCCAAGCCTTTAGGTTATCCTAATTGGCCGAAAACGGGGAAATATAGAACATAAAGTCTAACATGATGTTACACGGGAAGGTATTACTCCGGTCCTCACCCGGAGCGTCGGGAAAGGTCCCTCTCCCTGTACTTCCGGACGCTCTCCTCGAGGGCCTCCAGAAGGTCAACGCCGTAGTGATTGGCGATGCAGGCGAGGGCAAATGCCACGTCCCCAAGCTCCTCCTTAAGGTTTGCCCTACCCTCTCCCTTTATTCCCTCGGCTTTGAGGAGCTCGTCCGCCAGTTCTCCGACCTCCTCGACGAGGGCCGCGAGCATCTCAAAGGGGCCCCAGTAGCCGCCCATCTCCCTCACGAGCTCGTCAACCATCCTCTGGTAGCGGTTCATTCCAGCATCAGCTCCCTGTGTACGCGATCGAGGTAGTTCCTGAGTGCTTTCGCGTCGGTGCGATAGAAGTGCATCTTGCCCACCTTCTTCACTTTGATGAGTCCGAGGGAGCGGAGCGTCCTGAGGTGGTGACTTATGAGGGTCTGCTCCCTGTTGAGGGCCCGGGAGATGAGACAGACGCACAGCCAGTTGTTCATCAGGAGCTTGAGAATCCTTAGTCTGATGGGGTTGGACAGGGCCTTTAGAAACTTCACCACGTTATCGTCAATTCTGGCGTTGATCTCGGCATCGAGATCGGGTATCCCGCACTCCCTCCCGCACTCCAGAACGGTTCTTCTCTGCTTCTCATCCAGTTCGCTGAGGAGATCTGCCACCCGCATGGACAACACCATACCAGATCAAGCTTTCACCTTAATAATTTTTCACCTGCTCACTCCACCACCTCTATCCCCACCGGTTCACCGCTGCTGAGGTATGCCCTGACGTCCTCCTCCGTGAAGGGATACGCTATTATCAGGTGAACTCCCCCGAACTTTGAGAAAAACTCCAGATCCGCCTCCGAAGGCCACGGGTTAGGGCCGGGGTGTGAGTGAACGGTTCCCTTTATGCTCTCGTCGTAGGGCAGCATCCAGGGATCGAAGAAGGCAGAGGTGTTCCCGAAATGGGGATTGGGGGCTATGAGGACCTCCTCGAAGATACCGTCCCGCTCCCTGAGAAAGCCGGCGAACTCGTTGGGATAAAAATCGCGGGCGAGCTGGAGGAGGTACTCGAGGAGCTCGCGCCGGATCCTCACCCTCATTCTCTCACCTTCGGGAGAACGGTGATTGCCTCTATTTCAACCGCCATTCCCCCTGGCAGGCTGGAGACCTCCACCATGGCTCTGGCGTTGACAATCCCGGGAATGTTCTCAACGGTCCTTCTGAAGTGCTCCTCGATGGGATCTGTTTCTGGCTCCCCCGTCTCGAGATTTACGGGTATCTGGCCCAAAAGGAAGAAGGGCCTTCCCTCCGCCAGGACGCCCCGGCTGTAGGGCCCCGGGGGAGCGGGAACCCTTTCCGTGAACACGACTTCCTTTCTCATGGCGATCATCTCAAATCAGCGAAGCGAAGAGTCCTCATCGGTTTCCCTCGGATGTCCTCGGCCTCATCATCCCGCCTTCTTCTCCAGGTACTTCTCAAGGCTCTTGGCCGGAACGTCCAGCGGAAGGCCTATCTTCTCGAGGGCCTTTCTCAGTGCATAGACGCGCGCGTGCTCGGTGAACTCTTCCGGAGCGTGGTCCTCCGCCGGGAACTCCAGGTACCGTTCCACTACCCTCGGTATGTCTGCCTTCTTCACCTTTTTGAACTCGCCAAACCAGGCCTCGATGCCCCCGAGGTTTATTCCGGCGTACAGGGGAAGTTTCAGGGTAATGCTCTCGTTTATGGCCGCGAGGACCCTGGCAACATCCTCCATCGGCGTCCTTTCGTCTATTATCAGCCTTCTGACGGCCTTCCAGGGTGGATTGCCCCGGGGATGGAAGGCAGTGAAGTTGACGTGGTCCTCCTCGTAGGGAAACTCCGTCCTAACACCTTCCAGCGGTCCCTCGGGATATTCGATCGGAACCCTTTCGGCAAGGGTACTTCTGACGAGCAGGGCCCGGGCCACCTCGACCAGGAGTTTCCTGAGCTTTTTGTCATTCTCGAAGACGAGGTTGCCGAGCTTCCTGGCGGTTCCGGGTGACTTCAGGAGGGTTATTGTTTCGGCCAGATCCTTCCTGGACAGTTCTCCCGCGACTTCCTCTATTTTCCCGACGTCCATAACCCCCGTGAGATAGCCTGGTATCCTTAGGTTCACCGTGTTGGAAACGCCCGCCGTGAAGTGGGCTATCCTACGGGGCTCCATCTCGGTGAGTCTGTCCGCAACTTTCCATTCCCCGTGCTTTGCTGTGAACACTATGTGATCCTCCATCTTCATGACATCCACCGTTTTCCCTTGATCGGGGGACTATTTTAGCTTTTTCTCGGTATCTCAAAAAAGTTATAAATCGCCCCGGTGATGGTGTGCTAGAGTAAAAAAGAGGGACTCAAGATGGGGGAGGAAGGGAAGGTTGAGAAGGCACCGGCCCCCCGGGAGTACGGTGAGAACCTCGAGCTGGGCGTGGACTTCAAGACCACCGAGGAGATAAAGGTTCCCGAGAGGCTCATAGATCAGGTCATAGGCCAGGAGCACGCCGTCGAGGTCATCAAAACCGCCGCCAACCAGAGGAGGCACGTTCTTCTCATCGGTGAGCCGGGTACTGGGAAGTCAATGCTCGGTCAGGCGATGGCGGAGCTTCTCCCGACGGAAAACCTCGAGGATATACTCGTCTTCCCGAATCCCGAGGACGAGAACATGCCCAAGATAAAGACCGTCCCGGCCTGCCAGGGCAGGAGGATAGTCGAAAAGTACCGCGAGAAGGCCAAGGGACAGGAGAACATAAAATCCTACATCCTGCTCTTTGTCATGTTCACAGTCATGCTCGCCCTGTTCCTCCAGTTCTCGGCGACCACCCTTCTGATGGGGCTCTTCGTCATAATACTCACCATAATGGCCCTCTCCAACATGCGCCTCAAGACCTCAGTTCTGGTTCCAAAGCTCCTGGTGGACAACTGCGGCAGAAAGAAGGCGCCATTTATAGACGCAACCGGCGCCCATGCCGGAGCGCTCCTTGGTGATGTGAGACACGACCCGTTCCAGAGCGGTGGACTCGGCACGCCGGCCCACGAGAGGGTTGAGCCCGGCATGATACACCGCGCCCACAAGGGCGTCCTGTTCATAGACGAGATAGCCACGCTGAGCCTCAAAATGCAGCAGAGCCTCCTCACCGCGATGCAGGAGAAGAAGTTCCCGATAACCGGCCAGAGCGAGATGTCGAGCGGTGCGATGGTCAGAACCGAACCTGTCCCCTGCGACTTCGTGCTCGTCGCGGCCGGAAACCTTGACACGATAGAGAAGATGCACCCGGCTCTGCGCTCGCGCATAAGGGGCTACGGTTACGAGGTCTACATGCGCACCACCATGCCGGACACGATAGAGAACAGGAAGAAGCTCGTCCAGTTCGTTGCGCAGGAGGTAAAGCGCGACGGCAAGATACCCCACTTCACCAGGGGCGCGGTTGAGGAGATAGTCAGGGAGGCCCAGAAGAGGGCGGGAAGAAAGGGCCACCTCACGCTCCGCCTTCGTGACCTTGGCGGTATCGTAAGGGCCGCCGGGGACATAGCGGTTAAGAAGGGCAAGAAGCTGGTTGAGAGGGCGGACGTCCTCGAGGCAATAAGAATGGCAAAACCCCTGGAGAAGCAGCTCGCCGACTGGTACATCGAGAGAAAGAAGGAGTATCAGGTCATAAGAACCGAGGGAAGCCAGGTGGGGAGGGTAAACGGTTTAGCCGTCATAGGTGAGCAGAGCGGTATAGTCCTGCCGATAGAGGCAGCCGTTGCTCCGGCAGCGAGCAAGGAGGAAGGGAAGATAATCGTCACTGGAAAGCTCGGTGAGATAGCCAAGGAAGCTGTCCAGAACGTCTCCGCGATAATCAAGCGCTACAAGGGCGAGGACATCAGCAGATACGACATCCACGTCCAGTTCCTTCAAACTTACGAGGGCGTTGAGGGTGATTCAGCCAGCATAAGCGTTGCCACCGCGGTCATATCCGCCCTGGAAAACATACCGATAAGACAGGATGTCGCGATGACCGGTTCGCTGAGCGTTCTCGGTGAGGTACTCCCCATTGGAGGGGCAACGCCGAAGATAGAGGCCGCCATTGAGGCCGGGATAAAGAAGGTTATCATCCCCAAGGCCAACGAGAAGGATGTCTTCCTGAGCAAGGACAAGGCAGATAAAATAGAGATTTACCCGGTTGAGACGATTGATCAGGTTCTCGAGATTGCCCTCGAGGACACCGACAGGAAGAAGGAACTCCTCAGGCGCATAAAGGAGACCCTGCCCCTCTCATCCTGAGGTTCCTCTTTTTTCACACACCCTGTTCTTGGGCTGTCCCGACTCCGCTGATTCACACCCATGTCCAGTAATGCTTAAAAAACGTCCCATTTACGTTACCCATGGAGGTGAGATAATGCTCAAAGTTGAGAACCTTCACGTTTCGGTCGAAGACAGGGAGATCCTGAAGGGCGTTGATCTCTCCGTTGGAAGCGGAGAGTTTCATGTGATAATGGGACCGAACGGTTCGGGAAAGTCAACGCTTGCACTCACCATAGCTGGGCATCCAAAATACGAGGTCACCGACGGTCGGATACTCTTCGAGGGCGATGAGATACAGGAACTCGGTCCGGACGAGAGGGCCAGGAAGGGCATCCTTCTGGCATTCCAGGTCCCGCCTGAGGTCGAGGGGGTTAAGATAATCGAGTTCCTCCAGCACGTTCTCATCGAGCTCAAGGGGATGGATCCGGTTGAAGCCTACGACCTGATCGTGGAGAAGGCAAAGGAGCTGTGGTTCAGGGAGGAGGATCTGCACCGCTACCTCAACGTCGGATTCTCCGGCGGTGAGAGGAAGAGGCTTGAACTCCTCCAGGCGATCCTCATCGAACCCAAACTGCTCATCCTGGACGAGCCGGACAGCGGCGTTGACGTGGATTCGCTCAGTGTTATCAGCAGGAAAATAGAGGAGCTTCACAGGAAGGGAACCGCGATACTCCTCATCACCCACTACGGCAGGATCCTTGGTCATCTCGACAGGGAGAAGCTCAGGGTTCACGTGATGAAGGACGGGAAGATAGTGAAGACCGGTTCCGGCGAACTCGTTGACCGGATTGACAGAGAGGGATTCGCCGGTATATTCGAGGAGGTGGGAGCATGACCGAGACGATAACAATGCGCGACGCCAAGGAGATCATAAGGATGCAGATCGAGGAGCTCGCGAGGAGGAACAGGGAACCGGAGTGGATGACGAGGCTGAGGTACAAAGGCTTAGAAGCCTTTGAGAGGGCACCCCACAGGGACCCGGTAATAAGCGAGGAGGAACTCCTCCAGTTCATAGCCAAACCTGAGGTTGAGGGAATCCCTGAGAAGATCGAGAGCTTGGATGATCTCCCACCTGAGATGAAGGCCCTGCTGGACAAACTGGGCATAGACGAGGTAGAGCAGAAATACTTGGCGGGACTGGCGGTTCAGACCGACACAGGGGTTATCTACAACCAGTTCCTCAAGGAGTGGGAGAAGAAGGGTCTTATCGTCCTCCCGACCGAGGAGGCCGTTAGAAAGTATCCTGATATCGTGAAGCAGCACTTCCTCAGGCTGTTCCGCGTTGACGAGAGCAAGCTGACAGCTTACCACACCGCCATATGGAACGGCGGAATCTTCCTCCACGTCAAGGAGGGCCTCAAGGTCCCGTTCCCGCTTCACCTGTTCTTCCTCATCCAGGAGAGTGCTTTAGCTCAGGCGCCGCACATAATCATCATAGCCGAGAAAAACACGGAGTTCCACCTCATAGAGGGCTGCACCTCCCCGGTACTCACGAGGCACTCGCTCCACCTCGACATGACGGAGGCGTATTTCCACGAGAACGCGAGGGGCCAGCTCACGGTTTTACAGAACTGGCCGGAGTACGTTCACACGAGGCCGATGACGAGGGCAAAGATAGGAAAGAACGCGCGCTTCATCAACACGACAGTTACCCTCGGTTCCGGGAAGAGCAACATAGGCGACCCGCACTACTGGGTTGACGAGAAGGGCTACGTCGAGCTGAACGGCATTCTGCTCGGCCAGAAGGACTTCTACATTGACCTCGGTGGCAGGATGTTCCTTCAGGGTAGGGGCGCCGCCGGGATAAACGCCAGCAAGGCAGTGATAATGGACGAGAGCACCGTCATAACGCGCGGGGTAATAACGGCCGAGGCACCTAAAACCAAGGGCCACATAAGCTGTGACGCCCTGCTCATGAGCGACAAAGCGGTGATGGAGACCTATCCAGGACTGGTGAGTAAGGTTGACGATGCCGAGCTGAGCCACGAAGCTGCGATAGGCAAGATACGCGAGGAAGAGCTCTTCTACCTTATGAGCCGTGGCCTCGACGAGGAGAAGGCCACACAGCTCATCGTCAAGGGCTTCCTCGAGCCGATGCTCAAGGACATCCCGATGGAGTTCCTGGTTGAGATAAGGAAGATAATAGAGCTTGCCGTCAGCGGGGGCATGTGATCCCCTTCTTTTTTCTTGTAAACCACTTTTCCCGTCATGCCTTTTGATCAAGAGCCTGCAGAGGCTCTATTAGTTCTCCCACCTCTTGTCGAGCCTGAGGTAGAAGAACAGGACTATCATGAAGATCGTGATGTAGTAGCTCCACTCGAAGGGAACCACGCCCAGCACACCCAGGGTGTAAACGAAGGTGAGAACCAGCACCACCGCCAGCAGGATCCGGTAAAACGTCCTTTTCTTCATGCTCCCACCGGGAAAAAATAGGGGAGGGGACTTTTAACCCTGTCCCCTCAGCCGGAAGCGGATGAAGTCGCGTTGCAGACCAGAGGCTGGGGCTGGTAGTTGAAGGCCTCAGGATGGAGGTACTCGGCTATCTCCTCGAGCCCGTACACTATCCTGGGTCCGGGCCTTACAACGAGATCCTCGTCGCTGAGCACGTAAACGCGGCCGCTCTTCACGGCGTCAACGCTCGAAAGCGGTCCGGAGCACAGGTCTTCCGGCTTGATACCAGAGTTCGGCGAGATTATTATGACCTCGGGATTCCTCGCCACTATCTGCTCCTCGCTGGCGACGCCCCAGCCGGTGAAATCAGCGAAGACGTTCTCCCCGCCCGCGAGGTTTATGAGGTCGTTGATGAAGGTTCCATTCCCGGCGGTCCAGTAGCCGTTGTAGTAGCTCAGGATAAAGAATGTCCTCACCTTCGGCTTTCCTTCAACCATTGACCTGACGTAGTTCACCCTCGCCTTCATCTCGGCGATGACCTCTCTGGCGCCCTCTTCGCGGTTGGTGACCTTTCCGAGGAGCTCTATCTTCCTGTAAATGTCATCAATGCTCTTCGGGCTCACTATGATAACGGGTGCTATCTTCTCCAGGCTGTCGAGGATGCTCATCGAGAAGTCGTCCGCTACGATGAGGTCCGGATTGAGTGATGCTATGATCTCAAGGTTGGCGTACTTGCCGTAGCCTCCAACGCGGGTGATGTTCTTCACTGCCGGCGGAAAGTCATCGTAGTCGGTGACGCCAACGACCTTGTCACCGGCACCTATGTAGAAGAGGGTCTCGGTTATGCTCGGTGCGAGGCTGACTATACGCTGGGGCTCCCTCTCGATTGTAACCTTCCTCCCCGCGAAATCCGTTACGGTTAGCGGATAGCTTACCCTGAAGGCCTCGGGGTGGAGGAGCCTGGCGACGGTCTCCAGACCCTTCACGACCCTCGGACTTGGGTGGATCAGATCATTTTCGTTCTCAATGACGTATACCTTTCCTTCTCTTGCGGCCTTCGTGGTGGCGAGGGGCCCGTTGTAAACGTCCTGAACGGTCATGCCGCAGTGGGGAGTGAGGATTATCACGTCCGGGTTCCTCTCGATGACCTGCTCCGGGCTGACCGCCGGCCAGCCGGTGGTGTCGTTGAAGATGTTCCTTCCCCCGGCAAGCTCTATCACGTCGCTTATGAAGGTGTCACCGCCGGCCGTCATTAGCGGGTCGTTCCAGACGATGTAGAAAACGCCGGGCTTGGGATAGTCTTTGACGGCGGAGCTTATCTCCTCGATGCTGGAGTTGAACTCGCTTATAACTCTTTTCGCGTTTTCCTCGGCGTGGAAGATTTTTCCAAGGAGTTCGAGCGCCCCGGGTATGTCGTCAATGCCATGGGGGTCAACGATGACAACGGGTGCTATCTTCTCGAGCTCGCTGAGTATTGGCATGGAGTAGCCGTCTGCCAGTATCAGATCGGGCTGGAGTGATGCTATGATCTCAAGGTTGGCGTACTTGCCGTAGCCTCCAACGCGGGTGATGTTGCGGACCTCCGGCGGAAAGTCATCGTAGTCGGTGACGCCGACCACCCTGTTGAAGAGTCCGAGGTAGTAGAGGTCCTCGGTTATGCTCGGAGCAAGGGTGACAACTTTTTTCGGTTCCTTCTCGATTGTGACCGTTCTGTTGGCGAAGTCGGTGATCGTTATTGGGTATTTGGACATACTGGTCTCCGGGGTCGTTGATGGTTCCACACTGGAGGGCGTTTCGGGTGAGGCAACTGGGGTGCTGGACCGGGTGGTTTTACTTCCTATGCACCCGCTGGCAATCACCGCTCCCACGAGGAGCAGTATTATGAAAAGTGCGGTTCTTCTCATGCCGACCACCTGGATTATTTGTCCAGTGGTGGTCGGGCCGGTGGTTTATAAGGTTGTTGATCACTCCCGCTCCCTGTCCATTCGGAAGATGTCAACGCGGGTTATTATGCCCGCTATCCTGCCCTCCCTGTCCTGGACGAGTACAGCGGGATGCTCCTCAAGAAGGTACTTAACAACCTCCAGATCCTCGTCTTCACTGACTATCGGGAACGGTTCCTCCATCACTTCCATCGCCTTTCGGTCGTAGATGTCCTCATACTCGAGACTCTTGCGCACCAGAGTCTTCTCGGTTATCGAGCCCACGACCTTGTTGCCCGCTATCACCGGAACCTGGGAGATATTGTGCCTGTTCATCAGCTTTATAACCTCCCCGACGCGGTCATAGGGTTTTACCGAGAGAACCGGGGAGGACATGACGTCCCTGGCCCTTAGCCGGGCGTTCTTGCACTCCAGGAGGGCCTGGAGGATGCGGTTGAATGTCGAGAGCCTGGGATCCACCTTCCCGGTTTCGAGCTTCGCTATGTACGCTTGAGTAACCCCCGCCCTCTTCGCCAGCTCCTCCTGGGTTATGCCCAGCTCCTTCCTGATTCGGCGTATCTCCCTGGGATCAATCGGCCGGGGTATTGTCACCATTCATAACCACCGGTTATCAATCCCGGTTTTGGTCATTATAAGTCTTCCTCAGAAGGGCATCGAAGTGTGGGCCGGGCACAGAGCCCCGCGGTCATTAGTCGCGCGGGTGGATGCTCCCGGCCCTGTGGGCTCGGCGTGAGCACGCTCCGCTCACGGAACCCGATACCTCGCGGAGGCGGGTTGACCGAGCCCGAGCGAGGAGACGATTGTCCCCCCGCTGTCGGCGATTGGGATTAGCCCATGCAGATTTAAAAACATGACCCTCAGGCGGTTGAGATAAGTATCACCCCTATAACCGCCAGAAGGAGCCCCTCGATTATCCTCCTCCCGGGCTTCTCCCCCAGAAAGACCACGGCGAGGGCGGACGCGATCACGGGGTTTATGGCGGAAACCGGGGCGGCTATCTCGGAACCCACGAGATCAACTGAGTAAACGAAGGTGTACTGGCCGATCAGAAGACCGCTCACGGCCGCCCCCGCCAGAAGGAGCAGCTCCCCGGGGGTTATCCTCTTCAGCTCGGGAAGGTAGCGCGGGAGAAGGGTGGAAATGGCAAGGGTCGCGAATATCATCCTTATGCCCGAGAGGGTCAGGACATCCACGTAGCCTGTCAGCCAGTCCATCAGAAGTATCGCCAGACTCCAGGATATCGGGGCGAGGAGCGCGTAGATGAATCCCCGCGGATCGGCCTGCTCTTTCTCCTCGGCCCGTTTCACGATGATTATCGCAGCCACCACCATGATCGCCCCCACCACAACCCTGGGACTTACACTCCTTCCAAGGAAGAGGAAGGCCCAGAGCATCGTCCAGAGGGGGTACGTGGAGGTTATGGGGACCGTTCTTGAAACTCCCATCCTCCTGAGGGCATGGAAGTAGAAGTAGTCCCCCACGACGAACCCCAAAACACCCGAAAGGAAAGCGATTCCCAGGAGGAGAGGTGGCAGGGAGAGCACCCTGTGGAGGCGACCGGTGATACCCAGGATCACTGCGAAGAGAACCGAGACTATGTAAAGCCTTACGATGTTTACGGTCACCGGGCTCTTGTCCCTCATGCCGGCCTTTATCAGGACCGTGGAGATCGCCCATGCCGCGGCCGAGAGCAGCGCCATCAGGATACCCGCTACCGTTGGCTGCATGGAGGTTGGCCAGACATTCAGCTTAAAAACTTAACGTTTCGATGGGGAACGAATAACTCAGGAAAGCAGGGCCAGTGCGACGGTGTAGATCCACTCGCCGTCCACCCAGAGATCGAGAGCCTTCCCGGGCCGGGTTCTCCTTGTGAAGTACAGGATGTAAGCGTAGCCGTTGAGGATCGAGAAGAGGAGAACGGAAAGGTACTCCCGGAAGTAGCCCAGTCGCGCTGCCATCAGGAGCCAGGGGATCAGGGTGGAGTTGAGAACGAGCAGTAGAGTTCTGCTCTTCGCCAGTCCGAACCTCACGGGTATTGTTTCCACACCGCTGAGCCTGTCGCCCTCAACGTCTCTGACGTCGAATAGCACCGTGTTTATGAGGCTCTTTATGAAGAAGAAGTAATATACGAGGAGCACCTTAAGGGACTCAACGCTCCCGGCGGCCAGGGGGAGGAGGGCCGTTCCGCCGGCCCATGTGCCCGCTATGATCAGGTTCTTCACCACCGTGACGTCCTTGAGCCTCCTTCGCCCCGGGAGAATCCTGACGCTGTAGACGAAGCCCGTGATAACTGGAAAGACCAGCACCAGAACGGCCTCGGGACCTGAGAGGATACCTAGGATCAGGGCCGCCGCGAAGGACAGGATGGAGCCGTATCTTATTGTTCTGGCCAGGCGCCTGATGTATCTTACCCTCTCGGGGTTGTTTATTTCGTCTTCCTTGAGGTCGGTGAGCTTGTTAGTCCCGTAAACGCTGAATATGACGAAGAAAGTCGCCACCAGCAGGTTCCATTTCGGGGGGATTCCATAGAGGAGAAAAGCGAAGTACAGCTTGAAAACCCCGCTAACGGCCAGGAACAGGGACGTGGATATCAGGAAGCCGAACCCACGGCCAACTAACCCCATCACCTGAGAAGGAACGTGCCCGTCCTCCCGGAGCTGTTTAAGAAAACCGGACGGATACCTCATGAGGATGAGGAACCTGATTGGATCCTAAAGCACCCGTCTGGCATTTCTTCGGTAGTGTTCAAAAAGGTTTAGTCCCCACCTCCTGGCCCTCTCACCCGTTCCAATGAGATCGTTCATCATGTCATATGTTCCATCCGGAAAGAACAGGCCCAGGGAGATGAACTTATCCGTCACCGTGAAGGCCACCCTGGGATTCTCCTCGATGGTGTAGAGCCTGACGTTCGGAAGCTGCCGGACCCTCTCGACAACCTCGGGAGGTGTGAGGTCCAGGAGTTTCTCGTACACGGCGGTGGTGGTTACGATCTCTATGTCCGCATCCCCGATAAAGGCCATGTTTAGGAATTCCCTGGGGTAATCGGAAAAGAGAACGGGGGAAACGCCCCTGATCCACCGGGAGGTCCTTATCATCTCCATGTACGTCTCGTGGGGTGGTTTTATGTACTCGGGCGTCGTGGCATGGAGCCTTGAGCCCCTGAGGTCACCTATTCTGATCAGAAGCTCCTCCGGAATACCACTGAGGTCGTGGGTGAGCCAGAAGTCCTGAAACTCCTGGATCACCTCCAGGGCCTCGGTGAGGTTTCTGATTTGAAGGAACACCAGGTAGCCCAGGTTGGTCAGGCTGTATCTCTTGGTTGAGGGATCCTGGGTTATGAGTCCCTCCTCTATGAGGTCTCCCAGGGCATGGGATATGGTGGACTTGGTGGAACCCACCGTCTCGTATATCTCTCCGAGGGTCTTCGGGCCCTCCGAGAGGGATAGGAGGACTTTAAACCTCACGCCCGACGTCATAAGCATTCTAACCACGTTGTTTTGGTTCATGGCTTCTCTCCTCGCCTTTCCCATCAGCAACATTCCTAATAAACTTTTCCGGAATCAGGAATTTTTGCTATATCGAAACAATTTTGTTTTTATAGAGCAAAAACGTTATATACCCTGAGGTACAGGGTTGTGGTGTGGAGAGCATGCAGGTTGTAACGTCAGGGATTGACCACATTGACGCCGCCATCGGAGGGGGCATTATTAAGGGATCAGGCTTTCTGGTGCTCTACGACTCCTTCTCCTCCGGCTGGACCCTTCCCTTCAGGATACTCAAGCGCCAGATTGACCGTGGCGTACTGGGGGTATTCATAAACTACAACCTGCCCCTCTCGAGATTGCTCCTCAGGGCCAGATCCGCGGGACTGGACATTGAGGCAGAGGGGAAAAGGGGAAACCTGTTCGTCATAGACGTCTTTGGTTCGAAGTACGGTTCCTCCAACGGTTCTGGGGGCTATGTTTACACCATAGGCGGCTTCAACCCGGAGACTTACATCCCCAAACTGGAGCAGATTTATGAGGATATGTTCAGCAGAACCGACAGGACAGAGGCGGTGGACTTTCTGTTCTCCCTCGACGGAATGGCCCTCGAACTGGGGGAGGGCCTGAGCATCAAACTCATCCGACGTCTCCTATCAAATCACGTAATAAACGGAAGGCGCCTCTTCTCGCTTTACCTCCTCGGCGTCGACAGGGTTTCCAGGGAGTTCCTTTCCTGGAACGTTGAGTTCAGTGACTACGTGATCGAGTTCTCGAGCAGAAAGGAGGGGGACGGGATCTACGAGGAGATGTACATCATCAGGTCGCCTCTCCCCCAGTTCGAGCCCAGGGCCTACAGGTATGGGGTGAGGTTCCCGGGAGGCATTCCCCGGACCATTCCCGGGGGCAGGAGGACAATCTTATAAACATTCCTTTCCTAGAAACGCCGCATGATGACCCAGGCAGGGCTGACGAAAGGATGATGAAGATCTTGAGTGCTGATCAAAAGAAAAGGATCAGCGGATGATCACGTTTAAACGCCTGAGGTTCATCCCGATCCCGTACTCCCTCGACACTTCCCGGATTATGCGCTGGACGGTTTCCTCGATGTCCCTCTTTATCTTGTCCTCTGAAACGCCGGAGAACGAGCCGAAGAGCCCCCCGACGTTTTCCTTGATAAAGCTGGCCTCGATGTCTATGTAAACCGTCGAGCCCCTGACCTCGTGGTTGAGCTTGAGCCACTTGAAGGTCACCCTCGGAACGAGCTTGAGCTCCGCGTGGATCCTGTTCTTCAGCGTCTCCACAGCGGGCTCTATGCGGCTCCTGATCATCGTCTCCCTGGTTTCCTTCTTCTTCTCCTCAGTCAGGATGGCGAGCTCGTCTATTCCCGCCTCCTTCAGTAGCTGCTCCACCTCCCTTTCGAGGAGCTCCTTCTTGGCGAGTATTTCCGCGGCTTTCCCGGATTTTTCGACCGCCGTCGGCGCCACGGGGGCGGCCTTCCTCACGATCTCGACCTCAACGTTCCGAACGGTTATGTAGCGCTTGATTGTTCTAGCCAGTTCCCTGGCATGCCTTCCAAGGACGTCCCTCACTATCCTGACGACCTCGTCCTCCGTTAGATCCGTCTCAACGACCATTGAGAGGTTTATCTCGAACTCCTGCCTGCCTTTAACGTCGAAGTGGGCTCTATCAACCTTTATTCCGGAACTCTCGACCTCGTTGATAACCGTCCTGGCGAAGGCGCTGAAGTAGGGCCAGACGTCCTCCAGGACCGAGAGCATGACCCTTCCATCCTTGGTGACCTTCCCCGTTTTCTTCCTGTCCCTGTCCACTATCTCCTGTGGCTTCACCTCCTGGCCGTTGATGATGATGCTGACGTCCCGGATTATGGGCTTTACTTCCGCCTCCCTGAGGAGAATGGGGGCGTACTTGCTGACCGCGTGGAGCATCCTCTTCTCGGCGATCTCCGCTCCCCTGGAACCTCCCGTGGAGCTTCCCTGGATCCTGACGTTGAGGTAGACCACTCCCTCTCCGACGGTGGCATCGAACTCTATCCTCTCTACCTTGAGACCCCTTATTCTATCCGCCTCCCTGAGGAGAGCCTCTGCATAGGACTGGAAGGCCCTCTCCGGAATGCTGCCACCCGAGAGGTTGATGACCACCTCGGGCTTTCCAGAATCGGCCCGTTTTCTCGCAGGCTCTGGTTTCCTGGTGTGTTCGGGCTTCCCCTTTACCCCTTCCCCGCGCTTTATCCCCGCCGGACGGACGGGTTCCCTATCCACCGTTACCGCTTCGCCCAGCAGTTCCGCCAGGGGGATCTTTGGGGTGGAAGAGTAGGCCTCGATGTTCTCTGCTATGAGGAGCTTCAGTTCGATCTCGTCGAGGTCAAAGACGTCAACGACCATCGGCCTGCCGACGAAAGACTTTAGCACATCCACTGCCTCGTTCCCGGAGAGGTTCTGCTTTGTATCGACGAGCAGGCACTCAGCCGCGAGGACCTTTGATCTGTCCACTAGGGCGGTTATGTAGTACTTGCCGCCGCTGTTCTTGGCGAACACCTTGAGGAACGCCCCCGCCCCCTTCGAGAGGGCGCGCTGGAGGATCTCCCTGAACTCCTCCCTGGAGGTTACCACTGCGTTCTCGATGAGCGGAGCCTTATCGGGCAGCTGCATACCCATCACCATTAGCTATATATATCCCTCAGCGCAAAGAACCCCGGTGAATACTTCACCGTCCTAGTATACCAGCGCCTGTATTTAAACATTGTTGTGCAAGGGTGGGAACGATGAGGGTACTGGTACTCGGTGGGGGGGCCATAGGCAGGGCCGTGGCCGAGTCCCTTCGCGGCGAGTTTGATGTGACCATAATAGAGCGCGACGAGATCAGGGCCCAGGCCCTCGAGGAGAGCGGCTTCAACGTCGTCAGGGGAGACTTCTCCTACACGGCGACCCTCCTGAAGGCCGGCATAGACAGGGCCGAGCTGGTTATAATCACCACGATGAACGTTGATACGATAAAGAAAACCGTGTACGTGATCAGGTCCAATAACCGGGAGATTCCCATTGTAACCCTTCTCCCGGACGACGTCAGCCTCGACGAGCTCATCGCCCGGATAAAGGAGGAGTACGAGACCGATGTCAGGATTGACCACGCGATCTCCCCCAAGGTTGCCCTCAAGGACGCGATGGTTAGAACCGTTGAGATCATAGGGGAGGGTAAGAACGCAAAGCTTCTGGTCAGGAAACTGCGGGAGCTAAAGGCGGAGGGTGATTCCCTGCTCATACTCATGCACGACAATCCCGATCCGGACTCTATAGCAAGCGCTGCCGCTTTGAGCGTCATAGCCCAGACCCTGGGTCTTAGAACCCAGATAGTACACGGCGGGGAGATAACCCACCACGAGAACAGGGCCTTCGTCAATCTGCTGGGCATAGACATCAGACGGGTCACCAGGGGGTCCTACGAGATGAAGCGCTATCCCTTCATTGCCCTCGTTGACTGCCAGCCCAATGGCAACCTGACGACGCTCGATCAGGAGGACTACTCCAGGATAAGGATTATCATCGACCACCACCAGATCCTCCAGCACCTCGAGGAGCTCATACCCGACAATGCATTCCTTGACATAAGGCCCGAGGTTCACTCCTCCTCCTCGATACTGGCCGAGTACCTCCGGGTCCTGAACGTTCCCCTGTCGCCGCTTCTCGCCACGGCACTCTTCTACGGCATCTACGTTGACACCAAGAAATTCTCAAAGCTCAGCCACGTTGATCTGAAGGCCATCGAGTTCTTGGCCGGAAAGGTGGACTACGAGCTCCTCGACAAGATAGAGCACCCGGACATCAGCACCGAGACAGCGGAGATACTGGCGAGAGCGATACTCAACAGGCGCATCTACAAGAACGTCCTGATAAGCAACGTCGGTTTCATAACCAACCGCGATGCTATAGCTGAGTCCGCCGACTTCCTGCTCAGGATGGAGGGCATAACCACCGTCCTCGTCTTCGGTATAGTTGATGACAGGATAGAGATCTCCGCCAGGACGCGCGACGTCAGGGTCAATATCGGAGCGGTTCTCAGGGAGGCCTTCGGGGACATAGGGAGCGGTGGCGGTCACGCCCAGTCGGGCGGCGCCAGAATACCCCTGGGCATATTCAAACTCGCCAAGGACAAGAACTCGCTCCTCCGACTCGCGGAGGAGGCCATAACGGAGAAGTTCCTTGAGGCCCTAAAGGTTAAAGAGAGCTGATTACTCCTCTTTCGCTTTCACCAGGATTATGTCCCCTATGGCCGTAACCCTGTCGTAGGGGATGCCCACCCTCTCCCCGGGAAGCACGAGGGCGAGTACCTTTCCCCTTCCCCTGTCTATCTCGATGAGCACTTCGTCAACGTAACCGACGTAGTAGCCCCGGGTGTTGTAAATCTGCTTGCCGTAGAGCTTTGAGAGGCGCATCACCATTTTGACCACCGTTTCGGGTTATTGATGGACGTATTTAAACGTTACCTCCTGGGTATGTTCCTCGCGACCTCGAAGGCCCACCTGGCGAATAGCCCGAAGAACACCAGCGTGGCGCCCATAACTCCAAGTAGAAAGAGGCCCATCACGGCCCCCGGCTGTCCCTGAAGGGGCTCATAACCCCTGAATGTCAGCATTCCAACGGCGAAGCCTCCGAAATAGCTGAGGGGTGCAAGGAACATATCCAGGTAGTTCTCGGGACCGATGATGATCATCGTCCCCATCACGACCGCCAGCAAAAGATACAGGGGCAGGGATCCGGGTTTCGTGACCATCGTGACCGCCGCCAGAAGCGTCGTGGCCAGGAAACCCAGGGGAAAGGCCAGGGCCGAGGCCCTGAGCTCAAGTTTGCGTTTTCTTCCGAGGATCACCCCCAGGAGCAACCCCGCGTATACAGCGAAAACCGCCTTTCCGTTTCCCGTCAGGGAGTAAAGGGGAACCGCCATGGCAAAGCCGGTGAAGGAACCTATCCCGGCCCAGGTCAGCAGGGACTTTAAGTTCATCATCTCACGACCCTGACGGTTATCCTGTCTCCATCCCGGAGGTTGAGCTCTTTTCTCAGGTAAACGGGGGCCACTATCTCCGCTATCCTGGGTGGATGAACGGTCCTGGAGGGTATCACGAGGGCCCCTTCCATCCCGTTGATCCTCACGCGGTAGGCCTTCACGTCGCCGAAGGTTCTACCATCCTTCACAAAGCCGGGGAGAATGACAGGTCTGACGTTGCAGAGGGCGTCGAAGACGGTTTTTGGAAAGAGCACCCTGATGTTCAGGGTTCCGGGATATGGTTCAAAGCCCAGGTATTCCTTCATGAGGTGGGAGTACTGCTTAACGTAGTAGGCCCCCTCCCCGAGGCCGGAGACGACCTCACCCACTATCACGCCATCGTAGAGGACGCCCGATATCTCGTCGCAGAGCTCCTCAAGAAAGGCCAGCCCCCGGGAGGTTATCTCGACGTGGGTCTTCCTCCCCACAACCGATCTCTCCACCAGCCCCTCGGCTTCCATCTCCTCCAGAAGCCTGAGAATTGACTGGGGCGAAACTCCCAGTTCCTCCGCAAGTTCCCTCAGGGCGGCGGGGACCCTTCCCCCAATCGCACCCCTCCGGGCGAGTGAAAGGAGCAGCTTTATCTTCTTCATTTTCTCACCTTCGAGAGCCTATCCGCGATCCTCATCGGGCGGGGATAACCACCGTCGAGCAACCTTTCGACGATTTCCGCGGCAGATTCCAGATCTATCAGATGGCCAACGCTTACATAAGCTTTTCCCACCCTCCTCCAGAGATCCTGAGAAACGCCCCTCAGCGGCCTTTTGGCAACTCCAACGGTTGGCCTTCCCGTGAGGATGCCTATGTGAGACGCAAGGCCGTAGCCCCGAGGATGCGCCCTTCCGTGTCCCTCCACCAGGAGGACGTCGTACTCCTCATCCCGAATCACCAGGAGGATCGGCCGGGTTTCCCTCAGGAAAAAGTGGGTTGGGATGTAGGGGGCACTTACCCCGGTTTCCAGGGTCTTTGTTTTCAGGATTTCGCACTCCGAAAAGGAGCAGAGGGCGAAAGCCGATCTCGCGAGGTCCCCCCTGTAAGAAACGTCCACAGCGGCAACCGTTTCCACCTCGGAAACGTCGAGGGGCCTCTCGACCACCTTTTCCGCCAGCTCCCTCTGGGCAAGGGCCAGGAGTTCGAGCTTTTCTTCAGGAATTCCATAATTCTTTGTTTCCTTAATCACATAATCACCGAATTGGCTATTACCCGAGTCTCCGGAGGGTCTCGTCCAGCCTTGATTCGAGCTCCGCGTTGAGCTTTGCCCTCGTTAGATCCTCCAGCGTTCTCTCGAGGATTCCCCGTGCCTGATCCTGCTTCACCCTTACGTTAACGAGGCCCTTGGGGTACTCGAGGGTCATCAGCTCGTTGTAAACCTCCTCCATGAAGCGGTACGTTTCCTCGGCTTTGTCCAGCCTCCCGTCGAGAAGGAGCAGGAGGAAGTGTCTCCTCAGCTCGCCTATGAAGTCGCCCACTCCGAGGGAGTAGTCGGCGTGGGGAACACCCAGCTCCTCGGGTGAGGGGAACCTCTCTCCGGTCAGGTACGCAAAGAACAGGCTCGCCTCCACGAACTCCTGATGGGCGTTCTGAACGTAGCCCGTGTAGTAGAGGTCAGGATGGTCTTTGAGCTTCTCTCTAAGCTCATTTACCTTCTGTCTGGCGGTTTTGAGCCTCTCGCGGGCCTTCTCTATTTCGCCCCGGTGGAGGGCCTTCACGGTGTCCCCGCTGAGCCGTATTATCTCGCGCGTCAGTTTCAGCGCTTCCTCCCTTAGGGCGTCCTTCTCATCGAGAACCTCCCTAATCCTGGCAATTATCTCCCTCAGTTCCATACTCTCACCGGGAGGAGTTTGTGGAGGAGTTTAAAAATGTGGGCCCCGCCTATCACCGGCCTTCATCGGAGGCCGAGCCACCCTCGGGCGGTCCGGAGGGCGGGGTCCTGTGCGCCCGGCATCGTCGCACCCGCTCATCGCTGGCACAAGCCCACTCCCGGGTCCGGGCCACCGGGCACTCCATCGGATTCTTTCCTGAGTTTTTAATGCTTTTCCGTCATAACTATCAGGAATATCCAGTTCGGGATTTCATGCCGAAAATTATATAAGAGTACCGACTGACCCGGCTCTGCCCGGAAAGGTGGT
>Ga0256831_1000221_pt1 | contig 30393 bp, 26 predicted proteins | sample 132544metaG_FD_189087 | JGI IMG/M metagenome (GOLD analysis project Ga0256831, IMG submission 189087) | Hydrothermal vent microbial communities from Lau Basin, Pacific Ocean - 132-544 | ecosystem: Environmental > Aquatic > Marine > Hydrothermal vents | place: Pacific Ocean: Lau Basin | collected... | reverse complement strand
CACCGGGCTTCACCCGGTGCTATTCAAATAGCATCCCTTCGGGACTTTGGTAAAGAGTTGTTGAAAAAAACAGGTAAAGTTTTTTTAGCTTAACAAAATCGCTATCACATCAAAATAGGAATTAGCCAAAGATAGAAGAAAACAATCTAATCCTTTAAGTTCCGATTCAGACAGAATCTAACTCTTTTACCTACTTTTGCCAAAAGGATTTTTATGGACAAAAAGAAAAAAGAGCGCCGCTATGCGCGGCTTTATAAGCAGATTAATGATTTGATTGAAAAAAGCAGTAATAATCCGTTGTCGAACATGGCCACCATCAACGCCGTGCTTTATCATAAAATGGACGCTTTTTTTTGGACAGGTTTTTACCTGCTACAGGAAGGTAAGCTGCAGGTTGGGCCCTATCAGGGTTCATTGGCCTGTATTAATCTGGCAAAGGATACGGGTGTTTGCTGGGCGGCCATTAACCAAAAAAAAGTAATCAGGGTCGATGATGTGGAAAAGTTTCCGGGGCACATTGCCTGCGACAGCCGCACAAAATCGGAAATTGTTATTCCCTTGTTTGATAATCACAATCATATTATAGGTGTGCTGGATGTTGACAGCAGCACTTTAAATTCGTTTGATGAAGTAGATGCAGAATGGTTACAAAAAATTATTGAACTTGTTTAGTTTGATTAACTTTGCCGCTCAATTTTAAAGTATGAACTGGTTACTACATGCATTTATTATTTTTGCTTTGGCCGTCCATGTGCTTCCGCCCGGACTGCATGCAAATGTTGGCTCCAACAGGCTTCAGGCTGTTATGGCAACAGTTATCGTAAGCCTGCTTCAGGTTAGTATGTTTGGTTTTGGAAGGCTGATTGGAGGCACTTTTTTGCATCTTTTGGAAGGCATTAAATCGGGGGTAATCTTTTTTACCTTCTTTTTAGTAGGTGTGCGTATGGCCATGGAGGCATTTAAAATAAGAAAAGGGAATGTGGTAATGAGGCTTGATAACCCCAGGCTGATGCTGTTAACAGGCGTGGCACAAGGTGTTGATGCTTTTTTAGTGGGGATGGTGTTTTATTTTTTCCCTGAAATTAAATTTGAAGCCAGCCTGATTGCCCTGTTTCTGCTTTCCGCCTTTTTAATATTGCCGGCCATTTATTCTGATGAGAAAAAAAGCGCCTTTTCGCTTGCAGCTTTGCTGTATATATTTGGAAGCATTGTGTTTGTATTTGGTGCGTTGTATAGTTTATTTGTTATTTAAAAAATGAAACCTAAAAATAATCTTATGAAAAAAATATTCATATTAACCATTGCCCTGTTAGCGGGTTTTTTGTCTTTTTCGCAGCCACCAGCAGGCTATTATAACAGTGCTCAGGGAAAAACAGGTTACACTTTAAAAACGGCTCTTTATAACATTATTAAAAACCATCACGATCAGGGTTACTCGGCCTTATGGACTTTTTACCTTACTGGCGATATAATGCCGGCAAACCTCACCAACAGCGGAAACTCCACAAACAAAATTTGGGACATCTATTCCTTTAATCCCAATGGCAGCAACCCTTACGAATATAATGCCGGTTCCGACCAATGTGGTAACTACAGTGGCGAAGGATCGTGTTACAACCGCGAACATACCTTTCCGAAAAGCTGGTTTAACAATGCGGCTCCCATGAAAAACGATGTGGTTCACATTTTGCCCACCGATGGTTATGTGAACGGCAGACGCAGCAACTGGCCCTATTCGGAAGTGGGAAATGCCACCTGGACTTCACAAAACGGGAGCAAGCTTGGCAGCAGCAATGTTTCGGGATATTCGGGAACGGCATTTGAACCCATTGATGAGTTTAAAGGCGATTTGGCCCGTATCTATTTTTATATGGCAACCCGCTACGAAAATGAAATCGGCAGCTGGGAAAACAACTCATCCAATGCCGATGCCGTACTTGACGGAACCAACGACCATGTGTTTGAAGACTGGTATTTAAACCTGATGGTAAAATGGAGCAACGAAGACCCCGTAAGTCAGAAAGAGATTGACCGTAACAACAAAATTTACGATTTTCAGCAAAACCGCAACCCGTTTGTTGACCATCCCGAATACATCACCCTTATTTGGGTTGACCCTTCGGCAGTGGTGAATCCGCTGGACTTAAAACTATCGGTATATCCCAATCCGGTAATTAACAAGCTTCATATTACCTATGCTGATAGCCATGAGGCTGCCTATTTTATTGTTAATATGTCGGGGCAAAAAATAAAATCGGGGACACTGCACAACGAAAACAATATCGACGTAAGCAGCTATCAAAAAGGATTGTATTTGTTAATTGTTACAACCCCTGACGGAAAGTACATTAAACAGTATAAGTTTTTAAAAGCATCATGATTTCGAAACCTTACATAAGAATTACCAAAGCGTTTAAATTTGAAACAGCCCATTCGTTGCCGGGCTACGACGGGCTTTGTAAAAACATTCATGGCCACTCGTACGAGCTGTTGGTTACCGTTGCAGGCACCCCCATCGAAGAAAAAAACCATCCAAAGCGGGGAATGGTAATGGATTTTGGCGACCTGAAAAAAATTGTTCGGGCAGAAATTGTAAAGCCTTTCGACCATGCGCTGGTATTGCGAAGCGATGTTTCGGAAACGTTGGTTGCCGAGCTAAAAAATAATTTTGAAAAAATAATTTTACTCGATTATCAACCCACCAGCGAGATGATGCTGTTGGATTTTGCCAACCGGTTAAAAAACGCACTACCCCAAAACATCGAACTAAAATATTTATTGTTGCGCGAAACGGTTACCTCCTACGCCGAATGGTTTGCCGAAGAGAATTGATTTTGCCATTTGCATACTCAAGCTCGTCCGGATTTGTAATTTGGATGAGTTAGCTACCCCCAAAAAAGCAACAGGTGTTCACTGTATAAGATTACTATGGGTTTCGTTTCCGTCCAACTTCGTTATCCAGACAGGCCTTGACCCTCGTAAATTATTGCTCCGGATTACAAAATCCGGACGAGCTTAAGTGTTTATTTTTTTATCCAAACTCCTCTTACAAGTCTTTTGCAATTATCTGATATAGTGTAGGTATAAGCTCCTTTGGGTAAAAAGTGAATATCAATTGTTGTTAAAACTCCATTTAGCTTTTGTTCGGCAACAACATTTCCTATTATATCTTCAAGCCTAAAATAACAGGTTACATTCGAGAGTGTATTATGTTTTATGTGAATTATGTTTTTTCCGGGATTCGGATACACTAATAAATTTTGTTTATAACTATTTTTCGGATTAGAAGATGTAACCATTCCGTTATCATCAATTTTAAATAATACTATGTCGCGTTCTTGTAAGGGGTTCGTTTGCCAATCGTAATAGGTGGCCATTACTATACATTGATTGTTAGACGTTACAAAAAGATTTTTCATCATGTAATTACCATCACCTGCAAATATTGTTGTCCAGTAAATATCATTTGTATAAAGGTTAGAACACTGTAACACAAGGCTATGGTTCTCGTGTTCAAATTGTGGGGGGTATGATCCGCTCCAATTTGTATTATGCGTACCTCCCATAAATATTGAGTCAGTAGTATTAAAATCCAAACCGCCGGCATTATCCAACGAGTCGGGCAGATATATATAGTTTGAATCAACAACTGATAATCCGGTATCAACTAAATAATAGCTTATATCCAGACTGCTTTCCCTTTTTAGTCGTTTAAAGAAACCAATCCCTTGCAATGCATACGAATAGCTATTCACGGGCATTACATAGTATTGATTGAAAAATTGATTCTTAAAAGGAAAATCTTTTTCTTTTAATTTGCAGAAATTTGTATCGTAAAATGAAACTGATTGAGCGTTAATTAAATGATATGTGTTTGAAGCGACATTGTAATGTATCCTCACGTATCCGCTACTTGTTAAGTCAACAATATAATTTATTAATTCTTTTTTGTTGTTTGTAATAATAAATAAATTGTGATGGCTGGAAGTAAAATTATTGGATATTGCAGTTATTACGATTTGACCTTTAGAATTTGTATCCGCATCAAAAAACAGCTCATGGTTACCTTGAATTCCTAAGATTCCTGTTTGTATAGTGTCTAATTCTTTTGTAAACGAAGAGAAAAAGATATGTTCTTCTGATAAGTCAGTTTTAATTGCGCGTCCTAATATGATAACCGTATCTCTGATTACTTGAATTTTATATGCAACAGTGTAGTAATTTGGAATTGATAAATCAATTGAGTCTTCAATACTCAAATTACTGTCTGAAACATAAAGCCTGCTATTGTAGCCATAGATACCCCACCAACTCATATTCAAAGTATCTGAAAACACTCCATGCCGGGTAAGAAATAAGTATTTATTTGGTTGTAATTCCAATCCGGCTTCAACGGTTTCATCTTCCGGAGAATGAATTTTATAACTTCTGATACTTTGCGCAAAGCTTATGGAATTATTGAAAAGCAATAACCCCAAAAATATAGTTATATATCTCATAATGAAGGTATATACTAATTCACCCTACTTCAATAATTGAGCTACTATGCACCCTCAGCCTTTCCGGTATCCCTCACACCACCTGCCTACCTCGACCGAAAAGGTTTTGCTCCCCCGCATTTGCCTGCTTCGGACGAAATTACTTAATTACGCTTTCTACCGTGCAATCACCAATTGTCGGGAGTCGAAATTGCCCTGTTTATCCGTTACGGTAACAACATAAACACCGTTGGAAAAACGGCCGGCAGGAACAACAACTTCGGATTGTCCTTCGTGCAAAAAGAAACGGTTCGAATAGACTGTTTTTCCGGTAATACCGGTAATGGTACAGGTTATTTGCTGTGATTTTTTTAATTTAACCGACAATACTACCTGTTCGCCATTTGCCAATGGATTGGGATAAAGATTGTTTAGCAACTCCCGGTTAGCTTTTCTACCTGGAAAGATAAAGTCAACGCTTGACAGGCTTAACTCTATAACCATGTTGTCGATTTGAGGGGTTTCTTCATTTAACTCAACTTCAATTTCGGATGTGTTTACACCCGTTACCTCCGGAAAGAGTTTATATTTGGAAAGATTTATTTCCGAAAAATCAAAGTCGCCATCATAGCCCGTGTAAAGGTAAGCCATGCTGTTTCCTGTTGAATCGAGCAGGTAGAGCGAAATATTTTCTCCCGAACTAAGGCCAAATCGTTTCAAACCTCTGTCAACAACAAAAATGTTGCCTTTAATGGCTCCTTCGCCTGCTATTAGTCCTTCGGCGGGTAAAAGGTGAATGTCGTAATCCCAGTTGGTAGTGCAAACATTACAGGTTTCTGAATTTTGCCATTTTAAAGCATCACCGTAATAGGTAGGACACATGCTTCCGTAAAACCCCGATTCCCTGTCGGGTTGGGCTTTTATAAGATAATCACCGTTGGGAAGGTTGTAAAAAATGTAAAAACCCAATGTATCAAACAAAACCGTATCAACCGGAATATAAGTATCAATGGAATCCTTATAGTATAAAAAAGCTTTTCCGCGGTCGATGGGAAAAAGGTCGGCAAAAACCTGCCCCCCAATATGATAGAGAGATTTTTCGCGAATTAAAATCATTTTTGAATAGGCATTGGTACTTGGGTTGCCGTTCATGGTTGACCGGATAATTAGCTTGACACGATAAACACCGGGGCTTAAATAGGTGTGATCGGGGTTTTTTTCATACGAAACTACACCATCACCAAAGCTCCATTTATACGAAACAATGTTTTGTCCCGACGACAGATTAATAAACCTATAATGAAAACGGTTACCCCCCTGTTTTTGAACATACCGGAAACGGGCTTTTAATATATTGGTGTGAAAAGGCATATCAATAAGCAGGTTAACCAATAGCGACATTTCTGTATTCCGGAAAAAACGATAGTAAACCGTTGAGTCGATTTTTTGCTGATTTTTATCCAACGTATAAACTTCAAGTTTTCCCTTTGTCAGATTGGTTCTAATGGTGTCGTAATAAAATCCGTCATCATCGGTAAAAACTTCTTTGTAATAGTTCTGTCCATTCGATTTAATATCAGGCGTGGTAATAATTACTTTGTGATTGGCTATGGCGTTGCCATACTTTTTATTGATAATCTGGCCGGTAACAATAATGTTGTTGGGTTTATTGGAAGTAGCATAAACCTCAGCAACTCCTGATAGCAACAGAGCAATGAATAGTATTGAGTATTTCTTCAACATTTGTGTTTACATTTTATTTTAATGTGTAAATAAGTCCGAAACGCAAGCCGATACCTGAAAGTGGAGTATTGTAAACATCACCACCATTGATACCGTTTATAAAGTAGTTGTATTCCGGCTCTACGGAAAGCAACCATCTTTTGGCAATGGCATAGTCGAGACCAAAACCTATTTTGAAATCATATTGTGGCGAGTGCCTGTTTGCCAAATTATACTTCATATAAACGGCTGACTGGTTTCCCTGTAAGGGGTTGTCTCTTTTTTCAGTCAGAATAAAGTTTACCTGTGAGCCGGCATAAATACTCCAGCCAAACTTGTTTACATGATTATGATAACCAAAAACCAACGATGTTTGCAGGTACAGATATCGGTTGGTCTCTTCCGAGATGGTTATATGCAAAATCGAATCATAAACATCTCTGGTTTGCGTGTGATAAATCGGCGTAACCGTATTTCCAACGGTGTCAAAAGTAACATCGACAACATCTTCGTAACTGCCAAGATAATCCCAACTCATATAATCGGCTTTTACAAAACCTTTGTCTCTTGCATAACTCAGGCCAACACCCGGACGGATAAACCAATGATTATTAAAATAATAAGTTGGCTCAACTTTTATGGCGTAGCTGTTTTGAATGGTTAACGAATCAAAGGGATCAAAAATAAACTCAGGTGAAAAATAGACACCTAATACCCAGTTTCCGGACTGTTTTTTATGGGTAAAAGATTGGTTGTTGTTTTCAATTTTGCCGGGTTTTAAAATTGAAAACGAAAGGCTGTTATTAAGAGAAGTTGTTTTTTTAGGAATTGCCTGAATAGCAGAAAAGTCTGCGGCGGATTCGCCGGTATTGTTAGCTAATGCCAACAAAAATTGTTCGGATATGGAGGCTTTTTCAGGTTGTTGGCCACTTAATGTTTTTGATTTATCAGCAGTGCCTGCGTTGTGTTGCTGCCCATTGTTAACCGGTGCAGATGTTAAACCGGAAGATGCTGTATGTTTTACAACATAATTTTGGTCAGCTTTATGAGTGGTAGTATAGCTGTTTTCGTTTTGTTTTTGAGTATTTTGCTGTTGCTGAATGGTCTTATCTGTTTCAATGTCGATAGCAATATTGCTATTGGTAGTGTTTTGATAGGCAGTCTCTAAAGATGGCTTTTTATCAGGTTGATCATTTTGCAAAGATAACAACCAATAACCAGTCAGCAAAATAGCCGCAACTATCAAAATAGCCGCAACTTTTGCCGACAAAGAACTGTACCACGGAACTACACCTTTGTCCAAAGCAGAAGCAATACCTGCCCAAACGCGCTCAGGTGGCTGAGGTGCAAAATCCTCAAACTTCTGTTTAAACAGGTTGTTAATATGTTCGCTATTGGTCTCCAATGTTTTCTTTTTGTCTTATTTTTTCAAGTTTCTTTTGTAGCGACGCCCTGGCTCTCGACAGCTGTGACTTTGATGTGTTTTCTGAAATTCCCAGCAACTCACCAATCTCTTTATGGGTATAGCCTTCAATTATATTCAGGTTAAAAACCGTTCGATAACCGGCAGGCAACTCTTCAATCACCTTTAAAAGCTCGTTAGCCGACATCTGCTCTACTATATAAGCATTAAAACCGGCTGCTGAACCGGCATGCTCAATGGGCTTTGTAAAAGAACGTTTTATTCGCCGTTTGTAATGGTTGATAGCCGTGTTTACCATGGTTCTTCTAACCCATCCTTCAAACGAACCGTCACCCCGGTAATCTTTTATATACCGGAATATTCTGATAAATCCCTCTTGCATAATATCTTCCGCCTCATCGCTATCGGCAGAAAAACGCAAGCATACACCAAACATTTTTGGTGCAAAAAACCTATAAAAAGACTCTTGTGCCTTTCTATTGTTTTTTTTCAACTGTTCTATTAACGACTTGTCAAAATGCATTTGCGGGCTTATCCATTCGGGCTTAATGATGGCTCAAAAAATAAGCACGCAAATTAATAAAAACTTACATAGGTTTTAGAAATTTGACACTAAGCCATAAAAAATGGTTGCATAAAATAGCTTATATGCAACCGGGCTTACTATTTTAATGCCACGGGGGTTTGTCACGGAAAGCATAAATGGTTGAGTGCCAATCTTAAAAGCCTTGGTTATTTATTTTACTGCCGGCAGTAAGAAAGAGAGGGTAGTATTTAAATCAGCCCTTTAAACAATGCTCGTATCAATTTGGTTCTCAGAAGTGGCAATAATTCCGGCAATGGTGGTGTCGCCGGTTACATTTACAGCTGTGCGAAGCATGTCAAGCGGCCTGTCAACTGCAAAAATTAGCGCGATGCCTTCGGTTGGAATTCCAACCGCTGTAAGTACAATAACCAACATTACCATGCCCGCTCCGGGAACTGCTGCTGAACCGATAGAGGCAAGCGTAGCTGTAAGGATAATGGTTAACTGTTGACCCAGACTTAGGTCCATTCCATAAACCTGTGCCAAAAAAACTGCTGCCACTGCCTGGTAGAGGCTGGTTCCGTCCATATTGATAGTGGCACCCAAAGGTAAAACAAAACTGGCGGTTTCGTTTGAAATGCCCAATTCTTTTTCAGCTGTTTCCATAGTGAGGGGCAGAGTGGCCGCACTGGAACTTGTTGAAAATGCCAACAACTGAACCTGCGTAAGCGCCTTTAAAAATCGTTTGTATTTAATTTTTGTAAAAAACCGGATGATAACCGGATAAACGGCAAAAATCATAATTAGCAAACCCAGTATTACGGTAAACGAATACATGCCTAACGCGGCAAAAAGCGAAACGGTATCCTTTAGGTTGTCACCTGCAATATCAACAATTAGTGCCGCCAACAGAGCAAAAACCCCAAAGGGTGCCATTTTCATAATGATGTCTATCATTTTTAATACAATGTCGTTGGCGCTGTCAATAAACGCTTTAACAGGTGCGGTTTTGCTTTCAGGAAGCATAATCATACTTATACCAAAAAGAAGTGCAAAAAAGATAACTTTCAGCATTTGAGTGTTATCGGTCATGGCGCCAAAAATATTGGAGGGAACCAAATCAACCATAAATTGCAACGGGCTGTTTTGTTTTACATCGGAGGCAGCAGCCTGTTTTTGTTTAACATTGTCGGCATATTTTTGTTTGAACTCCATCACCTTTTCTTCCGGAAATATTTTACCGGGGTTGGTAATGTTTACAATAACAAGCCCTATAGAAATGGCAATTACAGTAGTGAGAATATAGAGCAGAATGGTTTTTAGCCCCATGCGCGAAAGTTTTGAAACATCTTTCAGATTTGTTATCCCGCTTATCAGCGATACTAAAACTAAAGGTACGGCAATTAGTTTTAAGAGGTTAATAAAAATGGTTCCCCAGGGCTTTATGTAAAAAGTGGTAAACTCAATCCAGTCCGCTTTAACCGCTACCAGACCCCATACAATACCAATTACCATTCCGATTAATATCTGCCAGTGAAAAGCTATTTTCTTCATCTGTTTACATTTTATAAATTTTGTAACAGGTTGGTTTCCCTCTGTTTTGTGTTTTGTTTTAACTTTTAGGAAAAATATCAAAAGTCAAACATACACAATTTTTCATTCCTTTTTTTAAATGTCCGGTTTATGAGTTGAAAATACTTTACTTTTGTTTTTGGCAAATTATAAAACAACCATTATGTCGAAACCAAAAAAAATTGGTATTTTAACAGCCGGTGGTGACTGTCCGGGATTGAATGCTGCCATAAGAGGGGTGGGCAAAACGGCTATTGTTAAATACAACATGGAAGTTATAGGCGTTTCAGCCGGATTTTTAGGGCTTCTTAATAAAAATTTTATGCCGCTTGACGAACCTTCCCTTTCGGGGATATTAACCGTTGGCGGAACCATTTTGGGAACCTCTCGCGAGAAACCTTTTAAAAAGAAATCATTTTTGTCGGTTGACAAGCCCAAAATTATTAAGGAAAACTACGAAGAAAAGGGATTGGATGCTTTGGTATGTATTGGTGGTAACGGCACCATGAAAACAGCTTACGGGTTGTCGGAACAGGGTATGAACATAATCGGTATTCCAAAAACCATCGACAACGATGTGTGGGGAACCGACCAGACCTTTGGTTTCGATTCGGCATTAAACATTGCCACCGAAGCCATCGACAGGCTTCATTCAACGGCCAACTCGCATAAACGTATCATGGTTATCGAGGTAATGGGGCATCATGCCGGATGGTTGACATTGTATGCAGGTATGGCCGGGGGCGGAGATGTGATTTTAATTCCCGAACTGGATTACGATCTCCATACTATTATGAAATATTTAAAAAACCGGGCTAAAAAGAAAAAACCATATTCCATTGTAGTTGTTGCCGAAGGCATTAGAAAACCGAAAAAATATACTTCTGCCGCCGAATACATTGCCGACAGTATTGAAACGGAAACGGGCATCGAAACACGTAAAACTATTTTAGGATATATTCAACGGGGAGGAAGCCCTTCGCCTTACGACAGGTTGCTGGCTACGGGGTATGGTGCCGAAGCTGTGGAGTTGATTGCCAACAACGATTTTGGTAAGATGGTGGTTAAAAAAGGCGAACGAATCGAATCTATTTCGTTAAAAGAAACCAGTGGTCGCTTGCGTGTGCTGCCTACAAACCACCCGCTACTTGAAAAAGCCAAAGGGTTGGATATTTGCCTGGGAGCGAAATAGATTTGAAGCAGATAACCTGTGTTTCAGGAGGTCGGTATGCTTTCTTATTGAGAATAATGGCATAATAATCAACTTATCCCAACCTGAACAAGCTACTTTAGCTTAAGTAGAGTTGTCTTTTAAACCCGACTAAATAGCCGACTCAAACTGCTTTAAAAAACGCATATCGTTTTCAAAGAAAAGACGCAGGTCGTTGATACGGTATTTCAACATGGTGATGCGCTCGATACCCATCCCAAAGGCAAAACCGGTATATTTTTTACTGTCGATGTTGCAGTTGTCGAGCACATTGGGGTCAACCATTCCGCAACCGAGTATTTCGACCCAGCCGGTATATTTACAAACATTACATCCTTTTCCACCGCAAATGTTACACGAAACATCCATTTCTGCCGAGGGTTCGGTAAATGGAAAATAGGAAGGGCGAAAACGAATTTTGGTGTGTTCGCCAAAAAGCTCGCGGGCAAAATAGAACAGCGTTTGCTTTAAGTCGGCAAACGAAACATCGGTGTCAACATACAATCCTTCAACCTGATGAAAAATACAGTGGGCGCGTGCCGAGATGGCTTCGTTGCGAAAAACCCGTCCGGGAGATATGGTTCGCAACGGTGGCTGTGCGTTTTCCATCACCCTTACCTGTACCGAACTGGTATGGGTTCGTAAAGCAATGTCAGGGTCTTTCTCTATAAAAAAGGTATCCTGCATATCGCGTGCGGGATGGTCGGGCGGAAAATTCAGAGCGGTAAAGTTGTGGAAATCATCTTCAATTTCAGGCCCTTCCGAAACGGTAAAACCAATGCGCGAAAAAATGTCGATAATCTCGTTGCGCACTACCGAAAGCGGATGGCGGGTACCCAAAGGAGCTTCAACAGGCAAAGTTAGGTCGAGGCCCGAAACGGTAGTCTCCGAAGCACTTTCCATGGCTTCTTTTAAGGCCACAATTTTTTGCTGAACAGCATTTTTTAAACCGTTAATCAGCTGGCCGACTTCTTTACGCTCCTGAGGAGGTACCGACTTAAAATCGGTAAACAATGCCGGTATCAGCCCTTTTTTACTTAAAAATTTTATACGAAAGGCTTCCAACGCTTCAATGTTGTCGGCATTAAAATTATTAACCTCTTCTAAATATTGTGTTATTTTCGTTTTCATCATTCCAAAATTTCAATGGTCATGGTAACAGGTTCTACGGGAACATCACCGCGGCCGGTTTGAACGGCGGCAATTTTATCAAGTACATCAAACCCACTGAGCAATTCGCCAAAAACGGTATAATTGCCATCCAAATGAGGTGTGCCACCGATGGTTTTATAAGCTTCTTTTTGTTCGTCGGTAAATTGATGGCCGGTGCGGCTGGTAACCATATTTAAATAATTATCGTCCACTTTTTGTCCCTGAACAATATAAAATTGCGACCCTGATGACTTTTTTTGCGGATTAACCTGATCGCCCATTCGGGCTGCGGCCAGTGCACCTTTTTTATGAAAATGATTGGGTAAAATTTCAGCATCAATGGTATAACCGGGGTCTAAACGGCCATCCTTATTTTGCCCACCCTGAATCATAAATCCTTTAATAACACGGTGAAAAGGAGAATCGTTGTACCATCCTTCTTTGATAAGTTTAATAAAATTATCCCTGTGTTTGGGAGTGTCGTTGTATAACTTGGCAGTCATATCGCCAAATTTGGTGTGGATAACCACAAGGGTTTCCGGTTTTTCTGTTTGTGCCATTATTTGAATACTAAAAATTAAACCTAATATTAACAATACATTTTTAATCATGGTTACATTGCTTTTAAATGAGCCTGCGAAATTACGAAAAATAAAAAGAGTACGGAAATGATATAAGATTTTAGATTTGCTGCTGCTCTCAAGACAATAAAAAATCCGGACAGCTCGAAAACTGTCCGGAAAACCAACTTCCTACCTTTGGTATATTATATCTTGCCGGCAATAATAATTATTAAAGCCTCAATGGACCAACTAATTCCGGGAAACTTTTTTCAACTTGTCAAGTTCCTGTTTTAAGAGCTTATTTTCGTTCTTCAGCAACTCAACGGCTTTTATAAGTTCTTCAATTTGCACCTGTTGTTCGTAGTTTGCTTTATAGTTGTAAGTGGCTATTTCATCGGTTAATATTGCATAGCCGTTTCGCAGCGCATCGGGTACCGAGTTGGGATCAAGCTCTTTGAGACCCTTTTCGGTTTTTTCGTCAAAGGCTCCCTGCGGTTTTGCTTTGGGCGGATGGTTTAACAGCTCTTTGGTAACTTTTCTGTCGGTAAATGCCGCTGCCCCAACATTATTCAGGTTGTCGCAATAAATATCGCCCCAGGCCATTGTACTGCTTCCCAAATCCTGTTCTTTGTGGGCACCGGGCAGTATGTTTCCGTTTTCAATAAAAACATTGTGCGAACCCTGGTAGAAAAACAGATGGTTGGAAGTGTTGGAATATCCCATGGAACCTCCGAAAGAACCGTTGTCATAAAATTTTATCTGGCCCAAATTGGCTCCGGAGGCTTTTATTTTTAAGGAAGCCGTGTTATTGGTCGATTCGATGGTTGAGGTCACAACTCCGGGATTCTTAACAGTAAAATCACCGTTTATCTGTACCAGCTCATTATCAAATTCACCATAGATAAGGGAATTAGTATCATTTGCAATATATAGGCGGTTGTCAGAATCATTATAATACCCCGCCTTATAACCCAGAAAAACACATCCGCTACGATTATCCATAAAACCTTGGGTGTAGGCTCCCACTGCCGTATTGTGGCTGCCTGTTGTATTATTTATTAAAGCCTCGTACCCAATTGCTGTATTATTTTCTCCTGTTGTATTGGATCCTAGAGCATTACCTCCCATAGCAGTATTCTTCGAACCTGTTGTGTTACTAGTTAAACTCAAAATTCCAGTAGCAGTATTGTTGTCGCCCTCCGTATTTTGTTCTAACGACCGGAGCCCGGTCGCAGTATTATCCGATCCGATGGAGTTTGAAAAAAGCGAAGACGAACCGGTGGCAGTATTATCCGATCCCGTGGAGTTTAAATAAAGAGAATGATACCCCATAGCCGTATTTAATTTTCCGGTAGTGTTTGTATAAAGTGCTTTTGACCCTACTGCTGTGTTGTAGGTAGCTTCTGTTCCCGAAGCTCCGGTGCCATTGTTATATAGAGCCGAATCGCCAATGGCTACAAGATTGCTAGTGTATAAATTATGATAAAGTGCATTGGTTCCAACAGCCGTATTGGAATACCCTGAAATATTAAAATCCAAGGCTAAATTACCGCATGCAGTATTGAAACTTCCGGTTGAATTGTTATACATTGCCATTTTTCCATATGCCGTATTGGCGTTGCCTGCAATATTATTATACAATGCTTCTTTCCCGACAGCAGTATTATAGTTCCCTGAATCATTCATGTACATTACCTGATAACCAATGGCTGTATTTTCATATCCTTTTGTATTATTAGCAAGTGCCGTAAATCCATCAGCTGTATTATGTCCTCCTGTTATATTAAAATATAAGGCATCGCATCCGGTTGCTGTATTTTGACTTCCATAAGTATTGTTGCGAAGAGCATCTGAGCCAGTGGCAGTATTATCTTGCCCTGTTGTATTCGAATAAAGCGCTTTAATACCATATGCGCTATTGGCGTATCCTGATGTATTTGAATAAAGTGCCTGATATCCTGTAGCACTATTAGCTGACCCTGTTGTGTTTGAAAAAAGTGCTTTTGACCCTACGGCAGTGTTGTATAATGCTTCATTAGCACCGGCACCAATCCCGTTATTAAATAGTGCCGAGTCACCAATGGCCACCAGGTTCATCCTTTCAGATATAGAATTTAAAGCTGCCGGACCTATAGCAATATTAGAAAATCCGGTGGTGTTAGAATAGAGTGCCCACTGGCCAATGGCCACATTGGATGAGCCGCTTAGGTTGTTATCTAACGCCTGATACCCTATCGAAGTATTTAACGCTCCGGAAGTGTTTGACTGAAGTGCTCCGGCACCATAGGCAACATTATAAGAACCGGTTGTATTGGCATTCATGGAACCCAGCCCCACAGCAGTATTTTCAGCGCCTGAGGTATTAAACGTCATCGAATGATATCCTGTTGCAGTGTTTCCGGCTCCCGAAGTGTTGCTATACAACGCTTTTGAACCCAATGCGGTATTTAAGGATGCTTTGTTATTGTAAAGTGCCGAATCGCCAATAGCTACAAGGTTGCTTCCGGTATCGTTTTGATACAGCGCACGAATCCCCATTGCTACATTGGAATAACCGGTGGTGTCAGAATATAAAACATCAGTACCGACCGCCACATTGTTGTTGCCGGTTTTATGGTTCAGCAAACTTCGGTAGCCAATGGCAACGTTACCGCTTGCTGTGGTTGCACCGTGTAAAGTGTAGGAACCGAAAGCTGTGTTGGAGTATCCCAATGTGTTGCTTTTTAGCGCTTTATAACCGGCTGCTGTATTGTCGTATCCCTGTGTGTTAGCACACAAGGCTTTGGAACCCACGGCGGTATTATCGGAACCTTCGTAGGAATTTCCTCCTAATTCGCCATTGTGAAATAGTGCCGAATCGCCAATGGCAACAAGGTTGCTTTTTGTTTGGTTTGAATAGAGTGTTTTATAACCCATGGCTGTGTTGTAGCTCCCTGTTGTATTGTGATACATACTATAATAGCCCAACGCCTGATTGTAATTCCCGCTTGAATTCGACCGGATGGCATCGATACCAATGGCAACATTGCCAACACAATAATTGGGGTTGTACAACGAATAGTATCCCAAGGCAGTATTGTCCCATCCGTTGTGAATATTATTTCCTGAATTGTACCCTATAAAAGTGTTATGGTTATTGCTTAAATCATCGCTGGAACCGGCATTGTCACCAAGAAAGACAGAACCTCCGGAGTTTTTAACATTAATGCTTGCCCCCGAAAATTGAAAATACTCAGTGCCTGCCAGGGTAATCCTGACCATATCTTCATCAATGTCATTATGGTCGGTTTCAACTTTCGTATCATCATCATTATCTGCTATTTGGGTAATTTTACCGTTTTGAATGGGAGTAAACACACTGCCGTTATAATAATAAAATCGCTGCTCATCCGAATCGTAAACCAACAATCCTTGTTCGTTGTCGCCGAGTACATGAAGCAATGAATAACGCTGCGTTGTGGTAAGTCGTGGTATAAGAATTCCTGCTGTATCCGATTGAACATCAAGCATTGCATGTGCATTGGCAGCACTACCGGTAGTGTTGATTGCCACTTGAGCAAACAGGCTGTCAGCCCCCAACATAAACAAAAATAGTGCTGTTAAAAGGGTAACTAATCTTTTTTTCATGACGTTTGTTTTTTATTGTTGTGTATATAAATTCGTTTTTTAAATACCTCAGTTCCTGTTCTAATAATTGCATCAACAAATCCGTTTGGCAGATTATCTTGCCTTATTATAAAGTAATCGGTGTCCGAAAATTTTTTACTTGCTAACAAATTCCGCTGTCCATCAAACAATTCTAATTCACCTTTAGGGATGATGTCGTTAAAATAAACTGCCACGCTATTTTCGAATGATGTAATGATGCACTGTGCCATTATGAGGTCGTTGATTTCTTAACAAAAATAGTTGGTGCAACAGGCATTCTGCCACTAAACGGGTTATACAATTGGTGAACAATATCAAAATCAAAGGTGAACAATTGGTATATTTCAGGCTGTTAGCGAAATTGTAACAATAAGAATATAAGGAATCTACAGGTATGGTGGCCAAATTATACAGTAACAACATATGTTACAATGAAAAAAATCGTGTATTTTTGATACAACCAATTCAGGAAATCATGAAGAAGTTGTTTCTCGTTTTGTTACCACTACTGATCCTTGTTGCTTTTTTTGTAAGCAGTGTAAACGCTTCAGGTTTGCCTGAGAATAAAAACGATCTAAAAGAGATAGCGACTTTCATATCTAAAGCAAAACAGAATTATACAACCTTTCCGGAAAAGTCGGTTATTTACGGAAAACAGGCTTTGAAACTGGCGCGGAAAACAGGCGATAACAATCAAATTGCCGGTGCGCTACTTACCATATCCGTGGCGTTTTATTATGGTAACAAATCAGACTCCTGCGAAAAATATTGCCGGGAGGTATTAGCATTGGATATAAATGGAAAAGGTGCCCTGTCAAAAAAAAGCTATGCTTTGAATCTGATTTCCATCATCAACAAAAACAAGGGTAACTATGAAGAAGCATTAAAATATGCCGTAAAAGCAATGAATTATAACCGGTTAAGTAACGATGACCGTAACTACGCCTGCGCTTTAAGTACTACTGCTGCAATAATAAAAAAGATGGGAAGATATGACAGAGCAGCTGATTCGCTGTACAAAGCTTTAAAATTGTTTGTGCTGCTTGAAGATACTACCAATCAAATAAAAGCATTAAACAATATTGCCAATTTATACATGGACATGGGGAGAGATTCGCTGGCAACGGGCTATTATTTAAAAGCGAAGTTGTTGATGGCCAACGATACCGGTAGTCAGGATTATGCAGGCATTTTAACTAACATTGGCATTCTTTTTTTTAATAAAATGCAATACGACAGCGCTCTTTTTTATTACAAAAAGGCTCTCAAAATATATAATCTTGCAGAAAACATAATTGAAGAGGCGGGCATGTATCAAAATATAGGCAACGCGCTTGTTGCAAAAAAGGAATATGATGAGGGTCTGAAAAAGTTACATGCCGCACTTATTATTTTTAAAAAAGAGCACCAACCGGTGGATGTGGCAAATGCTCAGCTTGACATTGGAAATGCCTATATGCAGTCAGGCCGTTTTGATGCGGCTAAAAAGTATCTGTATCGCGCCGAATGGCTTTCAGACAGTTTAAAAAATTATTACATCCATAACAATGCATTGTTCGCATTGTACCAATTTAGTTTAAAACAGAAAAAATACAAGCATGCTCTCGAATATTACCAAAAATATGTTGCCGATAAAGACAGTGTTGAAGGCATGAAAACAAAAAACAAGATATTAGAACTTAAAGCAAAATATGAAACCGAGAGAAAGGAGAACAGAATTAAGATATTGGAGCATCGTGAAGGGGAACAAAAAGCAGAAAACAGGCTGCTTTGGTTAGTTATTGTGCTGATATTCATAGTTTTTCTGTTTATAATGATTTTGGCGCTTGTAAAACGCAAAAGCGAGAAGAAAGCGGAAAAACTACGTATTGATCACTTAAATAGAGAAAACGAATTAAAATCGAATCAGCTGGCAATACATGCTTTAAACATGATGCAGAAAAATAAAATGCTCAGGGAGTTGGGAAATGAGTTAAATCTACTTGAAAAACAACTAAATAAAGATGAGAAAACGCAACTAAAGAAAATAAGGCGAACCATTACGAAAAACCTAAACTCCGAAAGAGAGTGGAACATTTTTCATCACTATTTCAGTTATATCCATCCTTCCTTTTTTGAAACATTAAAAGAGAAACACAAAACTCTTACGACTTATGACATACGGCTGGCAGCGCTTATCAGATTTAACCTTAGCACCCACGAAATTGCTGCTGCGCTAAACATTTCTCCCGGCAGTGTAAAAACCGCCCGCCACCGTTTAAAAAAGAAACTAAACCTGCAACCCGATGACAATTTAGACCGGTTTTTGGGAAACATTTAACCTTTGGCTAATTTCTGTTTTGATGCGCAGGGGATATCCACAAGCTCATCCGGATTTGCCGTCCGCCCGGTAGGTGAGCCTGCCCTCTGGGTTGAACACATTACCCTTCCAATCTCCTAAATAATGTTAAACCCAAACCTCTTTTTTAAGCACCTCTTTTACAGTTCAAATTTTCAGTTAGTTTTGCAATACCTAATAATAGTATCTATGCGTATAGCAATTTTTGGAAAAGCTTTTGATGAAAGTCAACTCGATTATTTAAAGTTGTTTATAGAAGAGCTAACAGCCCGCAAGGCCGAACTGTGCTTTTACGAACCCTACTTCGAAGCGCTTAAAAAGAGTTTGGAACTCCCCAAAGGAGTCTGTTTTTACCGTACCCATCAGCAGTTGCGCAATCATGCCGATATGATGTTTTCCATTGGAGGCGATGGTACCATGCTCGACACATTGCCCTATGTGCGCGATTCGGGGATTCCTATTTTGGGTATTAACCTCGGACGTCTCGGGTTTTTATCAAGTATTCCCAAAGACGAAATAAAAGAGGCCATTGACAACGTGTGGAATAACAACTATTTTCTGGAACAGCGAACACTCATTCAACTTGTTAAGCCCGAAAATCTTTTCGGTGAACTCGATTTTGCATTAAATGACTTAACCATCTATCGTACCAACAGCGATTCGTTATTAACAGTACATGTTTATTTAGACAATAAGTTTTTAAATACCTATTGGGGTGACGGATTAATTGTTTCTACACCAACCGGTTCCACAGCCTACTCGTTGAGTGTTGGCGGGCCTATTGTTACGCCCGGCTCACAAAATTTTGTAATCGCGCCCATTGCTTCACACAATTTAACGGTACGTCCCATCGTTATTCAGGACAGTAATGAAATCAGAATCCGGGTAGAAGGACGTGAAACAAAGTATCAGCTTACCATGGATTCGCGGCAAAGCACACTTGACATGAACGATGAGATTATTATTAAAAAGTGTGATTTTAAAGTGAATCTGGTACAAATGTATGATAAAGACTTTTATACAACAATTCGTGAGAAGTTGCTTTGGGGTAAGGACGTCCGAAATTAGATGTCGGGTTTAAATAAAAAAAAGCTATTTTTGGCGCTCAAAATCAGGATGAAAGAAAATAAAAGCATGAAAAAGGGTAACAACCTGAAATACTTATTTGTAGTACTCTTATTGGCAGTTGCCGGCTCTTCGGTAAAAGCACAAAAAACATTGGAAGTGGGGCTTTTTGGTGGAACCTCTTATTATATTGGCGACCTCAACCCTGCCATCCCGTATAACATGGCTCAATGGGGCTATGGAGGCGTGGTAAGGCTAAACACTTCGCCGCGGTGGACCTTTAAACTCTCTTACTCGCGCGGAAAAGTAAAAGGTGACGACTTAGTAACAAAGGCCGTAGCCAACCGGAACTTAAACTTTGTTTCAACCATTAACGATTTTTCGCTGGTAAGTGAATTTAATTTTTGGGATTACTTTACAGGAAGCAAGAAAAGCTTTTTTACTCCCTACCTGTTTGGCGGGGTTGGCTTTTTTCTGTTTAACACCAAAGCATTGGATGGCACACCTTTACAACCATTGGGCACCGAAGGCCAAAATGCAGGATTCGACGGGCGCAAACCCTATGCAAAATATGGCGTTGCCTTTCCGTTTGGCTTTGGATTTAAATATAGCATAAACGACAAACTGGGTCTTGCCTTCGAATGGGGCATGCGCAAAACATTTACCGACTATATAGATGATGTAAGCACTACCTATTACGACAACTCGGTTAACGACCCCTACTCCGACCCCACAGCATCGCACGATGCATACGAACAACGCGGCAACAGCAAAACAAACGACTGGTACAACTTTACCGGCATTACACTAACCTATAAATTCGATTTGTATAACAAACGTAATTGCCACGTTGGTAAATGGTAACCCTGTAAAAAAGCATGAGTTTAAAAGAAAAAATAGTTGATGAAAGGCTGCCGCAGCACATTGCAATCATTATGGATGGCAATGGCAGATGGGCAAAAAAGCACGGCAAGGAGCGTTACGAAGGACACTACGAAGGTGTTGAAACCGTACGTAAAATTGTTGAGGCTTCTGCCGAATTGGGCATTAAATTTCTGACACTGTATGCTTTTTCAACCGAAAACTGGCGCCGGCCCAAAGAAGAGGTGGATGCATTGATGCACCTTTTTGTGGAAACCATCCAACAGGAGTTGCCTACGCTTAACAAAAACGGTATTCGTTTACGGGCCATTGGCGATATTGCCAGTATGCCTCAGCAAAACATTGATAAGCTAAACGAAACCATGGCCAAAACCGAAAACAACAGCAAAATGGATCTTATTCTGGCACTAAGTTATAGTGGCAGGTGGGAAATTTTAGATGCTGTTAAAAAAATTGTGGCCGACCAGAAAAAAAACCTTGTCTCAGCCGAAGATATTGACGAAAAACTGTTTTCAACTTACTTAAACACAGCTGGTATTCCCGACCCTGAACTATTGATAAGAACTAGCGGCGAACTTAGAATCAGTAACTATTTACTATGGCAAATAGCCTACACCGAGTTGTACATTACACCAAAATTATGGCCCGAATTCGATAAAGAAGATTTGTATGAAGCCATCCTTGATTTCCAAAGCAGAGAACGGAGATTTGGAATGACAAGTGATCAGATTAAAAGGTAGAAAGTGGAAATGAAAAAAGAGATTATACTTCCGAGTATTAAAAAAATGGTGTTAGTGGCATTGCTTATGCTTCCCTTTTTGGGGAATGCCCAAATAAGCATCGGCAACGACCTGTCAAAAATAAATTACGCCTCGCCAACTCCTTATACAATTGGAGGAATTACAGTTTCGGGTATTGAGTACCTCGATAAAAATGTAATCATAATGCTTTCCGATCTGGAGGTCGGAAAAAAAATCAGGGTGCCTGGCGACGAAATTTCAAGTGCCATCAGAAAACTGTGGGATCAGGGGCTGTTTGAAGACATTAAAATTACAGCCACCGATATTAAAGGGGATAAAATTTTTCTCGACATCTATTTAAAAGAGCGGCCAAGGCTCAATAAATTTTCATTTTCAGGTATTAAAAAAACAGCCGCCGACGATATTCGTGAAAAAATTAACCTCACCCGTGGCGATGTGGTTACCGAACACCTTAAAATCAGAACCGCCAATATTATTAAAGATTATTTTCGTGGTAAAGGATATCTGAACACCGAGGTCAAGATTAATGAAACTCCCGATAAAAAAAGCAAAAACTTTGTAAACCTTGCCATTCAAATTAAAAAGAATAAAAAGGTTAAAATCGAGCATATTAATATTTATGGAAACCATGCCCTTTCGGCTGATGCGGTTAGGAGCGCCATGAAAGAAACCAAAGAGCGCGGGCACCTTAATCCGTTGGACAGCCTCGGGCCAACCATTATAACCATGGTACAACATGCGGTAAGGTTTCAATTTAAACAAATACCCGAAGACCTGGCACGCTTTTTTGTTACAAACTATAAAGTTAAAATTTTTAAAGGCTCAAAATTTATCGAAAGCGATTATAAGGATGACCTTAAAAAGATTGTAGAAAAATACAATAAAAAAGGGTATCGCGATGCCCATATCGTAAGCGATTCGGTTTATAAAATCGACAATGAAAATATAGCCATCGACATCCATATCGACGAAGGCAGCCGATACTATTTCAGAAACATAAAATGGATTGGAAATACCATTTACAATTCACGGTTTCTTACCCAAATACTTGGAATCCGAAAAGGTGATGTTTACAACCGCGATTTACTTGAAACCAACCTGCAGTACAATCCCGAAGGGTTTGACATTAGCTCACTTTATATGGATAACGGCTACCTGTTTTTTAATGCCACTCCTGTTGAAACATATGTAAACAACGATTCCATTGATTTGGAAATTAGAATTCACGAAGGGAAACAGGCACGTATTAACAAGGTTACCATTAAAGGAAATACCAAAACCAACGACCACGTTGTAATTCGCGAGCTGCGTACCATTCCCGGGCATCTGTTTAGTCGTTCCGATGTTATTCGTTCAACCCGCGAGTTGGCTCAGTTAAAATATTTTAATGCCGAAAATTTAAAACCAAACATTAATCCTAACCCTGCTGACGGTTCTGTTGATATTGAATATCAGGTAGAAGAGGCATCAGCCGACCAAATTGAGCTTTCAGGAGGATGGGGCTACGGCAGGATTATCGGAACTCTGGGATTGAGTTTTAATAACTTTTCCATTCGTAACTTTTTTAACAAAGGCGCATGGAAACCCATCCCTTCGGGTGATGGCCAAAAGCTGTCGTTAAAATTTCAAACTTACGGTGTGGGATACATGAGTTGGAGCGCTTCGTTTACCGAGCCATGGCTTGGTGGACGGAAACCCAATGCGCTTACCCTATCGTATTATCACTCGCGTTACGGCAACGGATTACCATCGTGGAACGAAAAAAGTTCTTCCTTTGTTATTAACGGATATACCGTTGGTTTGGGAAAACGGCTTATCTGGCCCGATGACTTTTTTACACTGTATCAGGCAGTTAACCTCCAGTTTTATAAGCTTAAAAACTATTCAACAATCTTTCCTGTTGGAACCGGAACCGGCAACTTTAACAACCTGAGCTACGAAATTATTTTGGGCCGTAACTCCACCAACGCTCCCATTTATCCCCGTAACGGCTCCGATTTGTCGTTATCTCTCGAATTGACACCCCCTTATTCGCTTTTCTCATCGCAGGATTATACAAAACTCGACGATAATTCAAAGTACAAATGGATTGAGTATCACAAATGGAAAATTAAAGCCTACTGGTATTTTGAGCTGATGGATAAACTTGTGTTGGCCACCAAATTCAGATATGGATTTTTGGGACATTACAATGCCGATTTGGGCAACACCCCTTTCGAGCGGTTCTACCTTGGTGGCGACGGAATGTCGGGGTACAACAACTTTGACGGGCGCGAAATTATTGCCATGCGCGGATACACCAACGAGTCGGTTACACCATTGTATTATAAAGATAAAAATATTGGCGGAACCATCTATTCGAGATATACGCTGGAGTTAAGATACCCGCTTTCGCTCAATCCCAATTCCACCATTTACGCCCTGGCCTTTTTTGAAGCCGGAAACTCATGGTTGAATTTTAACAACTTCGACCCCTTTAATGTTAAAAGGGCAGCCGGTGTGGGATTCAGAGTATTTTTACCCATGTTTGGAATGTTGGGACTCGACTGGGCTTACGGTTTCGATCCCATTCCGGGATTGCCAAGTGCCAGCGGAAGCCACTTCCACTTCTCTCTTAACCAGTCATTGGATTAATTTTGGCAAAGTTTTTGAACATTACATAGAAACCCATAAAACTTATAACCATGAAAAAACAAGTAATAACTGCTGCACTGGCAACCCTTTTATTAACAATAGGTTTTTCTATTCAGGCCAATGCACAATCGCAAAAATACGCTTATATTGACAGCGAATATGTTCTTGATAACATACCCGAATATCACGATGCTCAGGATGAGTTAAACAGCTGGTCGGAAAAATGGCAGAAAGAAATTGATACCCTTTATTCGCAAATCGACCATCTTTACAAAAAATATCAGGCCGAAAAAGTATTGTTGCCGGATGATGTTAAAAAGAAAAGAGAAGACGAGATTGTTAAAAAAGAGAGCGAAATGAAAGCCCTTCAGCAAAAATATTTTGGCCCTCAGGGGGAGTTGTACAAAAAAAGAAAAGAGCTGGTTCAACCCATTCAGGAAAAAGTATATAACGCCATCGAATCGTTGGCCAAAACCAATAATTACGCTTTTGTGTTTGATAAATCGGGAGGCGTTACCATTCTTTATGCCGCCCCCAAATACGACATTAGCGATGATGTATTGGATGAAGTGGGCACGGTAATGCAAACAGTAAGACGCGATAGCAGAAAGAAAAAGTAAAAAAAAAATCCCGTTGTTGAATATTGAAATCGCTGTTTTTTTGGCGATTTAACATGTTTTAAATTAACACCTATTCTTTTTTTTCTAAATTTGCCCTCTAAAAATTACACAAATAAATTAATTTACAGTAAAATAAGTTTTTTAAAGATGAAAAAACCATTAGCAATTTTAATCGTAGCCCTTTTAGTTTCAGGGATGAGTTTTGGCCAGACAAATGCAAAATTTGGATACATTGATTCCAATAAAATTTTGACTGAAATGCCTCAAACCGATTCTTTACAAAAAGAATTAAAAAATTATGCCGATTATTTAGATCAGCAAATGCAAACTATGGGGCAGGAATATCAGAAAAAAGTTCAGGATTATCAGCAAAATGTTGCCGGCATGTCCGACCTCATTCGGCAAACCAAAGAAAAAGAGATAACCGACCTGCAACAACGTATTCAGGCTTTTCAGGCTTCAGCCGACCAGGATCTTCAGAAAAAGCAACAAGAACTTTTCAACCCTCTTATTCAACAAATTAAAGACGCAATTACAGCAGTTGGAAAAGAAAACAATTACAATTACATTTTAGATGTTGGAACTGGTGCTGTTGTATTTTATCAGGGCGACGATGTTTTAGGCCTTGTAAAGAAAAAATTGGGCATCAAGTAAAATTGCCTTTATAACATAGCAAAAGCCTCATTGTTTACACAGTGAGGCTTTTTTTCTGGTACAGGTCATCCTTTTTAAAGCTCCCCCTCTAAAACGCACGCTCTTTCAGGTTTCAAACCTGAAAGACTAAAAGACTATCAAAACTCATTAAAATTTCAGAAGGTAAAGTTTGTTATCTTTGTATGTCAACATTAATTCTATTCAATTCTAAAATCAAGATTATAATGAAAATTGAAAAGGTTTTTATAATAGTAGTTTTTTTCTTTTTAATACAGGTTTCATTTGCGCAGCAAAACTATTTACCTGGTAAAATTATTCAGCTTAATGGCGATACCGTTTCAGGGTTAATCGATTACCGCGATTGGAGCAACAACCCTAAACTTATTACTTTTAAAAAATCAGAAAAGAGTAAGCCACAGGTTTTTACTTCCAAATCAATAAGTGGTTTTTTTGTAAACGGCGAACGTTATGTTGCAGCCACCTTTAATATTGAGGTTTCGCCTACGCAAACCAACCTGTTAACTGAAAATGCTGTTTTTATTACCAATCCTGAATCAGGGTTTTTAACAGTGCTGATAGATGGAAAAAAGTCGTTGTACTCATTTAAAGATGCCAAGGGAAAAAACAATTTTTATATTAAAAACGATACTGTTTATGAACTTCTTTTGTATAAAAAGTATTTGATAAGGACTGACAAATCAAGTGTTGTAGCCGAGAATAAAAGATACATCGGGCAACTTACAATATATTTGTCTAACGAGAACGCGGATGTAAAACCAAGCCTCAAAGGCCTTTCATACAGACAAAAAAGTTTAATAAAGCTTTTTAAACAATATTATAAAATTACGGGAAACCCCATTGTTTACTTAAAGAAAAAAGAAAAGATAATATTAAAAGGAGGCGTGTTGGCAGGGCTTACTTTTGGAACCATCAGTTTTTCGGGTACCGGGCACGAATGTCTTACGGAAGCTGACTTTAACACTTCCGTTAATTTCGCAACCGGTGGCTCTTTTTCGATAATCCTTCCCCGAAATCAGCGCAAATGGAGCATTGAGAATGAGATTCTTTTTACGGGATACAATGTACATGCCGACTATGACAACACAACCTACGATAACCGGCATATAAAAGCCTCAGCCGATGTTGGTTACTATTATTTAAAGCTGTATAATTTAATACGTTACCGATATCCTGTTCAGGACAACTCCTGTCTTTTTTTTAATGCCGGGATTTCTAACGGAATTGCTTTGCTGGAATCAAATTATTGCCATAAAGAAATAACCTATTATACAATAACCAACAATTATGACGAAAGAGCTGTTCCTGCACCTCGCTATTGGGAACAAGGTTTGGTTGGCGGAATAGGATATATGTACAAAAAATTGTTGTTTGAAGTAAGACTGGAGGTAGGTAACGGCATGACTGATTATGTTAATTTAAACTCTTTGACAACAAAATATTTTTTATTAATGGCGTATCAGTTTTAGTTAGCAAACATATGAAGCAAATGAGAAACAGTATCATTATATCAATAATCGGAGTTTTATTAATATGTATTTCATGTAATAAGGAATCACCTAATGAAATACCTGTCAAACCAAAACTGTTGTTCAAATCCGGTTTTGAAGATGGTGTGTATCTCGAAAAACCGAATGATAATACGTCGATAGGAAGATACCAACTGATTAAAGGCGCAGATTCGGAACCCGGCTTCAGTTGGCCGATAAATGTGCTCGGGGCAAACACCGGTGGACTGCATTTTATCGATGACGATAATTTTCAGGCTCTTGAAAATGAAATACAAACCGTAATCGGTCATAATGGAGATTCTACCAAAGCACTTTATAATATAGAACACTATGATATGGGTATAACACAATGCCCATATGAAATTCTTGATATTCAAGAAGGAACAAAGGATTTGTATATTAAGTATTGGATTAAGATGGATAGTGCAAGTTTATTTCAACCGGACATGTGGCGTACATTTTTTGAATATAAGACCAAAAACTATGAAGATAATGAAGGGTTTAGATTAATTGCATTTATTTATATGGATAATGATGGAACCCCATATTGGCATTGGCAAGGCGATAAAAACCCTGAAAACTCTATTTGGGAAATTGATAATCGAACAGTTCCTGTACCTGTCAATAAATGGTTTTTAACAGAATTTTACTGGCATTGGAGCGAAAGTGATGATGGTAGAGCGTTATGGAAAATAAACGGACAAATAATAGGGGATCATTACGGACCTACTACTCGAAATTCCAAGCCAATTGATTTTATAATTTTGACACAAATATATGGAGATGCTAATCCAAAATATCAATGGATTGACGATATTGAAATATGGGATGGGATTCCGGAATAATGGAATTACGTTTGGCCACAAAGTATAAAAATAATAGTAAATATGAACATTGTACCTCGCATAAAATTTGAGTTCCTCGGTCGGCTACTATTCTTATGCAGACAGTTTTTCAGTTAGCTAAACCTTAGCAACTCCCTTGCAGTTTTGGCAGGATTATCTTTTTCGCGTTCTATTTTAATAATAGTTTCAGGGTTGCGTTTTGAAATGCCAAATTCGTAGGCTTTGTCGTAGTAGCGTAAAGTTAAACCGGCTACTTTATCAAGTCCATTGTTGTTTAATGCCTCAAGTGCTTCGTTGGCAAACTGTCCGCCAAGCCTTTCACGAATTTTTTCAATCTGTTCGGCCAGCAGTTGTTTTTCAAAGTTACCATACTCTTTTACAAGCCGTTTTACCCTTTCAGCCTTTGGAATAACTACTTTAATAACTGTGGCATTTCGCATTTGAACAAACAGAGGGTCAGGAATACCACAAGTACCCAGTTGCCGGCTTTCATCTTCAATCCATATTGGTTTTGAAAAGTCAAATTTCAGCCAGGCGTCAGCCAGATTATTTTCAAACTGCTCGTTGGATGGTTGTGGGTGCTGTCCCAACGGGCCAAATACTGAACCCTTATGATGTGCAATACCTTCAATATCCAAAAATTGTTGGCCAAGGTTTTCCAGCTCCTTTAAAATAGCCGTTTTACCGCTTCCGGTATAACCTCCCAGCACAATAATTTTTGCTGGTCTTGAAAATTGTTCTCTGATGTATCGGCGATAGGCTTTGTATCCGCCATCCAGTACCGTGGGTTTAAGCCCGGCTGTTTCAAAAAGCCAGGCCATGCTGCCTGAACGCATTCCTCCCCGCCAACAGTGGACCATGATTTTTTTGTCCTTCTTTACCAGCTTCTTTGCCTGTTTTACAAATCCGGCCATTTTTGGACCCACATACTCTAATCCAAGTAAAACGGCATTCTCTTTGCCGCCCTGTTTATACCTGATGCCCACCTGTTTTCGCTCTTCGTTATCGAAAAGAGGAATGTTAACGGCACCGGGAATATGGGCTTTGGCATACTCGGCAGGCGACCGAACATCCACCAGCGGCAGGGTGTGGGTCAGGGGCAGAAAATCTTCAATGGGTAATTTAACAGGCATAATATTATTTGTTACAACAAAGATATAAAATTACAACCCTTTATCCATCCATCTGCCCTCTTTAAAAAACAATATCCTTTTACAACCGTATTGCCGTAGCTTTGAAACGGCATAGTCAAAAAACAGGTTAATTTCTTCGGGTTGATGTGCATCCGATGAAATAATAACCGGAATATTTAACTTGATAACCTGTTGAAGGGTTTCTGCATCGGGAAATAGCTTGTTACTACGCTTTTTATAAAGTCCGCGGGTGTTTATTTCAATTATTAAATCTTTTTCCTTTATAAGATGTAAAGTTTCCGACACAAGCGCTCTGTACCACTTTTCATCTTCGGTAAAATAGCGGTTTTGATTGTGCATGGTAATTTTGTCGACATGAGCAACTACATCAAAACGCTGGCTCTCTACCATGCCATTTATTTGATGATAGTAGGTGGTTACTGCTTTTTTAATGTTATTGTCAAAATATTTCTCGATGCCATTATCGTAAATGGTACGGTCGGGGCCATCGGTAAACCAAAGTTCATCGGCATGGGGCGGCTTTACCAAATGAACACCACCAATGGCATAATCAACTTTGCATGCCTGTTTCCACTGCTCGAAATTTTCCGAAAAATCCGGTATAAAATCCAGTTCCAACGAGCGGTAAATTGATAATTTGTTGCTGTATTTTTCCTTCAGGCTTTCGATGGTTGCAACGTAACGCTCAATATTTTTTTGCTTAAGCGAAAAAGGTGTGTCAAAGGGCAGGGGCGAATGCTCTGAAAATCCAATAGCCTCAAACCCAAGTTTAACGGCCTGCTGCACATAGGCTTCGGGTTCGGCTTTTCCATCGGAAAAAACGGAATGCTGATGAAAATTGAAATTAATCATTTTTATGCTTTGTATTTAACCGCTGCCATAAATGCAGGTTTGCCATCACTTTTTTTAATACCCCGAATGGTGGTGCCGGCCTCATCTGCTTGTAAAATCACTATTTCATCCAGATAAGTCTCGTTGAAAAAAGTAATTTGTATCAAATCGATTTCTTTTTCACCATGGATTTGATAAAGGGCATCTTCCATCCAGTTGAAATAACGTCGTGCGGTTGCATGTCCGTTAAGATCCATATCGGAGTGGCGGATAGTAACTGAAAAAAGGTCGCTAAAATTTCCTTTTCTGTTGGCAACAGGCGGAGTGGCTGTAAAGGCCTTTTCCTGTTGCTCAAATTTTAAAATATGTTCAAACTGATTTAATCTTTTGGGGCGGCGCGATTGCAGGTCGATAATCAACCACTCGGAGTTGGCAACACACAGGGTGTTTTCCTTTTCGTCAAGCATCACAAACTCACGCAACCCGGCCAGTCCGCTAATACCTGCAGGCCAGGTGGTAAGGGTAATGGGTTCATCCCAAACAGGGCGCCGGTTTATTTGGATGTTCATACGGAAAAGTACCCAGTTGAGGTTTTTATTTTTCAGTTCTTTATAGCCAAACCCCAGATTTTCGGCATGCTGAGTGGCCGTATTTATTAAAAGTTGCCCCAGGCCCGAAAGGCTTAACTTGCCTGATACATCGGTATTTTCCCAATGAACCGACAGGGCTTGTTTCCATGTTGTTTTCATGGGCTAAAAGTAGGAAAAAGAGTGAGTAATACAGATA